>Ga0079224_100000064_pt1 | contig 72636 bp, 43 predicted proteins | sample Stecom2015_FD_80414 | JGI IMG/M metagenome (GOLD analysis project Ga0079224, IMG submission 80414) | Agricultural soil microbial communities from Utah to study Nitrogen management - Steer compost 2015 | ecosystem: Environmental > Terrestrial > Soil > Agricultural land | place: USA: Utah... | reverse complement strand
TCGCCAAAATCTGCCGCTCGCGCCCGACGGTATGCACGATCGGGTCGGCCCACTCCGCCTCACACGCAAGTCCAGCGCTCACCGACAAAAGCGGTACTATCGTGAGAAATCCGGGCTAGCCCGCTGCGTCAAACTATGAACTGGCGCAAGTTTTCATACTTAAAAACCGGGAACTGGTTTCGAGCGAGCGCCCGCGCCTTATTGTCAGATAGGCGACGGCTCGCCGGGCAGCAGGACGAGTCGCGCAGCGCGGCGAGAGATCAGCCCGACCGGCGTCGCCTCGCGCGCACTCGGTAAGGGCGTGCGCGCCCGTCGTAAATACAGGGGAATCGTTCAGATGGGCATTCTCGATCTGGGTCGGTACAAGGGAATCGTATTCGCGATCACCGGCTTCCTGGTCTTCATGGCCGTCATTCTGGCGGTGAATCACGGCAAGGCGGGCCAGTTCTCGGACAGCGTCGCAGCGGTGAGATTCCTGAGCGGGCAGCAGGCGCAACCGCGGGCCATATACGACGCCGGCGTGACGCTAGGCGCACATCTGCAAACCGGTCGGCCCATCGAAGAATCGCTCGAAGCGCTCAGGGCTGCAGCGCAGTCTTACGACCGCGCGCTGAGCGGCATGGTCAACGGCGGCGTCGTCACTGACAGCGCCGGTTCGATGATCACACTGGCCGCGCTCAACAGCGAAACCGCCAAAGAGGGCCTCGCTGCGAGCGCAAAGCTGTGGGACAGCTACAAGACGAAGCTCGAGCCGGTGCTGCGCTTCTCTGGATCACCCTACTCGGCCACGCCGGAAGCGCTCGACTCGCAGGCCGACGCCTCCAGTGAAGTGCGTCTGAGCCCGCGCGGCCGACGCCTGTACGAAGCAGTCCGGAGCCTCAACGAGTACGGCGCGTCGGCGCACGGCCAGCTGGCGCGCGTCGTGGGCGAGCTTGCATCTGAGGTGGAGAGCGACTCGCGCGCGGCCTCCGCCACACTGCGCTCCATTCAGGTCGGCGGCATCGCCGCTGCGCTGGCGCTGCTCGTGGCGATCTTCTTTTACTTCGCCCGCAATCTCCGCAAGGAAGAGGCGATCGCCGGGCGCGCCCGCAAGGAAACCGAAGACATCCTGCGCACGGTGAACGAGGGTCTGTTCCTGCTCGACAAGGACTTGCGGCTCGGCAGCGAGCGCTCCCTCGCGCTCAACACGATCTTCCGGCGCGAAGACTTCAGCTCCATCACCTTCGACGAACTGCTGAAGGGCATCGTGCCCGAGAAGACGCTGAAGACAGCGATGGATTACGTGGCGCTCCTGTGGGGCGAACGCGTCAACGAGAAGCTGGTCAAGACCATCAACCCACTGAGCGAAGTCGAAGTCCACTTCGACAATCCGGCAGGCGGCTTCGATACGCACTTCCTCGAATTCGACTTCAATCGCGTGAAATCCGAGGGCTCGTTGTCCCATCTGCTGGTGACCGTCAACGACGTGACCAAGCGCGTGATGCTGTCCCGCGAGCTGCAGGAATCGCAGGAGAAGGCGCAGGCGCAGCTCGATCTGCTGCTGCGCATCCTGCACGTCGAGCCTGAGAGCCTCACCGGCTTCCTCAGCGACGCTGAAGTGTCGCTCAAGATGGTCAACTCCATCCTCAAGGAGCCTGCCCGCGAGGAAGCGGCGTTCCGAGCCAAGATCGACGGAATCTATCGTCAGGTGCATGCCGTGAAGGGCGAGGCCGCGGCGCTCGGTCTGAAGACCGTGGAGCAACGCGCTCACGCCTTCGAGGAAGCATTGAGCGATCTGAAGTCGCGCCCGTCGTTGTCGGGCAGCGACTTCCTGCCCCTGGTCGTCAAGCTGGACGACCTCTTCAACCATCTTGCGCAAGTGCGCGAGATGCTCGGCCGGCTCGTCGATCTGCACCAGGCGATCGCTACGCGCCGCGCAGCGGGGACTCAGATCGAAGCAGAAAAGGTCGATCAATGGCTTGCGGGTCAGCACGATCAGACGGTGCAAACGCCTGCGCTGGCTTCGGACGACGCCGAGGCGACCGGCAACGCCGGCGGGCTGGACCGCACGCTGGACGACTTGGCGGCTCGCGTGGCCAATAGCCACTCCAAGCAGGTGCAGCTGCGCTGCACCGGGCTCGGTTCGGTGCCGGAGGCCTATCGGCGAGCGGTCAAGGACATCACCATCCAGTTGGTCCGCAACGCCGTGGTTCACGGCATAGAGGAGCCCGACGAGCGACTGCGCGCGAACAAATCGCAAACCGGCATGCTCGCGGTGGAGTTCACACAACGCAACGACGGCTATGAGCTGATCGTCCAGGACGACGGACGCGGACTGCAACTCGAGCGCATCAAGGAGACCGCGATCGAGCGCGGCCTGATCAGTGAGGCGCAAGCGGCGATGCTGGACGCGCGCCAGACGATGGCGCTGATCTTCCGACCTGGCTTCTCGACGGCCGATCGGGTCACCACGGACGCCGGCCGAGGCGCCGGCATGGATTTGGTGCGCGCGCTGGTGGCTGAGCTCGGTGGGCGCGTCGGCCTCGCCTCGGCTGGCGGCAAGTTCTCCAAGTTCAAGATCTGGCTACCGGCTTCGCAGCGCGCCGCCGCTTGAAACGACGGTGCGCTGCGCACCGACGACGCGACAAACGATACGCAGAGGGACATCGATGGCGTTCGCTAGTGCACAGTCTCAGCCGTTGACGAACGGCAAGCTCAAGCTCATGATTTGCGACGATTCAAACATCATTCGCCGCAAGATCGAGCGTGAGCTGCAGATAGACAGGCTGCAGGTCGTCGCCACTGCGGCGAACGGCAGGCAGGCGGTCGAAGCCTTCCGCAAGGATCCGGCTGACGTAGTCACCATGGATATCACGATGCCGGAGATGGACGGCATCGAATGCGTCGAGAACCTGGTGAAGATCAAGCCAGACGTTCTCATCCTGGTGATCTCGGCGCTCTCGGACAAGGCGACCGCCATCGAGGCGCTCAAGAAAGGCGCCAACGGTTTTCTATGCAAACCGTTCACCGATCGCCAGCTCACAGAAGCTCTGGAGGAGCTGCTCAAGGGGCTCGGGTAATGATGACCAAAGTGGAGCTCGAAACCTTCGTCGAAGGCACGACAAACTACTTCGCCACGGCCGCCAACCAGCCGGCCTCGGTGGGTTCGCCTTACATCGTTCAGGAAGGCCGGCCGGCCATCCAGGAGTTCACGGGGCTCATCAGCATAGCGGGCAAGCGCCGCGGCATCGTCTATTTCACCGCCTCGCGGCCAATGCTCACGGTCATGCTGATGCGCATGGGCGAAACTGAGCTCACCCAGGAGAACATGTGCGACCTGGTCGGGGAGGTCGCCAATACAATCTCCGGCAACGCACGGCGGGATTTCGGCAAGGATTTCATGATCTCGGTGCCCACAGTGGTGGCCGGCGAGCCGGAGAAAGTGGTCACACCCGAGAACATCCGCTCGTTCGTCATCCCGATCAATTGGCGCAGCCATTCCGCACAGCTCGTGGTGTGCCTGGAATGAGCAGCAACGCATCGGGCGCGCTGAGCGCCCGATGATCGGGCCATGCCCGGCGCCAGCCACGATCCGCAGCTAGACGCGCTTCATGCGGGCGCAAGCCTGCCCGGCAAGGTACTCGATCTCATTGCGCTCAGCGCCGATGCGCGATTGCTCGCGACGCTTCGCCAGGCGAGCGGCGCCGAATACGCCTTCTGGCCGGCGCAATCGGCCGACAGCGCCGTCGAGCTTCTGCTGCGCGGCCGTTGTGGACTGCTGATCGTCGACCTGGACCTGCTGCGCGGCGATCCGGCGCCTCTGTTCGAACGGCTGCAAGCGCAATTCCCCGAACTTGTGCTGATGGCCGCGGGACCTCGCGAAAGGGAATCCGCGGTCAGCGCACTGGTCGCCGCCGGACTGATCTACCGCTTCCTGCACAAGCCGGTCTCCGCGGAGCGCGCCGGACTGTTCATCGCCGCCGGTGCGCGCCGCTACTACGGGCTGCACGACCTCGAACCGACCGGCATGACGACGGTGCGCATGCTCGCCATCCGGGCGCGCGCGCACCGCAAGCGCGCGCTGCTCGCAACCGCGACGGCGCTGTTCGCCGCAACAGCTCTGGTCGCCTGGGAATGGCGCAGCCGCGCGCCCCAGCCGCCGCCCTCCGCGCCGCTGGTGGACGCCGCAAACGAACAGGAACAGATCGCGCGCGAGCTGGGCCGCGCTCATATCGCCATGGCCACAGGGAGACTTGCCGAACCTGCCGGCGACAATGCGCTCGGGTATTTCCGAGCCGTGCTGGCGCTGCAGCCCGACCACGCCGAAGCCCGCGCGGGTGTAGAGCGCGTGCTCGGCGCGCTGGAGGCTCAGCTCCTGGATGCGCTGAACCAGCGCAACGCGCCCGCCGGGGCCGCCGCTTTCAACGCCCTGCGCAGCGCGCAGCCCGAGCACCCCAGGCTTGCCGAACTGCAAGCGCAATTGATCGCGCTGTCCCGCAGCGTCGCCGCGCCTCGACCTGCCCGGATTATCGAATCGCCCAGCCCGCTGGCCGAATCCAGCGCAATCCAAGATGCGCAGACGCCCTCACTCGAGGAGCTCGCGGCGGCGGACGAGCCGCCGATCGACGACGACGCCGTAGATGAAACAACGTGGGACGCGGCGCTTGCAGACGATATGCCGGACGCGGCGGAAACGGTTAACGAACCCGACCCGGCGCAGCTGCAGCGCATCGCGCAGTTGCGCGAGCGCGGCGATCTTTATCTGCCGGCTGCCGAGAACGCCTACGACATGCTTATTGCGCTGCGGGAACGGTACGGTGAAGACGACGCACTGCGTACGGAACAGCAGCGCCTGGCGTTCGCACTCATCGAGCGCGCCCGAACGCAAATGCAGAGCGAACGCCTGGAGATTGCAGAGGCGGCGCTGGAGCGCGCCGAGTCTCTCGCACCCGGCATGTCCATCATCCGGTCGCTGCAGCAGCAACTTGCGGCCGCGAAACGCCGCCGCGAATTCGAGACGCACGTCGTACCCGCTGCATCCCTCAAGAGGGTGCGCGAGGCCGCGCCCATCTATCCGCGTGAAGCGCGACGCGCCGGACTGGAAGGCTGGGTGGACATCGAGTTCACCATCGCGCCGGACGGCTCCACGCGTGATTTCGTGGTGCGCGACGGGGAGCGGCGCGACGTGTTCGAGAAGGCGGCGATCGACACGGTGCGTCGCTGGCGATTCGAGCCGGTGCTGCGCGACGGAAAACCTGCGCCGCAACGTGCGGAGTTGCGGGTGCGATTCGTGATGCAATGAGGAAAGCGGTCAGCGGTGGGTCGGAAGCATGCCGCAGTCGCTCTGCGAACCAGCCGCTAACCGCCAACCGCTAACCGTTTCTTGGTGAGCTCACGCAGCGCCGTGACGAGCTGTGCGGTCTCGATCGGCTTGGCGATGTGCGCCTGGAATCCGCAAGCGAGTATGTGCGCACGATCCGCCTCACGCGCAAACGCGGTGACGGCGATCGCTGTGAGGCGTTCGGGTGGAATCTTTCGCGTCTCGCGCACGGCGCGTATCAGCTCGTAGCCGTCTATTCCCGGCATTCCGATGTCGCTGAGCAGCACGTCGAATCCGTCATCGCCCGCCTGCTGCAGCGCCTGCAGGGCATGCTCTCCCGAACGCACCGCGAGCACCTGGGCGCCATATTCCTGAAGCGTGCGCGCGAGGTAATCGAGCATGGAGGGCTGGTCATCCACTGCGAGCACTCGCAACCCGCCGAGGCTGCCCGGCTGCATCGCCTCCGGATCCACCTTCCAGGAGCCCGTGATGTCCATGGGCGCATGCGTGTCCACGTGCTTGAGCGGCAGCCGCACCAGAAAAACGGCGCCCTTTCCGACCCCGTCGCTGCGCGCTTCGACATGCCCGCCGTGCATCTCGACGAGCTGCTTCACGAGCGACAGTCCTAACCCCAGTCCGACCCGGCGGCTGCGCACCCCGGCGGCTTGCGTGAAGCGGTCGAACATGTGGGGCGCAAACTCGGGTGCGAAACCTTCGCCGGAATCGCTGACCGAGACTTCACAATGGGACGCCGTGCACACCCCGCGCACCACCACGCGCCCACCCGGGGGCGTGAACTTGATGGCGTTGGCGATCAAATTCCAGAGAACCTGTTGCAACCTGACGGGATCGGCCAGCCCGACTGCGAACTCGCCCTCGAGCTCCACCGAGAGCGAGACGCGATGAGCTTCCGCGGTCGGTCGCTGGGCGGTCACCGCGGCGGCGATCAATTCCGGAAAGTCCACTGGCTTCAGCTCGAGCACGACTTTCCCGGAGCCGATGCGGCTCACGTCCAGCAGGTCCGAGATGAGCCGCGATTGTGCAGTCGTATTGTCGGCGATCACCGACAGTCCCTTCTTCAGCAGCTCGTCCACGTCAGCGAATTTTTCCAGCAGGACATGCGCCCAGTTGAGAACGTTGGCCAGTGGGGTTCGCAGCTCATGTGCGAGGGTGGCGAGAAATTCGTCTGTCTGCCGGATCGCTCGCTCCGCCTCATTGCGCGCCGCACGCTCCGCCGCCAGCAACTCCTCCCGCTCGCGCGTAAACAGCTGCAGCCGACTCGCCAGCTTGCGCACCGCCTCGGCCGCGGCGCGCGCATCGGTCAGGTTGGCGTCCACGCCCGGCGTCGGCGCCGCATCAGTGCTTTCAGGCGCGTCGTGTTCACAGGCGGAATCCGCTGCGCCGCACTCTTCCCAGCCCGGCGCCCCGTTCCTTTCGGCGTTCTTGTTCTGATCGGATTCCATGCGATGCATCTTGTTCTGACCAGATTCCATGATGTATTTACAACTGCGCCGCGAGTCGAGACTACAGCGTGCTTGTACGTAAACGACCGTGGCGCACCGCGCCCCCTCAGGCTCGCGCATCGCTCGCGGCGCCGGCGGCCGCCTCACCCCGCGCGAAACGCCGTCCGAGCCACCAGCCCACGCCCGCCCAGAGAGCAGCAGCAGCCGCGCCGAGCAGGGCGACGGCCGCTGGACCGAATCCGGCGCCCGCGACCGCGTTGTTGACCTGTGCGGCCAACGCATCCGACCCGCGATACACGGGGACGTCCACCGTGTTCTTCGCCTTGTACTTCGTCTCCTTGTCGAGCGGACTCCAGAGCATCTCCCGGCCCGGGCGCACGAACGCGTACTCGCAGGCACGGCGCAACACGAATACGACCGCAAGCACCGCGAACGCGCCGCTCGCCGCAAGCGCAAGAAAGCCGCCGACCATCAGCAGCGGCACAAACGTGATGAGCGCGATGACGCCGAACTTCTGGGCGATGCGTCCGGTGAGGAACACCTGCGAGAGCACCGTCAGCGTCTGCACGATCCAGTCCAGGCGGGCGAAGACGCGAGTGCGCTCGGTGATGTCGGGAAAGGTCAGGTCGACGAGTCGCAGCTGCTCGAAATAAAGCAACGTGTTCACGGTGGAGATCAGCACGATGAACAGCGCGATGCCGAGCAAGTAGGGCGAGCGCAGGATCAGGCGAACTCCGGCGAACATCCCACCGCCGATCGGCCGATCCTCCTCGCGCGCCGCCGTGCGATGCGTCCAGACGCCGAGCAGAATGCGCTGACAGACGATCGCCCCGACGAACAGAGCGGCGCCCAGGAACAGCACGCCGCTGTTGCCGATCGTCGCCACGCTCAGATCGGAGATCAGCGGCCCACAAAGCGCGCCGGCGCTGCCGCCGGCGGCGATCACGCCGAACAGGCGCTTGGTCTGTCGGGTCTCGAACAGCTCCAGCAGGAAACTCCAGAACATCGAGATCAGGAACAAATTGGCGACGCTGATGAAGACATAGAAGAGCTTGCCGGTGAACAGATTGATCTCACCACCATGCAGCGTGAGTCCGACCGAGGCGAGCACCGAGGCAACGAGCCCGTACGTCCACGGCAGGAAAGTGCTGCGACGAAATCGGGCGACCACGGCCCCGTACGTCGGGATGATCAGCACTGAAACGGCCGCCGTGACGATCCATAGATCAGCCAGCTGCTCGCGGCCGATCAGCGTACCTAAGGTCTCGCGCACTGGCCGAACGGCGAAGTAGCCTGCCCACATGAAGAAGAACAGCGTGAACGCGGCGACCACCGCGCGCGTCTCACCAGGCTCGACAGGCGCGATCCGCGCGAGCGCGCGACCGAGCAGGCCGCCGGCGTCGGTTCGCTCCGTCATGAACCGTGCTACTCCCTCGCCTGCGGCGTGTGCACCTCACCGTAATGCTCCAGCGCCTTGCGCACCTCCGCCTGGTCGCCGACCGCGACGATCTGCAGCCGTTCGGGTGCGTAGTACTTCCTGGCGACGCGCTGCACGTCGCGGGCGTCGACCGCCGCTACGCGCTGCGGATAAACGTCCCAGTAGTCGGGCGGGAGATCATAGATCTTCTGCGCAGCCAGATTCGCCATCAGCGCCTGCGGTGAATCGAGCGACAGCGCGAAACGACCGATCAGCGCGCGCTTCGCGTTGTCGAGCTCCTGCGCGGAAACGGGCTCCTCAGCTATGCGCCTGAGCTCCGCCATCAATTCGTGCAGCGCGCCCTCGGTCGCCTGAGTACGCACATCGGTGGTGGCGAGCACTACGCCGGGAAACGTCGACGACGTGAACGCGCTGTAAACGCCGTAGGTGTAGCCCTTGTCTTCACGCAGGTTCAGAAACAGGCGCGACGCCGGCCCGCCGCCCAGTATGTGATTCATCACCAGCACCGCGAAGTAGTCTGCACTGTTGCGCTCGACGCCGAGAGCGCCCAGCCACAATGAGGTCTGCACCGACCCGGGCCGGTGGACCAGCAGCGTGCGTGCTTTGCGCGGCGCCGGCGAATCGAGCCGCGGCGCGGGCGCGACCTCGTGTTGCGACCAGTCGCCGAAAGCATGCTCGACCTTGGCGGTCAACTGTTTCAGAGTGAGGTCGCCGTACGCGAGCATGATGATGTTATTGGGACGCCACGAGCGCGCGTGATGTTCGACCAGCTCCTTGCTGGTGAGCGATGCAATCACTTCCTCGGACGGCAGCACCAACCCGGCAGGGTGCCGGCCATAGACCGCCCGCATGAACTGCTCCTGCGCGATGAAGCTCGGAAGCGAGCGCCGATGCTGCAACTGGGATAGATAACGCGCCTTGTACTTGTCCACTTCGGACTGCGGGAACGCCGGGCGGCGCACCACGTCCGCAGCTAGCTCGAGCGTCTCGTCGAGGTGCTCGATCAGACCGCTGATGGCGACGCTGGTGTGCGTTGAGGCAGGCGAAGCGGCGGCCTCCATGACCGAACCGAGCGTCGCGAGTTGCTCGGCGATCTCGCGGCTCGAGCGCTGCGCCGTCCCTTCGCGCAGCAACTCGGCGAGCGCCGCGGCGAGTCCGCGCCGCTCGGGCGGATCGGCGAGCCCTCCGCCGCGCACGATGAGCTGCAGCGAGAACGTCGGCAGCTCGTGATCCTCGATGAGCGCGATCTGCATCCCGTTCTCGAGCACGGCCTCCTGCGGCTTCGGCAGCTCCACATCGAGCGTCTTCGGGTTGACCGGCGCCTTGCCCTTCAGCTCGACGCCAACCAGCGACTGCGCTTGCGCAGGCTCGGACGCGGGCTGCTGCGCATGCGCCGCCCCGGTGTACAGCACACCGCAAATCATGAGAGCGGCTCCGGGATGCACTGGAATTCTCATGTCGACCCCCTCACTCGCCCGGACGCTGAACGCTTTTTGCGGCCGCCGGCGCCGGGCGAGCAATCAGCACGGTGCGCTTCTCGGGGCGCAGGTATTGCTGCGCCACACGCTGCACGTCCGCGCTGGCGACCGCTTCGATTCTTTCAAGCCTGGTGTTGATCAGATTGGGAGCGTCGAACTTGACCGTGTAGGCGCCGAGCAGCGTGGCGCGCGTCTGCGCGCCGCCAATGCTCTGAAGATAGGCGAATCGCATGGTGTTCTTCGCCTTCTCGAGCTCCCACTCGGCGATCGGCTGATTGGCGAGACGCTCGATCTGCGCATAAATGGCGGCCTCGACATCCTCAACTTTCTTGTCCGGGCGCACCGTGGCGCCGATGTACAACCCGCCTGCGCCGATGCGCTCATCGAGGTAGCCGCTCACGCTCACGACCAGTTCCTTGTCCTTGCTCAGCGACTGATACAGCCGCGAGCTGTCGCCGCCCTGCAGGATCGAGGACAGCACCTGCATCGGATAATGATCAGGCGTCGCTCCGGGCGGCGCCTTGTAGCCGATCTGCAGCCGCACGAGCCGCGCCAGCGGATCGTCGATGATCTCGCGGCGCTCGCCCTTTTGTTCGGGCTCCCTCAGATCCACCGGCGGCGGCGGCGGCTGACGCGGGATGTCCGCGAAGTACTTGTGCACCATGGCGAGCGCATGCTTGCGGTCGAAGTCGCCGACTATGGTCAGCACGGCATTGTTCGGTGCGTAGTAGGTCTTGAAGAAGCTCGCCACATCCTCGACGCTCGCCGCATTCAGATCTTCCATCGAACCGATCGTGGAGTGCTGGTACGCGAAGTTGTCGTAGAAAATCTCGGTAAAGCGCTCGTTCGCTCGCCCGTAGGGTTGATTGTCGATCCGCAAGCGCCGCTCCTCTTGGACAGCGTGCCGCTGGTTGTCGAGATTCTCCTGTGTGATCTCCAACGAGCGCATCCTGTCGGCTTCCAGGAACAAAGCGAGCTCGAGCTGATTCGCCGGCAATGTCTCGAAGTACAGCGTCAGGTCGGCGCTGGTCGCGCCGTTCATCGAGCCGCCGTTCGAGAAGATCTGATAGAAGTGCTCGCCGTCGCCGACGTTGCGCGAGCCCTTGAACATCATGTGCTCGAAGAGGTGCGCGAATCCGGTAAGACCGGGGCGCTCGTTGCGCGAGCCGACGTCGTAAGCGACATTCACGGCGATGACCGGAGCGCTGTGATCTTCTGCGAGCTGCACGCGCAGACCGTTCTCAAGCGTAGTCTCGGAAAACTCGACTTGCACGCCGGCGGCGTGCGCGCTGGTCAGCACCGCAAGACATGAGACAAGAAGGACGTGGGTGGCCCGGTTCATCGATGCTGCTCCCGCGGTCAACGACCCATGCGGACGATAAGCAATCGAGAATACACGGCGCGACGCGCCGGCGCCCGGGAGAGGCGCCGGCGAAGAGTCGGCGGCTAGTTGCAAACGCCGCCGCCCATTTCTCGGATTGATCTCTGCTGAGCGTCTACTTGGCGGCCCGACGCCAAGAGCCCGCCGCACGGCGGGCTCTTGCAGCCATCGACCAGGGATGGGGGGCGCGACCGGACCGGGCGTGGTCGAATCGCGCAAGCTGCGCTACTGAATCGACTTGCTCGCCACGTTGGATAGCGCGCTCTCCACGCCCGAGGACGTATACGCCTTGACCGCGAAGTACCACGTGCCTGCATTCAGCCCCGTGACCACGTAGGTCGTCAAGCCGGGATTGTCGACCTCGGCCATACGGTTCAGGGTCGTCGGCGAAGCGCCATACACGATCCGGTAGCCGGCGAGGTTGGTCAATGTGGAGCCGTCCGTGTTCTGAGTAGGCGGCGTCCATGACAGCGTTGCGCTGCCGACCACCGGCGCAGACACGGTGATCGAGAACGGCGCCAAAGAGGCGCTCGCCTTCCCATCGCTCACGCTGATCACGATGTTCGAATAGACGCCTGCGTCGGACTGGTTGGGCGCGCCCGCAAGACGCCCAGTATTGGCGTCGAAGCTCGCCCAGGACGGACGATTCTGGATGCTGTATGTGAGCGTATCGCCGTCCGGATCGCTGGCGTTCGGCTGGAAGCTGTAGGCGGCGCCCGCGGTCACCGTCGCGCCCGGCGTACCAGAGATGGTCGGCGCGCGGTTCACGGCGGCGGCGTTCACGGTGATGCTGAACGCAGGCAGCGAAGCGCTCGCCTTGCCATCGCTCACGCTGATCACGATGTCGCCGTAGACCCCGCCGCTGGTCGGCGTACCGCTCAGCCTGCCGCTCGCGGTGTCGAAGCTCGCCCACGACGGGCGATTGCGGATCGAGAAGCCAAGCGTGTCGCCATCGGCGTCGCTCGCGCTCGGCGTGAAGGAATACGCGACGCCGGCGTTGACGCTCGTGGCCGGCGTTCCGGAGATCGTCGGCGCATGATTGGGCGCCGCGGTCACCTCGATCGAGAACGGGGCGAGCTCAGCGGAGGCGCGGCCGTCGCTCACGCTGATCACGATGTTGCTGTAGACGCCGACGTGGTCGGCGGTCGGGGCGCCGCTCAGCCGGCCCGTCGAGGTGCTGAAACTCGCCCAGGTGGGGCGGTTCGTAATGGCGTAAGTGAGCGCATCACCATCCGGATCGCTGGCGCTCGGCTGGAAGGAGTACGTCTGGCCCGCCTGCACGCTCGCGGCAGGCGTTCCGCCGATCATCGGTGCGTTGTTGTCAGGCCCCTGCACCTGAATCGCAAACGGCGGCAGCGAAGCCGAAGCCTGTCCATCGTTGACCGTGATGACGATGTTCGCATAGGTCCCCACGTTCGAAGCGGTGGGCGTTCCGCTCAGCACGCCGGTCGAGCTGCTGAATTTCGCCCAGGAGGGGCGGTTTGAAACGGAGAAGCGCAGTCGGTCAGCTTCCGCGTCAACCGCAACCGGCTCGAAGCGATATTCGGCGCCGACGATGACCGAAGCCGGCGGCTCGCCGGAGATGGTCGGCGCGGTGTTTGAGCCGGCCGGCGTCTTGCCTGGAGGATTGACGCGGATGCGGAACGGACCGATAGAGCGCGTGTCGCGGCCGTCGGTCACGGTGATCGTGATGTCTTCGGTCTCGCCGACGTCCGCCTCGGTCGGCGAGCCGCTCAGCTCGCCGGTCTCCTCGTTGAACCGCGCCCAACCCGGCACGTTGGTCGCCTTGAACTCGAGGAAATCATCGTCGGGATCGCTCGCCGACGGCTTGAAAGAGTACGCACCGCCCGCCTCTACGAATCCGTCGGGCGTGCCGGCGATCTCGGGCGGACTGTTCGAGGAAGAATCGGCCGGCGAAGTGGGCGGCGGCTCGGCGGCGTTCGCCGAATCATCGGAGCCGCCGTCTAGACAGCCGGCGAGACTGAGCGCGGCGACGCAGACCGCGGCGCTGCGCGTGATCGCCCGCGCGATGGCGCCGGCGAACAAGCGCACCGGCGCCGCAGCGAACATGACTCCATCCGTTCGCGTTGCGCCGGGCGCCTTCAGTATCGCGCCCGGCGCGCACGTCGCAGCCTGGCTCATTGCAGTCATCGTTCCGGTCGTCATGGCTCGCACCCTTTTCATTGCGCGCGGCGGCGAGCGGGACGTTTCGCCGCACGGCGCGTGTTCAGTTGTGGGGCAAGCGCGTCGTACGGACGCGGAACGCTGCGAGCCTGCATACACGCACGCGATCGGAAATTCGTGCGTGCGTTCGCAGACCACACATGAAGGATCTGTCCAAGACCGATCGCCTCATGCGGCAGCCCCGCTGTCGTGGAGCGCCGCGTGATGCGCGGCGTTCGTTAGACCGGAGGCTTTGCGTCCCCGTCTTTCGACGAGTTTGCCCTTCTGCTGGATCACGAGATATCACGCGTAATCGAACGCTCGCAATTGTCGTAAGAGGCAGACATGCAAACGCAACGCGCGATGACTCGATGTGGCGAGTCTCACTCGGACCGACGATTGGACATATTCGGAGGCGCCCCGGATCGCGAAGCAGCCATTTCAGGTGGACGCACTTCAGCCAAATGCTGAGCAGGCGATATGGCGACGCGACCGACGAGCGCTTGCCCGGGCGGAGGCGCGCAGGGAAAGGATGAATCGGGGCTGTTCCCGGCCGACCCGAACGACGGCCGTTATTGGGAAATCAACTAATGCGGCGGCGACTATTCAGGCAATACGAAGCCGCGCTCGCGCACCAGCCGCACGCACGCCGCGACGATTTGTGGATCGTACAATCGCCCTGCGCCGCGCATGATCTCCTCGAGCGCAGCGTCCATGCCGGCGGCCGGGCGATATGGCCGCGGCGAGCACATCGCCTCGACAGTGTCCGCCACGGCCAGAATGCGCGCCTCCAGGAGAACCTCCTCGCCCTGCAGACCTCGCGGATAACCGCTGCCGTCCCAGCGCTCGTGCGACTGGTAGACGATGTCGGCGACCGGCCCGCCGAAATCGATGTCGGCCAGCAGTTGGCAGCCTTCTTCCACATGCGTACGCATCAACGCGAGCTCGCTCTCCGTGAGCGGCGCCGGCTTGGCGAGAATGGCGGCGGGCACGGCGATGTTGCCCACATCGTGCAGCAGCGCTGCGATCCGCAACACGTGCTGGCGCTCGCCGTCGAGACCGACCTCCCGACCGAGCGCGACCGCGAGCGCGGCGAGACGGCGCGCCGAGCCGGCCGTATAGGGATCGTGGCGCTCGCTCACTCTGACGAACGATTCGATCATGCCCTGCAGAGCCACGTCCACGCGCTGCAATGCGCGCATCGTGTGGGCTTGGTCGCGTTTGGCGCCGATGATGCGCCAGGCCGCATCCCCCAACGCAACGAGCGTCTGCTGATCGTCCTCATCGTAGGCGCCGTCGCGATCGGCGACGCCCAGCAGCGCGACCACCTGATCAGCGTCCATGACCGGGACGATGAGGCGACGCTGCATGTCGGGCAACCCATCCTGATTCTGCAAGACGCTCGGCTGAGCGCTCAGCACTGCGCGCTTCTTGCGTACGCAATCGGCAAGCAATCCAGCCATAGGACGGGCTACGCCTTCGCCCATGACCGCCTGCGCTTGGCCGCGCGCGCGCCATGCAGCCATGGAAACCGTCTGCTCGGCCGCGTTCACGAAATAGAAGAAGCTGAGAGGACTGCTGGTCGCGGCCGCGGCCTGATCTATCAGCCGGCGCACGACGCCCGATTCGTCGAGCGTCGCGGCGCGACGGAACAGATCGAGCGTGAACTCGTTCCGCCGCTGCAAGGCTCGCTGAGCCGCCAAGTCGCGGCGTCGCTGCGCGTTGTCACGAATCAGCACCACGCTGCCGCGGCCGTCGGCCGACAAGCCGACGCTCACCTCCACTTCCATGAGTGCGCCGTCGCGACGGCGATGCCGCGTCTCGTAACGTCCGCCGCCGCTGGCGCGGTCGAGCTGCAGGCGCATCGTGCTCTCGCCGACGCTGTGATCCTCGATGTCGGCGGCGTTCATTTTCAGCAGCTCGGCGCGGCTGTAACCGGACATGCTGCAGTACGCGGCGTTGACGTCGAGAATGCGACCCTCGGCGTCCAGCAACCAGCAACCGTCCGCCGCAGCCTCGAGGACGGCGCGACCCGCACCAGCCTGTTCGCGCAGTCGAGACTCCTGCGCCACACGTTCACTGAGATCGCAGGCCGCGGCGAGCTGCGCGCGGCGCTCGTCGAACTCTATGTCGCGCGTCACGACGGCGAGGGCGAGCGTCCGTCCGTCCTTGCTCTGGTACATGCGCACGCCGGCGCTCTGTTCCGCGTCGTTCAGCTGCAGCGCGCTCGCCTGCAGCGCCAGGAATTCCGAGCGCGTGTACCCGAAGAGATTCAGGGCGGCGTCGTTCACTGCGATGAAGCCGCCGGTCGCACGGTCCGCGATCCATATCGGCGCCGGGTTCGACTCGAAGACGCTGCGAAAGCGCGCTTCGCCGGCCGCAAGCCGTTGATTGGAAATCTCCAGGGACTCGAGCCGAGACTGCACCCGAGCCAGCTCCTGCTGCGCCCGCTCGAGCTGTTGCTCGTAATCTTTTCTTTGTGTCTGCAGCGCCTTCTGTGCGGCTGCGGCCGCGCGCTGCTGCGCAGCGTGGTCGCGTGGCGGCGTCGACGGCGCCGCAGGACCGGCGACCCCATTCTTCAACCCCTTGGCAAGCAGCTCGTCGATCGTCGCCGTCAGCGCCTGTGGGGCCGCGGATCGCGCCAGAAAACGCTCGGCGCCGAGCTCCCGGGCGAAGCGTTCATACTTGGGATCGTCATGGCGGCGCGTATAGAACACGAACGGAATCGACTGCAGGCGCTCATCCTGCTTCCACTTGCGACACAGGGCGAAGCCGTCCATGCGCGGCAGAACGATGTCCGAGACGATCAGGTCGGGCGGCTCGCGGCGGGCCGCGTCGAGTGCAGCCAGCCCGTTCGCGGAACGCACGACGCGGTGATTTCCAGCCGCCAGCAATTGCTCGAGCGCGGATTGCTCCGACTCGCGCTCGAACGCAATCAGAATGACGCCCATGCTTGCACTCCCGTAGCCGGCGCCGGTCTGGCGGCGCTGCGACGGCGCCCTACCGTCTTTGACATAGATAAGCGCTGATCAAGCCCACACGGTACGGCCTGCAGCAGTGATCGCAGGCGGCGAGCCGCGAAGCTGCGGTTGTCATTGGATAGCGGTCGCTCGGTGTTTACATAGCGTTCGAGTATGCCAAGCGCTCTCCGCCGTGGCACGGCTCAAGGGAAAACGGCATGCGGAAAGAGAGACGTAGAGCACATTAGTCCCTCGGCGAGGAAGTCTCCGCATCCCTCGCGAACATCATGCCGTCCGATGAGAGTCGCAGCTTCGCAACCCGTGTCCGGTTGGATTTCCTTCGGTCATCTTGCGATCACCGCCATCCTGCTCGCTCGGCAGCCCGCGGAGTCGATCAGCGCTCAGGCAGGCTGATCAGGGCCTTCTTCAGGAAGCGAAATCCTTGGCCATGCGCTCGCGCAGCCGTGCGTCGGGCAATGCGCCGAAGCCGGCCTGGAGGTTGTCGCGCATGTGAGCGACCCGCGAAGTCGCCGGGATGACGCAGGTGACCGCCGGGTGAGAGATGATGAACTTGAGGAAGAACTGCGCCCAGCTCGTGCAGCCGATCTCCGCTGCGTAGCCCGGCAGCTTGCGGCCGCGCACGCGGGTGAACAGCGCGCCTTCTTCGAATGGCCGGTTCACGATCACCGCCACGCCGCGCTCCTGACAGAACGGCATCAGGCGACGCTCGGCCGCACGCGTCGCGATCGAGTAGTTGAACTGGGCGAAGTCGAAGGACTGCGCACGCAACACCGATTCCAAGTCGTCGTGCGCGTCCACGGTGTAATGCGTCACGCCCGTGTAGCGCACGACGCCGTCGCGCTGCAACCGTCGCAACGTCGCCGCGTGCGCTCGCCAGTCGAGAAGATTGTGGATCTGCAGCAGATCCAGCCGCGGCGTGCGCAGCGCGCGCAGCGATTGCTCGATCTGCGCGACGCCCCGGTCGCGTCCGCGCGTCCAGACCTTGGTGGCGTAGAAAGTGGCGTCCTGTCGGCCGAGCTGAGCGACCAGATCGCCGGTGACGCGCTCGGCGGCGCCGTACATGGGAGAGCTGTCGATCAGGCTTGCGCCAGCGCCATAGAACGCCTCGAGCACTTCCACCAGGGGTGCGCGATCACGCGGGCTCTCACCCACATCGAACGTGTTCCAGGTTCCCATGCCGATGACCGGCAGCGACTCGCCGGACGAAGAAGAAGGAACGGGACGCTGCAACATACGCGCTCGATCACCGCCAGGAGCCGCGCCGCCCTCGAGGCGCTGAGCGCGAACGGATCCTGTCATGACGACTCCAGCAGTCAGACCGAAGAGCAACGTACGACGTGAAAGCATGTACGAAGCGGCGGGCTCAAGGGCCCGTCCGATTCACGGTCGTCCAGTAACGCCCGAGAAGCGAGACGTGTTCGGTGAATTCGCCGAAGTCCACCGGCTTGACGATGTAGCCGTTGGCGTAGCGCTCGTAGCTACGCTCCATGTCGCAGATCTGGTCGGAGGACGACATGATCACGATGGGCGTGGCGCGTGTGCGCGGATCGTCCTTGATTTGAGTGAGCACGTCGAGGCCGTCAATCTTCGGCATGTGCAGATCGAGCAGCATCAACCGCGGATTTCCCGGCGCGCGCTGCCCGTACACGCCGCGGCGAAACACGAAGTCGAGCGCCGCCTCCCCGTCCTGCACCCACACGACTTGCTGCTTGACGCCGCCGATCTCCAGCGCCCGGATGGTGAGCTCCGCGTCGGTGGGATTGTCGTCGGCGAGCAGAATGTAGCCTGATGCGTTCATGGCGCCTTGGCTGAATTGTACGAACCCGGCGGCTCCCGTGCGGACGCCCGGCTGGCGCCCAGCATTCCCCGTTCGAGCGCGATCACGAATCCATACTCCCGGGCGATCTCATACATGTGCTGAAACCGACCCGACTTGCCGCCGTGGCCCGCCTCCATGTTCACATGCAACAACAAGGGGCTGTCGCCGCGATTGTGCGCTCGCAGCCGCGCGATCCATTTGGCCGGCTCGTAGTACTGCACTTGGCTGTCCCACAGCCCTGTCGTTGCGAGTATCGGAGGATACGACTGCTCGCGCACGTTGTCGTAAGGCGAATACGAGAGCATGTACTCATAGTGTTCACGCTCGCGTGGATCACCCCACTCGTCGTACTCGAGCGTGGTGAGCGGAATGCTCTCATCCAGCATCGTGGTCACGATGTCGACGAACGGCACGTGCGCGATCAATCCGGCGTACTTCTCGGGCGCCGCGTTGGCGATGACGCCCATGAGCAAGCCGCCAGCGCTGCCGCCGGCGGCGTACACCTTGCCGGGCGCGCAATAACGGTGCTCGACCAGATAGTCGGTAACGTCCAGGAAATCGTTGAAGGTGTTCCACTTCTGCTGCAGGCGGCCCGCGTCGTACCAACGCCGGCCGAGCTCCTGTCCGCCGCGCACATGCGCGATCGCGTAGACGAAACCACGGTCGAGCAACGACAGGCGGGCGGAGCTGAACGCCGGATCCATGCTGAGACCATAAGAGCCGTAAGCGTAAAGGTACAGCGGGGCGCTCCCGTCGCGAGGCGTATCGTTGCGATAGACGATCGAGACCGGCACGAGCTCGCCGTCCCGTGCGGGCGCCCAGATGAATTCGCTCGTGTAGTTGACCGGATCGAAGTCGCCCAGCACGGGCTCACGCTTGAGCAGTACGCGCTCGCCGCTCACGACGTCCTGGTCATAGACGCTCGAAGGCGTCGTTAGCGAGGTGTAGACAAACCGCAGCTTGGTCGAATCCACCTCGGGATTGTCGCCGATGTGCATCGAATAGGCGGCGTCGTCCGCTTCGACATGGAAGGGCTCCTCGCCCCAGCGCTGTACGCGGATCTTGAGCAGCCCGCCGCTGCGCTCGCTCACCGCGATGAAGTCGCGAAACAACTCGAAGGACTGCACGTACACCTGCGCGTCATGCGCAATCACATCACGCCAGGCCCCCCGCTCGCCCGCATGCACGATGGGGACCTTCATGATGCGAAAGTTATGCGCCTGCCAATTGGTGCGGACGTAAAAGTCATCGCCCAGATGATCGATCTGGTGCTCGTGATCCGCCTCGCGGGGGGCGAACAGCTGCAGCGTCAGGGTCGGATCGGCCGCCGAAGCGTAGCGCCATTCCGAGGAAGTCGTACTCTCTGAGCCGATGAAGATGAAGCGATCTGATCTGCTGCGCTCGACGCTCAGGGCGAAGCTCTCGTCGGGCTCCTCGTAAACGATGCGATTCTGCGCGGGAGGCTCGCCCAGCACATGGGCCCGCACGCGCCGTCCGAGCAGCGTGACAGGGTCCTTTTCGATGTACAGGAACGTGCGGTTGTCGTCAGCCCACGCCACATCCGGCTCGACGTTCTCGAGAACGTCCGGGAGCATTCTGCCGGTGGCGAGATCGCGGATGCGCAGGCGGAACTGTCGCCGTCCAACCGTGTCCTCGGCGTACGCCAGCAGGCGGTTGTCGGGGCTCACCTCGTAGCCGCCGAGCTGAAAGAACGCATGACCCACAGCCAGGGCGTTGCAGTCGAGCAGCACCTCCTCGGGGGCGTCCGGCCGGTCGGCGCGGCGCACGATCACCGGATACTCGCAGCCTGGCGCGTAGCGCACCGTGTACCAGTAGCCGTGATCTCTCACGGGCACACTGGCGTCGTCCTGCTTGATGCGCGCGACGATCTCCGCGTCGACCGCCGCGATCAGCGCGCTGCAAGGCGCCAACATGGCCTCGGCGTACGCCGTCTCGGCGGCCAGGTGGGCCAGCACTTGGGGATCGGTGCGCGAGTCATCGCGCAACCAGTACCAGGGGTCCTCGCGTACGCCGTGCGGCGACGCCACATGACGCAGTCGCGCGGCGGCTTTGGGCGGCTGGATAGGTAGCTCGGACACGGGGACTCGAGAACGTGGACGGGAACGGTCGGGCCAGCTTATAGCCTGCGATCGGCCGATGGGTAAATCTGTGGCTGCCCCCGGCTGGGCGCCGGACTTACAGGCCGGATTTTGGGGCGCAGTTCACGACGGCCGTCCGGAAAATGCAGATGCAGTTCTCAGTCAAGGAATCTTGCATAAGTAAGTATTAGCGGACAAAGCACGAAAAACCCCAGGAGGGGTCCATGGCTCATCCGCAGCATAGCCGCATGCCGCACGGCTCGGACGAAGTGAACCTGGAGATCGATGACACGCGCGGCCTCGAGCCAGCCGCGTCGGACGGGCGCCAGCCGCCGCTGCTGGTGCTCAGCCGGGACGGCGAGCTGGTCGAAACAGTCAAGAAGGCCGCGCCGCGCGGCTCGCCGGTGGAGCACGCTCCGGATCTGGACCACGTAGCCGAACAGCTCTCGGGGCTCAGACCGGGCGTACTGGTCGTAGACACGGCGAGCACCTCCGACGTACCCGGCATGGTCGCGCAACTCACGCAGCATTTCCCTGACCTCGTGGTGGTCGTGGCCGGCAAACGCGAGGACAGCTCCTCGCTGATGCAGCTCACCGCGGCGGGGCGCATCTTCCGCTTTCTTCTGACGCCGCTGTCGCACGGCCAGACGCGCCTCGCCCTCGAAGCCGCCGTGACCCAGCACCTCGACTTGCTGGCTGCGGGCGAGCGGCTCAGCTCGGCGTCCGGCGACGCCGCGGGCGGCGGCAAGAATTACGTGGTCACCTACGGGGCGCTAGCGCTCGGGCTGTTACTGGTGATCAGCGGCATCTGGTTCGGCGTGAGCCGCTTCACCGGCGAGCCGCCAACGCCGGCGGCGGTGCAACCCGCAGCGCCCCCTGAGCAAGAAGGCTCTCTCCCCGAGAAGCCCGATCCGGTCAAGGCTGAGCTGGCGCTCGCCAAGGAGGCGTTCGATCAGGGCCGCTATCTCGAACCGGCCGGAGAGAGCGCGCTCGATCTGTATCGCAGCGCTCTGGCGCTTGACCCCAATAACGTCGAGGCGCGCGCCGGCGTACGCTCGGTGGTGGACAAGGTGCTGGAGCGCGCCGAGGCGGCATTGCTGGGCGAGCGGCTGGAGGAAGCCATCCGCAACATCGAGATGGCGCGCGACATCGACGCCGCTCACCCGCGGCTCGCGTTCATGGACGCCCAGATCGCACGCGAGCGCGAACGCCTGCAGCTCACGCAGGCCCAGGAAGTGGGTAATCGCGTCCGCGCGCTCGTCGCGCAGGCCAACGCCCGCATGTCCTCGGGCCGACTGATCACGCCGTCAGGCGCCAGTGCGCGCGATGCGTTGCTCGAGGCGCGACGGCTCGACCCGACCGATCCGACAGTGGCGCAAGGCGTGCGCCAACTCGCCGGATTGCTCGCCACCGAGGCGCGCAACGCCCTGGACGCAAACGACGCCCAGCAGGCGCGCACGTACGTGAATGCGGCGCGTGACCTCGGATCCGCCGGGGCCGCCCTCGCTGCAATTGAGCGCTCACTGAGCGAGGCTGCGCGCTCCGCTGCGCCGAGTGCGCCGGCGCCGCGCCAAGGACAGGCGTCCGGGACCGAGGTAAACGTGCAGGCCATGGCCGCCGATGTGCGCCAGCGGATCATGCAGGGCAAGCTCATCGATCCGCCGGGGGACAGCGCGCGCGACATGCTGAACAAGCTGAGCGCGGCCGCGCCAGACATTGCGGAAGTCGAAGAGCTTTCGCGTGTGCTCACCGTGCGATTGCTCGATATGAGCAAACAGGCGAGCGCTGCGAAAGCATTCGATCGAGCGGGCCAGCTGATCGCCGCTGCGCACGAGGTGGGCAGTCGCTACGAAAGCGTGGCGATCTCTCAGGCGGAGCGCGAGCTCGCGGCCGCACGCGAAGTCGCCGCGAGCGAATCGGTCATTTCAGCCGCCGGCCTGAAGCGCACCCGCACAGTGAATCCGGAGTACCCGGATTCGGCGCGCCGCCGCGGCATCGAAGGCTGGGTGGAAGTGGCGTTCACAATTACGCCGACCGGCGCGGTGGAAGACGTGGAAGTGCGCAACGCAAGCCCCGCCGACGTGTTTGACGACGCGGCCGTGCGCGCCATGCGGCAGTGGCGCTTCGAACCGATCGTCCGCAACGGCGAACGCGTGTCGCAGCGTGCGATGCTGCGCTTGCGATTCGCGCAGCAGCAATAAACAAACGGCGGCAGATCAAGGGCGGCGGCCACAGCGCACGCCGCCCTTTCCTGCGCACTGCTGAACCCGCGCGGACGGCGTCGCAATGCTGGCCGCGCCAGCCGCAGAACGAACGCGCCCCGCGACGCCCTCGATGGCCGTTACGGCGCGAGCCTCAGACGCGGCGGAGGCAACCGGCGCTGTGAGCGATCGCGGTGAAACCCGTTCTCCGGGTAGTAGCTCATGGACTCCATGCGACGCTGCAATTGCGAGGCGTGCTCCGGATGCGGCGTGACGCGCGGTCGCAGGACGAACGTCGGCGTTTCTCTCATTCGTAGAATCATGGCGTCATCCCCTTTCGTTGCGGTCGTGCGATTTCCTGCGCGTCATCTAACGCACGACCCACACGAATGGATCCACCCACGAACGCTTCGGAAAATGACTACACGCCGGAGTCGCCTGGAAGTCACGGCCATTCATGCGCCTTTTCGGCGAAATCGCCTCGTTGCACGCGCACCACGCAAAAGCGCTGCCCGGTAGGCGCCTCCATGACCCACCACGAGTGGATCTGCTGCACGCGCCGCGCGCCCAGGCCTTCCAGACGGCGCACCTCGGCCTCGATGTCGTCCGCTTCTATGTCCAGGTGCAGTCGACTCTCATGGGCGACCTTCTGCACTTCGATGTGGATCTCGTCCTGCGGCGTCATCAGCTGACGGTACGACGGACTAGGCTCCTTTTCGACCGGCTTGAGCGGGTAGCCGAGCGCATCGCTCCAGAAGCGCGCGGCGCTTTCCAGGTCCTCGGTCTTGCAATCGATGATGAAACCGGCGAGACGACTGCGATGCATGGCGTGATCCTCTTGCTTGCATGAAGCGGCGTGTCGCCGCGGCTGGGTAGTCTCGAGGCCAACGAGAATCCTACGACAGGTTTGCCGGAAACGAACGATCGTATTCCGGACATGCGCCTGGACCGACCGGATCAGGCGTTCGGATTGACGCCCGTGCGCGCGAGATTGAACGCGCCAAGGATGTCGCGCACATCTTGGCGCGCGAGAATCTCACTGGTCTCGCTCTCCACCTTGCGACGCCAGTTCGCATGCTCCTCATGCGTTCCCGGAACATTCACCGGATCGACCATGCCGATGAGATCCTCGATCTGAACGAGCGCGATGTTCGCGTTGGACAGCCCGAGGAATGCGTGCACCGCACGTGAAAGCGCAGCGGAGTAGGGCGGCGTCGGCTCATGCGGCGCCCAGCGCCACAAGCCCGCGGCGACCAGCGCGTTCAGCAACTCGCGCCGCTCACGCTGACGCATTTCATGCGCGTGAGCCTTGTAATCGGCTGTCGGATACAGATCGAGCTCATCGCGCAAATGCAGATCGTGCTCCTCCCACCAGCCGCGCAAGGTAGGCAGGTCGTGGGTCGTGACGACCGCGAGCGCCCGGCTCACGTAAGCAGAGGGCGGCTTGAACTGCCCGTCAGCCGTCTGCTCGAACAGCAGAACCTTGTAGTGATACAAGCCGTGGCGCTCCATCGCATGCGTCATCTGCTGCGGCACGGTGCCCAGGTCTTCGCCGATCACGATGCAGCGACGCCGATGGCTCTCGAGCGCCAGGATCGAGATCAGGTCATCGAGCGGGTAATGCAGGTAGGCGCCGTCCTTGGACTGCTTGCCGCGCGGCACCCACCACAGTCGATAGAGCGCCATCACATGGTCGAGCCGCAGCGCTTCGACTGCACGCATGTTGTTGCCGATCAGCGTGGTGAACGGTCGGTATTGCTGATTACGCAGCTCCTGCGGGTCCTGCGGCGGAACGCCCCAGTCCTGTCCCTTGAGCGCCAGCGCATCCGGTGGTGCGCCGATCGAGGCGCCCTGCACGTAAAGATACCGGTTCGACCAGGTCTCCGACCCGGCCGGACTCGCGCCCACAGCCACATCGCCGTACAGGCCGATCTGCATGCCCAGCTCGAGCGCTGCGCGCTGCGTCTCGCAGAGCTGCGTATCGGCCAGCCATTGCAGATAGAGAAAGTAGTCAACGCTGTGCGCACGCTCGCGCGCGAAGCGATTGACCGCGAGCGACGTCGGGTCGCGATACTCCTCCGGCCAGCTAGGCCAGCCCCAGTACTGCGGACCCTGCAACCGCCAGTGGGCGTCTAGGGCGTCGTAGAGCGCGTGCAGCCTGAGCGGATCGCCCTGCGCTTCGACGTAGTTGCGAAAGGCCGCCGCGCGCGCCGAGCCGGGCTCCAGATGATTGCGCCGGAAGCTTTCGTAGAGCATCTGCAGGATCTCGAACTTCGCGCCGGCCACACGCACGTAGTCCACGTGGCGCGTGGCGCGCAGCTCCCGCAGCAGCGCCTGGAAATGCGGTTCGGCGACCCGGTGTTGCGCGGGCCGGCATTCGGCGAAATCCGCGACCTCTTCCACACAGATGTAAAGCACGTTGAGGAACAACCGGCTCGACGGGCTGTACGGACTGATCTGCGTGGGGTCCGCGGGCATGAGCGCGTGCAGCGGATTTACGCCAACGAGATCGCAGCCGAGCGGCGCGGCCAGCTCCACGAGTTCGCGCAGGTCGCGGAAGTCGCCCATGCCCCAGTTGCGGCGCGAGCGGAGCGCGTAAAGCTGCACGGCGAGCCCCCACATGCGCTTGCCCGCTGCGATGGCCGGCGGCTCGAAGCAACGTTGCGGAGCAACGATGATGCGCACGTCGGCGCTCAGCCCAGAATCGAGCGTGATCGTGGCGGTGTGATAGCCCTCGGACGGCGCAGGCAGCTCGAGCGCCAAGCGGGAAAAGGCGCGGGCGTCCGCCTGACCCGTTTCGATGACGGACAGCGACGCGAGCTGCGCAACGCCTGCGCGCTCTGCACCGTCCTCGTGGACCAGGCGCCAGGAGAGCGCTTGTGCGTTGAGATCATCCGGCACAGCCAACGGCGCCACCAGAGGCTCGCCGATGCGGATCACGATCACGGGAGGCGCCATGCGCGTCCAGCGCATCGTCTCATGTTGGTCGAGGGCGCGTTGCGCGGCCTGCTCGTCGCTGGCGTCCACACCGAGCGCAGCCAGGATAGCGGCGCGCGATTCGAGCGAAACTTCGCGCGGCTGATCGCGCCAATCGCGGTACGTGTCGGCCACGCCGTGCAATTCCGCCAGGCGCTCGAGTGCACTGGTCATGACGCCAAGACCTGCACCCAAAACCGGGCGATGATCATCGCTCCATCCTCCAACCGATCCTCGCAAAACGCCGAACAAACGCCGACGCCGCCCGCCGCGAAACGATGCGGATGCATCCCGCCGCCGCTACGCCGCCTGGGGCGGCGCGGCGATCAAGAGTCGCCGCGCGAGAATCCGCTACGCACGCTCGCCGGCGCATCGCCATCGGCGAGCAGCACGCAGGAGTGAGCCGCAACCTGGTACACCGCGTCCGCCGCCATGCCGCCGGTTGGACCGCTCGCACGCCAATGCGCGGTGTCGAAAACGACGCGCCAGGCGGCGTCCGTCCTGGCCTCGGGCAGCCTGAACTCGAGCGCTTCGGAACCGGCATTGCAGAGAAACAGCAGATGTCCGTTGGGTGTTCCGGATGGGTCGGAAAAGGCGTGTCCGATCAGCACCCCCAGCGCGCGTGCGTTCGGATCGCGCCAGTCGCCGATATCCAGCTCCCGGCCGAGCGGATGCAGCCAGCTCACGTCTTTGTGGTCGCGATCGATCCAGCGCGCGCCCTTGAGGAACGTATCGCGGCGCAGTCCTGGCGACTGCTTGCGCAACGTAAGGAGCTGCCGCACGAAGCTCGTCAAGTCGCAATCGCATTGCGACTCCTCCCAGCTCAACCAGCTGAGCTCGTTGTCCTGGCAATACGCGTTGTTGTTGCCGCGCTGGGTGCGACCTAACTCATCGCCAGCCAGCAGCATCGGCACGCCTTGCGAAAGCAGCAGGGTGGCGAGCATGTTTCGCATTTGCCGTTCGCGCAGCTCGCGAATTTGCGGATCGTCGGTTGGGCCCTCCACTCCGCAATTCCAGCTGAGGCTGTAATTGCGACCGTCGAGATTGTTCTCGCCGTTCGCCTCATTGTGCTTGTGCTCGTATGTGGTCGCATCACGCAGCGTGAAGCCGTCGTGGCAGGCCACGTAGTTGATGCTGGAAGTGGGCCGCCGACCGCGCTCTCGAAACAGATCGCTCGAGCCGGCGAACCGCTCCGCGAACGCGCCCAGGATGCCTGGATTGCCGCGCCAGAAGCCTCGCATCGTGTCGCGATACAGGTCGTTCCATTCCGCCCACGGCGCCGGGAAACGTCCCAGGTGGTAACCATCCGGCCCGATGTCCCACGGCTCGGCGATGAGCTTCACGTAACGCAGCGCAGGCTCGGCCGCCACCGCCTTGAAAAAGCTCGCGTCCGTGCGGAACAGGCCATTGTCGCGGCCAAGCACGGCCGCCAGATCGAAGCGAAAGCCGTCGACGTGCATCTCCTCGACCCAGTAGCGCAGGCAATCGATCACCATGCGCAGCATGGCCGGGTGCGCGATGTCGATGGTGTTGCCGCAACCGCTGCGATCGGCGTAGTGACGCATGGCGCCGGGCTCGAGCCGGTAATAAGCGATGTTGTCCAAGCCGCGCAGGCTGACCGTTGGGCCGCGTTCATTGCCTTCGCAGGTATGGTTGAAAACGACGTCCAGGATGACCTCCAGGCCCGCGGCGTGCAGCGCCTTGACCATGGTCTTGAACTCGCGCACCGGATCCTCGACGGCGTACTGCGGCGCCGGCGCGAACCAGGCGATCGGGTTGTAGCCCCAGTAGTTCGTCAGTCCCCGTTCGATGAGAAAGCGTTCCGACACGAACGCCTGCACAGGAAGCAACTCCACGGCGGTGACGCCCAGTGACTTCATGTGCGCGATGACATCCGGGTTTGCGAGACCCAGATACGTCCCCCGTTCGCGCTCCGGCACTGCGGGGTGCAGCTTCGTGAGTCCCTTGACGTGCGCTTCATAGATTACCGTGTCGCGCCATGGGGTCGCCGGAAGCTGATCCTCTCCCCAGTCGAACGCTCCGTCGATCACACGCGCCTTGTAGTTGTACGGCGCACTGTCGGCCGGATCGGGGCCGGCCGGCGCGTCGCCCCGTTCATCCAGCAGCGCGTCGCTCCACTGGAAAGCGCCGGCGAGCGAACGTGCATAAGGATCGATCAGCAGCTTGTTCGGGTTGTAGCGCAGACCATGCGTAGGATCATACGGCCCGTGCACACGCAGGCCATAAACCAGCCCAGGCGCGCCCGCGGGAGCTGGCAAAAAGCCATGCCACACATTGGCCGTGCGCTGCGGCAGCGCAACGCGGGTGAGTTCGCGTTCGCCGCGCTCATCGAACAGGCAGAGTTCGACATTGGTCGCGCCGCTGGAGTAGACGGCGAAGTTCACACCCTCGCCGGTCCACGTGGCGCCGAGCGGCTCGGGTGATCCGGCCAGCAGGGCGAGATTGGAAAGATCCTGGGTCACCGCGTTCATCGCATTCCATGGTGACGCATGCTCGTCATGGTGAAAAGACGGTAGACGATGAAGATTTCTCCCGACATTGCGGCCGGCTTCGCCCGTTCTGGCGCCCGCAGACTCAGTCCTGCTCCCAGATCACCATGGCGAGCGGCGGAAGATGAATGCGCAGCGTGGCCGGAAAGTCCCGCCAGCCCTCGCTGGCGGCTTCCGCCGACGCTTGCGAAGCGAAGCCCGACCCGCCGAACTGCGGATCATCGCTGTTCAGCAGACAACGCCAGCGACCCGGCGCAGGCGCGCCGAGCGTGTAGTTCTCGCGCGGCACGGGCGTGCAGTTGAACGCTACGATCATTGGCGCGCCGCGCTCCCCCGCCGCGGGCTGACGCACGAAAGCGAACACGCTCTCCGCTGCGTTGTCCGCGTCGATCCAGCGGAAGCCCTCCCATGTGTGATCGCTCGCATGCAGCTCGGGACGCGCGCGATACAGCCGGTTGAGCGTGCGATTCCAGGATTGCAGCTGCTGATGATGCGGATGCTGTAAGGCCGCCCACGCAAGATCCTCGTAGTCGCGCCACTCGTGCCACTGACCGAACTCCCCGCCCATGAACATCAGCTTCTTGCCGGGGTGAGTCATCATGTAGCCGATGAGCAGGCGATAGTTGGCCAGCTTGCGCCATTCATCGCCCGGCATCTTGTCGAGCAGCGAGCGCTTCCCGTGCACTACCTCATCGTGCGACAGCGGCAGTATGAAGTGCTCGGAGAACGCATAAGTGAGCGAGAACGTGATCAGATGGTGGTGGTGGCGCCGATGGATCGGGTCAAGCGACATATAGCGCAGCGTGTCGTTCATCCAACCCATGTTCCACTTGAAGTGAAAGCCCAGTCCGCCGAGGTGCACGGGTCGACTCACGCCCGGGAAGGACGTCGACTCCTCCGCCATGGTGAGCACGCCAGGAAAATAGTGGCCCACGGTCCAGTTGAGCTGCTTCAGGAACTCGATCGCTTCGAGATTCTCGCGGCCGCCGTACGGATTGGGGGTCCATTCGCCGGGTTCGCGCGCGTAGTCGAGATAGAGCATCGATGCAACCGCGTCCACGCGCAGCCCGTCGATGTGATAGTGCTCGAGCCAGAAAAGCGCATTCGCGATCAGGAAATTGCGCACTTCGTGCCGGCCGTAGTTGAAGACCTTCGTACCCCACTCCTTGTGCTCGCCGCGGCGCGGATCGGCATGCTCGTACAGGCACGTACCGTCGAACTCGGCAAGGCCGTGCGCGTCCTTGGGAAAATGCGCCGGAACCCAGTCCATCAGCACGCCGACGCCCGCCTCGTGCAGGCGGTCTACGAAGCGCATGAAGTCGTGCGGCGAGCCGTGCCGCGCTGTGGGCGCGTAGTGCCCCAGCACCTGATAGCCCCATGAGCCGTCGAACGGGTGCTCAGCCACACCCATCAGCTCCACGTGCGTGTAGTGCATGTCGAGCACGTAAGGAATGAGCTGATCGGCAAGCTCATCCCAGGTGAGAAACGCCGGCTTGCGATGCCACGAGCGCCGCCATGAGCCAGGATGAAGCTCGTAAATCGAGATCGGCGAGCGCAGCGGGTCCCACTCGCGGCGCCGCGCCAGCCACGCCTCGTCGCTCCACTGAAAACCGCTCAGGTCTGCGACGATGGAAGCGTTGTCCGGCCGCAGCTGCATCTGAAAGCCGTACGGATCAGCCTTCATCAGCACTTGACCTTGCGCGCCGATCAGCTCGAACTTGTACAGCGCGCCCGGACGCACGCCCGGTATAAACGTCTCCCATACGCCCGAAACGCCGCGCGGCTGCATCGGATGGCGTTGGCCGTCCCAGGAATTGAAGTCACCGACTACGCTGACGCGCCGCGCGTTCGGCGCCCACACGGCGAAGCGCACGCCGTGCGCGCCATCGCGCTCGACCGGGTGAGCGCCGAGCTTCTGGTAGATGTGGTGGTGAGCGCCTTCGCCGAAGAGATGCAGGTCGAGATCGGTGAGGGCGGACATGAGAAAGCGCTTGGCGATTGGCGGTTAGTAGAGGCGTCGTTCCATGCAAATCGCTGGCGGACACAAGTCGAAGGAACGCCAATAATGCAAGAGCTTCGAGTGCATCGATATCACGGAAGCAGAGCAGATCAGAGGCTTCCTAAATCACCGGTTTGACGCCCCAGATCAGCTCCGCGTACTGCCGGATGCTGCGGTCGCTGGAGAACGGCCCCATGCTGAGCGCGTTGATCACGGCCTTGCGGGTCCATTCCTGCGGCTGCAGATAGAGCGCGTCAACACGCTCCTGGGCCGCAGCGTAGGCGGCGAAATCCGCGAGCACCAGGAAATGTTCCCCGTCCGCAAGCAGCCGCTCGCACACCATCTTGGAATCGAAGATGTTGTTCTGAGTGAAGTAGCCGGAGTCGATGGTCTCGATTGCGCGGCGCAGCTCCGGGTGCGACTCGAGCGCTTCTGAAGGCGAATAGCCGCTGGCGCGCCGCGCCACGACCTCCTCGGCCGTCATGCCGAAGATGAAGATATTCTCCTCGCCGACGGCTTCGGCGATCTCGATGTTGGCGCCGTCCAGCGTGCCGATGGTGAGCGCCCCGTTGAGCGAGAGCTTCATGTTGCCAGTGCCGGAGGCTTCCATACCGGCGGTGGAAATCTGCTCGGAGAGATCGGCGGCGGGCATGATCTCCTGCGCAAGTGAGACGTCGTAATCCGGCAGGAAGCACAGCTTGAGTCGATCACCCACACGCTCGTCGGAGTTGATGACGCGAGCCACATTGTTGATCAGCTTGATCACGGCTTTCGCCATGTGATACCCGGGCGCAGCCTTGCCGGCGATGATCACCACACGCGGCGGCGGCGCCGCGTCGGGGTTGTCGATGATGCGCAGGTAACGCACCACCACGTGCAGCAAGTTCAGGAGCTGGCGCTTGTACTCGTGTATGCGCTTGACCTGCACGTCGAACAGGGCGTCGACGCTGACTTGCACCCCGAGCAGCTCCTTGATCGTTTTCGCCAGACGTTCCTTGTTGGCGCGCTTGATCTCCCGGAAGCGCTCCAGGAACTGCGGATCGTCGGCCGCCCACTTCAGCCGCTCCAGATCCTCCAGATCGTTCTCCCAGGCCGAGCCGAGCTTCTCGGTGATGAGCGCCGACAAGCCCGGATTCGCCTGCTTGAGCCAGCGCCGCACTGAGATGCCGTTGGTGACGTTCGTGAAGCGCTCCGGCCACATCTGCGCAAAGTCCGCGAAGATCGTCTCACGCATCAGTCGCGAATGCAGTCTCGCCACGCCGTTCACACGGTGACTGCCCACCACGGACAGGTAAGCCATGCGCACGCGACGATCGCCGTCCTCGTTGATCAGCGACATGCGGCGACGGCGATCTAGATCGTGCGGATACTTGACGCCGACCTCCTCCAGGAAGTCGCGGTTGATCTGGTAGACGATTTGCAGATGGCGCGGCATCAGACGCTCGAAGAGCGACACGGGCCAGGTCTCCAGCGCCTCCGGCAGCAAGGTGTGGTTCGTGTAGCTGCAGACGCGTCGCGTGAGATCCCAAGCGTCGCTGTACTGCATGTCGTAAACGTCCACCAGCAACCGCATGAGCTCGACGATCGTAAGCGCCGGATGCGTGTCGTTGAGCTGCACGGCGATTGCGTTCGCCAAATCCTTCAGCTCACGCCCCGAGGCCACATGCTGCGCCAGCATGTCCTGGAGCGATGCGCTGACGAAGAAATACTGCTGCTTGAAGCGCAACTCCTTGCCTTGCGGCGTCGAGTCGTCTGGATACAGCACGCGCGAGAGATTCTTGGCGTCCACCTGCTCGCTGACCGCGGCGGCATAGTTCCCTTCGTTGAAGGACTCGATCCGAAACGGGTTGATGGCGCGCCCGGACCACAGGCGCAGATGGTTCACGGTCGGGCTGCGATTGCCGGGGATCAGCAGATCGTAGCCGACCGCCCAAACGTCCTGCGTATCCACCCACTCATAACGCACGCGCCCGCTTTCGTCGCGCGTCGCCTGACATCGCCCGCCGAAACGCACGCGGTGACGCACCGAGCCGCGACCGCCTTCCCACACGTTGTGGAAACGCAGCCATGAACTGGCGACCTCGCGCTGTGCGCCGTCCTCACCGATGACCTGCGTGAAGATGCCGTAGTCGTAACGGATGCCGTAGCCGGTGGCTGCATACCCCAGCGTGGCGAGCGAATCGAGGAAGCAAGCGGCCAGACGGCCGAGGCCGCCATTGCCGAGCCCCGGATCTTCTTCTTCGGCCGCCACGTCCTCGATCTCGTGGCCGAGCGTGCGCACGGTCTCGCGCACATCATCGAGCAGGCCGTCCTCGAAGGAGGAGAGCGCATTGATCAGGCTGCGCCCGAGCAGGAACTCCATCGACAGATAGCACACGCGTTTGACGCGGGCGCGAGCCGCGCGATTGCACGTCGCGATCCAGCGCTCGCTGAGCTCTTCGCGCACCGCCAGCGCCAGCGCGTCATAGATGTCTCGTCGCGTCGCGGTCTCGAGCGTCTTGCCGAGCGAGCGCTCGAGACGATCGACGATGGCTTCATAGACCGCACCGCGGCGCAGAGCAATCGCCGGCGTCACTGCCGAGGTCTGGGGAGATTTCACTGTGGCTCGTAAACGAAGCGGATAGCGAATGGCGGGTAGCGGACAGCAAGAGGCCGCCCGGTTCGCCGTTGCGCGGGTCGGCCGCGAGCCGCTGACGCCAGGTCACGCGCCTCGGAAATCCGTCGCCTGCGACGGCTCCTCACTTCACCGCCTCTACCTTCTCTTCCACGATGCGCCATGAGCCGCTCTCGCGCACCAGCGTCAGCTCCTTACGCAGAGCGTTCATGCCGAACTTTTGCACGAATCGCACGATGCGCCGGTCTGCACCGGCCGATTCGATCGTGAGCTGCTCGAGCATCGGGTCAGGGACTGGGCCGGTGGCGACCTGCTCACGGCGCTGCTCGAGCCAGGCGCCGGCGCCAGCCGCATCGGTCGGCGTCGTGAACCCAGTGGAATACAAGGCGATGAGCGCATCGGCTTCCCGGTTCGCCCAGGCCTGCGCCCAGCTCGCCACGACCTCCTCCGGCGAGCGCGCAACGGCGCCAGCCGAACGGAAGTACGAAGGCGGCTCGTCCAGGCAGGCGGTGCGGCCGGCCGCCGAGCTTGCAGCCGACGGCTCGGGGATGATGAGCGCCTCCGCGCGGCGGGGCGAACTCATCCCCTGCGGTATCCGCAGGGGCGCATTGTTGCGCGCCGCCAGATACGGCTCGTCGGGATCCACACACACACGCGAGCCCCCGCAGCCTGCGAGGAACGCGGCGGCGCCGGCGACAAGCACGAACCTGGAGCACGCGAATGCGGTGAATGCTGAATGCTTCTTGAACATGACTGACGGCGACTGCCAATGATGGTGGATTGAAGCCGCGGCGCGAATGCGGCGAAGCCTCAAGTTACAGCGCGCTGAACGACAATACGGGCGACGGGTGCGGGCTGTCCGGGCGGACCGGTGCACGACTTCTACCGTACCGTCGACGCGCGGGACTGTCCAGCGCCCGCGCGGCGCCACAATTGCGCCCTGGCTCCGGCACAATCGAATGACAGGGTATCGAGGAAGCGGTTGGCGGTCAGCGCGGTAATCAGGAGGCGCGTCGCTTCGCTCCGGGTCAGCAACGGGTCCTCTGAAACTGACCGCCGACCGCTAATCGCTTCCTTCTCTAACCGCTTCCTTCTTCAGGAGCACCGCTTTCATGACCGAGCGCATTCGCGGCGCACTGCGGGCGATCTTCGGCGAGCTCCACTGGCGCGCCCCGGCCTGGATGACGGGCGTCGCGGCCGGGGTGCGACGCACGAGCGGCGCGCTGCGGCGTGCGGCGGCGGCGAACCCGCGCGGCGCGCTGGTCGCAGCCGTCGGACTGCTCGCTCTGCTGTTCGGCGCGGCGCTGCTGTGGCGTGCGTATGAGGCCCGCCCGAAACCCGTGCTGGTGCAATTCACCGTCTCGGCGCCGCCGGCGACCTGCTACGGCTGCGAGCCGCCTGGAGCGCCGAATCCGCTCATAGTGCAGTTCGACGGTCCGGCGGCGCCGCTCGAGCACACCGGTCGGCCGATGTCCGCCGAAGAAATCGGCGCCTCGCTTCGCCCCGCGCAGGCCGGGCGATGGACCTGGGAGGACGATCGGACGCTGCGCTTCCAGCCGGCGCAGGACTGGCCGATTGGCGAGCGCTACGTCGTCACATTCGCCAAGCGCGGCTTCGCCGCACCCGCCACACGGCTCGCGGCGCGCCAGTTCGAGTTCGAATCGGCGCCGTTCGTGGCCACCCTCGGCGAAATGCAGTTTCATCAGAACCCGGTCATGGCGAACGATAAGAAGGTCGTGGCCGCCGTCGCCTTCTCCCACCCCGTGGATCCGGTGAGCTTCGAGCAGCGTGTGCGCCTGAGGCTGTTCGAGCGCGTCAACGATGCGACTGAAAATGAGCTCCCGCCGCCCTCGCATACTGTCGTCTACGACAAGCTGAAACTGCACGCGTACGTACACTCCTCGCAACTGGCGTCGCCCGCCAAGGGCGGGCGAGTGGAGATTGCCGTTGCATCGAACGTGCGCGCCGCCCGCGGCGGTCCGGGCGCCCAGCGCCCGCTGACGGCGAGCGTCGACGTACCTGGACTGAACAGCCTGCGCATCGCCGATCTGTCGCTCGACATCGTGCGCGACGAGCGCAACGAGCCCGATCAGGTGCTGCTGATCAACACCTCTTTCTCCGTATCCGAGCGGGATCTGCCCGGCAAGGTTCATGCGTGGCTTCTGCCGCTGCGTCACCCGGATCCCCGCATGCAGCAGCCGTCAGACAACCGCAACCCTGCAGAACCGTTTGCATGGGACATGAGCAACTTTCGCCCGGAAGTCCTCACCGAGGAAGCGCGGCTGGAGCTCACGCAAGTACCTGGCGAGCGGGAGCACTACGAGCTGCATAGCCTGCGCTATCGCGCCGATCCGGGCCGTTACCTGTACGTGCGCATCGACGCCGGCCTGAAGTCGTTCGGCGGCTACCTGATGCCGGAAGTCGTCGAGCGCATCGTTCGCGTGCCGGAATTTCCGCGCGAGCTGAGCATTCTGCACCGCGGCTCTCTTCTGGCCATGTCGGGCGACAAGACGTTGACCCTGTTCTCACGCAACGTGCCGGCGATGCGCATCGAGGTGGGACGCTTGCTGCCGGGGCAGCTGCAGCACCTGGTTTCGCAGACGCACGGCGAGTTCGCCACGCCGTCCTTCAGCCATTGGGCGCTGGACGCCGCCAACCTCACCGAGCGATTCTCGAAGATCGTGCGCTTGCCGCCCGCACCGGCCGGCAAGGCGCAATACGAGGCGCTCGATCTGGGCGAGTACCTGCACGAAGACGGCGCCGATCGCCGCGGCGTCTTCCTGCTGCGAGTGCAGGGCTGGAACGCCGATCAGGATCGCCCGCTCGACTACGCTCGTGATCAGTGGAACGCGGCGCGTCAGGGCCAGGCAGCCGATGCGCGCGTGTTGGTCGTGACCGATCTGGGCTTACTGGCGAAACGCTCGATCGACGGCTCGCGGCAGGTGTTCGTGCAATCCATCGCGAGCGGCGCGCCGCTCGCCGGCGTGACCGTGGAGGTCATCGGGCGCAACGGGCTGCCAGTGCTGAGCGAGACGAGCGACGTCGACGGGCGCGTGCACTTTCCCGACCTGCAGAGTTTCCAGCGCGAACAACAGCCCGTCCTGTATCTCGCACGGCGCGGCGGCGACGCGTCCTTCCTGCCGATCGAGGAGCGCGACCGCTCGCTGGATCTGTCGCGCTTCGACGTGGGCGGCGTCATGAGCAGCGCCGATCGCGGCGCGCTCGCCGCCTACATCTTTTCCGACCGTGGCCTCTACCGGCCGGGCGAACAGATTCGCGCCGGCGCGATCGTGCGCAGTCAGGACTGGAAGCAGAGCCTCGCGGGAACACCGCTGCGGCTGGAGATCACCGATCCGCGCGGTGTAGTCGTGCGGCGCGAGACCTATGCGCCAGGAGTCGCGGGCTTCGGCGAAATCCTGCATCCGACCATGGAGACCTCTCCCACCGGAGTGTGGACGCTCTCGCTGTCAGTGGTGCGCGACCGACATCGAGCCGACCTCATCGGCTCGACGACCGTACAGGTGCGAGACTTCCTGCCCGACAGGTTGCGCATGCAGACGCGCTTCTCGGCGCAGTCGGACGGGTGGGTCTCTCCCGACGAACTGCGGGCGCACGTGCAGCTCGACAATCTGTTCGGCGCGGCCGCGGAGAACCGCCGTGTGACTGCGCAGATGACGCTGAGCCCGAGCATCCCCGAGTTTCGCGCCTTTCCCGATTACCGTTTCCACGACCCGCAGTACGCGCCCGAGGGGTTCACCGAGCCGCTCCCGGACGCGACTACCGATGCACAGGGCCAGGCGAGCTTCGAATTGAACCTGCAACGCTTCGCCCGCGCCACCTACCGTGTTCACCTGGTCACTCAGGGGTTCGAGGCGGACGGCGGACGCGGCGTGACTTCCGAGGCTGCGCAGCTGGTCTCGAGCATGCCGTATCTGATCGGGTACAAGGTCGACGGCGACCTGGAATATCTGCGGCGCGACAGCGAGCGTCGCGCGCACCTGATCGCCATAGACCCGCAAGTGCAGCGCACGACGGTCGATCAATTGCGCCTCATCCGCATGGAGACGCGCCACGTTTCCGTTCTGATGCGCCAGCCGAACGGAACATACAAGTACGAGTCGCGCCGCAAACAAATCCCGCTCAGCGAAAGGCCCTTGTCGATCCCGGAAGCGGGCTATGCGCTCATCCTGGATACCAGCGCACCTGGCGCCTACTCTTACGTGGTTCGCGACATGCAAGGCCAGCAGCTCGCAGCGTTCGATTATCGGGTGGCGGGCGACGGCGCCGTGACCCGGGGTCTGGAAAAGAACGCGGAGCTCGAGCTGACGCTCTCGAAGCGAGACTATCGTCCGGGCGAGGAGGTCGAGCTGTCCATCCGGGCGCCGTACGCGGGCTCGGGGCTCATCACCATCGAACGCGAGCGGGTTTACGCCTGGCGGTGGTTCACCGCTGAGTCGGCGAGCTCTGTGCAGCGCATCCGTCTCCCTGAAGAACTCGAAGGCTCGGCATACGTTTCGGTCGCCTTCGTGCGCGATCCCGCATCCAGCGAGATCTACACCAGCCCGCTGTCCTACGGAGTGCAGCCGTTCTCTATCGACGTGAATGCACGCCGCAACATCGTGACGGTGGAATCGCCGGAACGCATCAAACCCGGTGAGAAGCTCACCCTGCGGTATCGCACCGAACGGCCCTCGCGCATCGTGCTGTTCGCCGTCGATGAAGGCGTGCTTCAAGCCGCAAGTTATCGCACACCCGATCCGCTCGGCCACTTCTTCCAGAAGCGCGCGCTCGAGGTGACGACCACGCAGATTCTGGATCTGATCCTGCCGGAATTCCGCCGGCTCAATCTGGCGTCAGCGCCAGGCGGCGACGCCGCAGCTCTGCTCGGCAAGCGCCTGAACCCGTTTCGGCGCAAGGGCGAAGCGACCGTGGCCTTCTGGTCTGGCGTACTCGATGCGGACTCCACGTTCCGCGAGGTCAGCTACGTCGCGCCGGACTACTTCAACGGGCGGCTGGCGATCACGGCGGTGGCGGTTTCCGACGAGCGCATCGGAGTACACCAGGGCGGCGTGCTGGTTCGCGGCGATTTCGTTCTCTCGCCCAATGCGCCAACCACGGCGACGCCGGGCGATGAGTTCGAGGTGAGCGTGGGTGTGTCCAACAACGTAGCAAACTCGGGCGCCGACGCCTCGATCCAGGTGGCTGTCGCCACGCAGACGGGCCTCGAGGTGGTGGGCGAAGCCAACCGACGAGTCGCCGTCGCCGAAGGCCGCGAGGGGGTCGTGCGCTTCAGACTGCGCGCGCGCGACGAACCCGGGCCAGTGGACTTGACGTTTACAGCGACTCTGGGCGAAGCGAGCGCGACCAGACGCGTCGACATGAGCATCCGGCCCGCTACGCCGTATATGACGACGCTGCAGGCTGGCGTCCTGCGCCGCGGCGAGCGGGACGTGCGCGTTGCACGCGCCATGTATCCACATCACCGCAGGCTCGAGGTCGGCGTTTCCACGCTGCCCATGCAGTTCGCGCACGGGTTCGCAAGCTATCTCGCGAGTTATCCGTATTCCTGCACAGAGCAGATCGTCAGTCAGGCGATGCCGGCCGTGCTGTTGAGCACGAGACCGGAGTTCGGCGCCGTACGCTCGGCGCCCGGGGCGGACCTGGGTTCGCTGATCGGTGAACTGCGAACCCGCCAGAACGATGCGGGGGCCTACCGACTGTGGGCCGGCGGCGATCAAGTCGTCGCATTCGTCTCGCTCTACGCTCATCATCTGCTCCTCGAAGCCGGCGAGCGCGGCCTCTCCGTTCCGGCGGATCTGATCGAAGACGGCGCACGTCATGTGCGCAGCATCGCGCAGCGCGACGGCGACAATCTCGAGCAGGAGCGCGAGAGCGCCTACGCCATGTACCTGCTGGCGCGTCAGGGTGTGCGCGTTTCCGCCGAGGTCGCCGCTGCGCGCAGGCGGCTAGAGCAGCGTTACCAAGGCGAGTGGGAACGAGATTTGACTGCAGCCTGGCTGGCTGCGGCGTTGAGCCTGATGCGCCAGGAACGCGAGGCGGAGCAGCTCATCGCTCGCATGCGCTTCGATGACCAGGCGACCACGAGGAGCCACGACCAGGTCTACAACGACGCCATGACGCGCGACGGCTTCCTCCTGTTCATCATTGCGCGCCACTTCCCGCAGCGTGTTGCGGATATTCCGGCCACGGTGATGAGCAAGCTGGCGCAGCGAGTGACCGACGGCGTGTATCACTCGCTGTCGGCGGGTGCAACGCTGCTTGCTCTGGATGCGTACGCGAGTGCGACGGACGGCGTCGAAGGCCGCTTCAGGACGTTCGAAGTCCTGCAGGACCACAGCGTCCGGGCGCTCCCACTGCCGGACGAGACGTTCCCGAAGTCGCAGTTCTCCGAGCGCGCGAGCGCCCTGCGCTTCTTGATCGACAGCGACATCAATGCGTATTACCTCATCGAGCAGACCGGCTTCGATCGCACGCCGCCGACCGAAGCGATCCGTCAGGGGCTGGAGGTCGTGCGCGCTTACACCGACGAAAACGGCGCTCCGCTCGCCAACATTCGCATGGGCGACGAGGTGTACGTGCGTTTGAAATTCCGGACGCTGGACAAGGACTTCCTGCAGAACATTGCGCTGGTGGATCTGCTGCCCGGAGGTTTCGAGCTGGTCGTGCCTCGTGAGGAGGCTCACACGCCGTTTCTTGAGGCCGGGGAAGATGCAGACGCCACGCAGCGAGGAACCGGCTGGCGATGTCAGATCTGCGCAGGTCCGCCGAACATGCAGCTGCAGTACGCGGACATGCGGGAGGACAGGGTCGTCTTCTACGTCAGCGCCGGCCGCGATATGTCGGAGATCGTCTATCGCATCAAAGCCACGAACGTGGGCGAATATGTCGTCCCTCCAGCATACGGCGAGGCGCTTTACGATCGCAGCGTGATGGGCCGCTCGGCGGCGAAGCGCGTGTCGGTCTCGCGTCCCTGAGCGCTCGTCGAGCCTCGCCTGGCAGATCGTGCGCGTGCAGATCCTCAGCCTGACATGAGCAGCGCGCACGAGGGGAAAACGGCGTCGCACAAGCGCAAGCTGTGCGCCGCGGCGCTGGTTGCGATCCTGCTGACCGTTGCGGCCGCTGCTCAGCTCAGTGGCGAGAGCACGCCATTTTCCATGCGAATCCCGACGTCGACCGCGGTGTTCGATCGCAACGGTCGGCTGTTGCGCCTGACGCTGGCCAGCGATCAACAGTATCGAATCTGGACGCCGCTCGAGAAGACTACGCCCTTGTTCGTCGAAGCGCTGCTGCTGCACGAGGACCGTCACTTTTATCGCCATCCGGGTGTGAATCCGATTTCCCTCGTGCGCGCGGCGGCGTCCACGTACGCCGGCGGTCCGCGCGTCGGAGGATCGACGATCACGATGCAGCTCGCGAGGCTGTTGTACGGACTGGACACGCGAAGCATCCCCGGCAAGCTGAAGCAGATCGCTCTGGCGCTGCAGCTCGAGCTTCAGTACACCAAGCGCGAGCTTCTCGAAGCGCACATCAATCTGGCGCCTTACGGCGGCGCCATCCAGGGCGTAGGCGCCGCGAGCCTCATCTACTTCAACAAGCCTGCTGCGCAACTCGATCTCGCCGAGGCGCTCACGCTCGTTCTGATTCCACAATCACCCGCAGTGCGCGCTCCGCGAGACGGCGCCGAACCGGCTGCACTCACGCGCGCCCGCGCCCGCCTGCTCGAACGTTGGGCGAGCGCGCGCCCAACCGCGCAGGCCATGCCGAACGACGCCGCCGCGCCGCTACGCTACGGCTCCATACGCAATCTGCCGTTCGCCGCGCCTCATTTCAGCGATCACGTGCTGCGGTTGGCGCGTGAGATGGACCGAACGGGGGCGGCCTCGGAACTGCGCACCATGCTCGATCTGCGGCAGCAGAGATTGCTCGAGCGCGTACTCGAGAACTATGTACGCGAACGGCGGCGCGTGGGCGTGCAGAACGCGGCGGCGCTGCTGGTCGATTATCGCGACATGTCGGTGCGCGCCATGATCGGCTCGGCGGACTTTCATTCCGCCGCCATTCATGGGCAGGTGAACGGTACGCGCGCGAAACGCTCACCCGGCTCGGCGCTCAAACCGTTCGTCTACGCCCTGGCGATCGATCAGGGCCTCATTCATCCGCTGACTGTACTCAAGGACGCTCCGACCTCCTTCGGTCCGTTCAGCCCCGAGAATTTCGACGGCCGGTTCGCCGGTCCGGTGACTGCTACGGCCGCCCTGATCCGCTCGCGCAATGTGCCGGCCGTGACGCTTGCGTCGCAGCTCGCCCAACCGAGCTTCCACCAGTTCCTGCAAACTGCCGGCGTTTCGCGGATGCACAGCGAGAAACACTACGGACTGGCGCTCGTGCTCGGCGGCGGTGAAGTGACGATGGAGGAAACCGCCATGCTATACGCCATGCTGGCGAACCGCGGGCGACTTGCGCCTTTGCTTTATTTCCAGGACGGCGCCCGGCAAGCGCGCGACCAGCCTCGCTTGCTGTCTGAAGAAGCGAGCTTCATGACGCTCGACATGCTGCGCAGCGCACCGCGACCGGCAGACTCAATCGTGCGGCCGAGGAGCAGCACGCAGGTTGCATGGAAGACCGGAACGTCCTGGGGATTCCGCGACGCCTGGACCGCAGGCGTGTTCGGCCCCTACGTGCTGGTCGTATGGGTGGGCAACTTCGACGGTCGCGGCAATCCGGAGTTTGTCGGATTGCACGCGGCGGCGCCTCTGTTCTTCAGGCTGGTCGATGCGCTCACGGCCAGCGAGCGCATCGTTGAGCCTGTGTTCCGCCCGCCGCCGAGACTGCAGCGCATCGAAGTCTGCAGCGCCTCGGGCGACCTGCCGAACGCGGAATGCCCTCACACCACGAGCGTCTGGTACATCCCGGGCGTCTCGCCCATCAAGGTGAGCGACATTCATCGGCGCGTGTGGATCGACGCGCGCAGCGGCCTGCAGGCGTGCCCGCCTTTCGATCCTGCGCACACACGCAGCGCAGTCTTCGAGTTCTGGCCGACCGACCTGCTGCAACTGTTCGCCCAGGCCGGCATGCCGCGGCGACGACCGCCGCCTGCATCAGACTGCCAGCGCGATGCACCAATCGGAACGCCGCCGCATATCACCTCGCCGATCTCGTCCATGACGTACACCGTCCGCGCGGGCCGCATCGGCGCCGAAACGATCCCGCTGGTCGCGAACGCCGATAGTGAAGTGCGCCGTCTGCACTGGTTCGTTAACGAGACTTACGTCGGCGTCGGCGCGCCCGGCGCCGCCCTCGCCTGGACGCCCGAGCGCGCAGGCCGCTACCTGGTGCGCGCGGTTGACGACCGAGGCCGTGCGGACAGTCGCGCATTGCGGGTCGAGCTTGTCAGGTAATACAAAGCTCGCGTGCTGGAATGCTCGCACCATTTGCGCCAGGGGCGAGCCTGACATGGACGATCTGACGATCGTCCGGGTCGCCTGGCCGAGAGCCACTGCTGGCCTGAGTCGGCGAGATCACCGCTGTTCGGCGCGGCCGCGCGTATGCGCCCGCTCTTCAGCGATAATCGCAGCCGCCGCCGTATCGTCCGGAGACAGCCATGAATCCAAGGCTTTTCACTCCCATCCAAGTCGGCCCGCTCACGCTGCCGAACCGCATCGTGATCGCCCCCATGTGCCAGTACTCCGCCGAGAACGGCTGTTTGACGGATTGGCACCTGATCCACCTCGGTCATCTGGCCCTCTCGGGCGCTGCGCTGCTCACCATCGAAGCCACGGCTGTGGCGCCTGAGGGAAGGATCACCTACGCGGATGCGGGGTTGTACTCGGACGAGTGTGAGGCCGCCATGCGTCGCACCATAGAAGCAGTGCGTCGCTGGTCGGACATGCCGCTCGCAATTCAGCTTGCGCATGCGGGGCGCAAGGCTTCGACAGAAGTTCCCTGGAAAGGCGGAGCGCAGCTGCCGCCCGAACATGCCAACGGGTGGCGCACCGTAGCGCCCTCCGCGATTCCCTTTCTGGAGAATGAACTCCCGCCGACCGCGCTCGATCGCGACGGCGTGGCCGGCGTGCGCCGTGCGTTCGCTGACGCTGCACGCAGAGCAGCGCGCGTCGGGCTCGATGCGATTCAAATCCATGCGGCGCATGGCTATCTGCTCCATGAGTTCCTGTCGCCGCTGTCCAACCATCGGACCGATCAGTATGGTGGTTCGCTCGAAAATCGCATGCGTTTGCCGCTCGAGGTGTTCGATGCCGTGCGCGAGGCCGTTCCTGCGGAGATCGCCGTGAGCATTCGCGTCTCGGCCACGGATTGGGCGCCCGGAGGCTGGGATGTGCATCAGACGGTCGAGTTCGCGCGCGCCCTCGAGGCGCGCGGATGCAACGCGATTCATGTGTCGAGCGGCGGCGCCACGCCGGCGCAGCAGATCCCGCTCGGCCCCGGTTATCAGGTTCCGCTCGCCAGGACAGTCAAGGCGGCGGTAGGCATACCGGTGATCGCAGTCGGCCTGATCTCGGAGTACGAGCACGCGGAGTCCATTCTCGTCGCTGGCGACGCCGACCTTATCGCCGTGGCTCGCGCCATCCTCTACAACCCGCGATGGCCCTGGCACGCCGCCGCGCACTTCGGCGCCCGGGTCAAGGCGCCTCATCAATATCTGCGCTCACAACCTGCGCGCTTCCGCAATTTGTTCGAAGTGCGCGCGGACGACTAGAAAGCGCCTCTCACAACTGGAGCCACAGGGCAGAGATAGCCGCCTGCAAACCACCATGTCGCCCGCTCCGTCTCCGGCAACCATGGTCGTGAGGCCGGTCGCCGGTGCGAGCGGAGCCGCGAGTCCTGCGCTGACCGGTCGCAGCGTGCGGCGCGATGTGTGCGACCATGAACAAGCAGCATAGGGAACTCGCGTGCAACCGATCATCTCCGTATCCAAGCTGGTCAAGACCTACGCCTCGGGTTTTCAAGCGCTCAAGGGCGTGGACCTCGAGATACGTCGCGGCGAAATCTTCGCGCTGCTCGGACCGAATGGCGCCGGCAAGACTACGCTGATCAACATCATCTGCGGCATCGTGACGCCGACCTCTGGCGTAGTGCTTGCTGACGGTCATGATATCCAGCGTGAGTTCCGTGCGGCTCGCTCGAAGATCGGGTTGGTGCCTCAGGAACTATCGACGGACGCATTCGAAAGCGTCTGGGCGACCGTGAACTTCAGCCGCGGCCTGTTCGGCAAGCCGCGCGACGACGCTCACCTCGAGAAGGTGTTGCGCGACTTATCGCTCTGGGACAAGAAGGACAACAACATCATCTCCCTTTCCGGCGGCATGAAGCGTCGCGTGATGATCGCCAAGGCGCTGTCCCACGAGCCGCAGATCCTCTTTCTCGACGAGCCTACCGCGGGCGTGGACGTGGAGCTGCGCCGCGACATGTGGAGCATGGTGCGCTCGCTGCGCGCAAAGGGCGTCACGATCATTCTGACGACCCACTACATCGAAGAAGCGGAGGAAATGGCCGACCGCATCGGCGTCATCGACAAAGGCGAGATCATACTTGTGGAAGACACGCGCACGCTGATGCGCAAACTCGGCCGCAAGCAGCTCACGCTGCACCTGCAATCGCCATTGAAGGAAATCCCGGCCCCGCTCGCGGGCCGCAACCTCGAGCTGTCGGCGGACGGCGTCGATCTGATCTACACCTTCGATACGCAAAGCGATTCGACGGGCATCGCGCGTCTGCTGCGCGAGCTCAACGAACATGGGATCGACTTCAAGGACCTGCGCACCGAAGAAAGCTCTCTCGAGGAGATCTTCGTGAGCCTCGTAAGGAGGAGATGATGAACGTCTACGCAATCCGCGCCATTTACAAGTTCGAAATGGCGCGCTGGTTTCGCACGCTGGTGCAGAGCGTGCTCTCACCGGTGATCTCCACCTCGCTATATTTCGTGGTCTTCGGCGCAGCGATCGGCTCGCGCATCGCGCAGGTCGAAGGGATCAGTTACGGCGCCTTCATCGTTCCCGGCCTCATCATGCTGGCGATCCTGACCGAAAGCATCTCCAACGCCTCGTTCGGCATCTACATGCCGAAATGGGCCGGGACGATCTACGAGGTGCTGTCCGCGCCGGTGTCGTTCGTCGAAACCGTAGCCGGCTACGTCGGCGCCGCCGCCACCAAATCGGTGCTGCTCGGACTCATCATCCTTGCAACCGCCCGTGTGTTCGTGCCCTTCAGCATCGAGCATCCGCTGTGGATGATCGCGTTCCTCGTGCTGACATCCCTCACATTCAGTCTGTTCGGCTTCATCATCGGCGTGTGGGCCACCGGGTGGGAGAAGCTGCAAGTCATTCCCATCATGATCGTCACGCCGCTTGCTTTCCTGGGCGGCAGCTTCTACTCGATCAGCATGCTTCCGGAGCTGTGGCAGAAGATCACGCTCTTCAACCCCGTGGTGTACCTGATCAACGGTTTCCGCTGGAGCTTCTATGACGTTTCGGACGTCAGCGTGGGTCTGAGCCTCGGCATGACGCTGATCTTCATGGCCGGGTGTCTCGCGACGATTCGTTGGATTTTCAAGACGGGCTACAAGCTGAAGAGCTGACCGCCGCTAGTCCACCCACCCGAACGAACGCGTCACGGCCTTCCGCCATCCCGCGCAAAGACGCTCGCGCTGGCCACCAGGCATATCAGGCGTCCACGACCGCGCCACGCGCCAGTTGCGCTTCAGGTCTTCGACGCCCTTCCAGTAGCCTGTCGCCAGCCCTGCCGCGTACGCCGCGCCGAGCGCGGTCGTTTCCGTCACCTGCGGCCGCACCACTCTGGCGTCGAGAATATCCGCCTGAAATTGCATCAACAGCTCGTTCACGACCATCCCGCCGTCCACGCGGAGCTCAGCCAGCTTGACGCCTGAATCCCGCTCCATGGCGTCGAGCACGTCGCGCGTCTGGTAAGCGGTGGCTTCCAGCGCTGCTCGAGCGATGTGAGCGCGCGTCGCGTAACGCGTGAGCCCCGCGATGACGCCGCGGGCGTGATCCTTCCAGTACGGCGCGTACAGGCCGGAGAACGCCGGGACTATATAGACGTCGCCGTTGTCCTCAACGCTTGCGGCAAGCGCCTCCACTTCGGCGCTGGAGCTGATGACGCCCAGATTGTCGCGCAGCCATTGCACGAGCGCGCCGGAGATCGCGATCGATCCCTCGAGCGCGTAACGCGCAGGCGCATCGCCCAGGCGATACGCCACGGTGGCGACCAGGCCGGCTTGCGAAAGGACAGGCTTTTCGCCGGTATTCATCAGGAGGAAACACCCGGTGCCGTAGGTGTTCTTGGCTTCACCCGGCGCGAAGCATGTCTGGCCCACGAGCGCGGCCTGTTGATCGCCAAGGGCGCCCGCGATCGCAACGCCTTGCAGCGTCCCCTGCTTCGCCTCCCCGTAGAACTCGCTCGACGAGACTATGCGCGGCAATAACGCGGCCGGAATGTCGAACACTCCCAGCAGTTCCTCGCTCCACTGGAGATCCTCGAGCGACATCAGCAGGGTGCGGCTGGCGTTGGTGACGTCCGTAATGTGCAGGCCGCCCGTCAGATTCCACAACAGCCAGGAATCGATCGTGCCGAAGCAGAGCGCGCCGCGAGCTGCGCTGCTGCGCGCCCCGGGCAGGGAGTCGATCAGCCACTTGAGTTTCAAGCCGCTGAAGTAGCTCGTGAGCGGCAGACCCGTCATCGCTCGGAACCTGTCCTTGCCGCCCTCTGCTGTGTACCGCGCGACCAGGGGGTCGACGCGCGTGTCCTGCCAGACGATGGCGTTGTAGAGCGGTTCGCCTGTGCGGCGGTCCCACACGACCGTGGTCTCGCGCTGATTCGTCACGCCGACGCCGAGCAGATCACGCGCCTTCAGCCGTGCGCCGGCCAGAGCCGCGGCGATCACTTCTTCGGTGTTGCGCACGATTTCCATAGGAGAATGCTCGACCCAGCCCGGCTGCGGGTAGAACTGCGCATGCTCCTTCTGCGCGCTCGCGACGATCTCGCCGGCCTCATCGAACACGATGAAGCGAGTGCTGGTCGTGCCCTGATCGATAGCGCCGATGAAACGAGTCATGCGCCGAGGCTAACCGCTCGGCGCAGGGCGGCGCTACTATTCTTCTTCTCATTCTTCGCCCGCCGCTCGCCTTCACCTGTCGCACGAGAGACCCACGCCATGGCCGCCGACAGCATCAATCGCCGCATCGTGCTCGCAGCGCGCCCGGTGGGCGCCCCGACCGCTGCGTGCTTCCGCATGGAAGAACATCCCGCGCCGGAACCCAAAGACGGCGAGATGCTGCTGCGCACACTATGGCTCTCTCTCGACCCCTACATGCGCGGACGAATGAGCGATGCGCCTTCCTACGCTGCACCGGTCGCGGTGGGCGCAGTGATGGTGGGCGGCGCGGTGTGCCGGGTGGAAGAGTCGAGGCGCCCGGATTTCCAACCCGGCGATCTCGTGCAAGCGTATACGGGCTGGCAGGACTACGCCGTTTCCGATGGCGCGGGCGTCATCAAGCTCGATCCATCGATGCCGCGGCCGTCGCACGCGCTCGGCGTACTGGGCATGCCCGGTTTCACCGCCTATGTGGGATTGCTGGATATCGGCGCGCCGCAGCCCGGTGAAACCGTCGTGGTTGCAGCCGCGACCGGTCCGGTCGGCTCGACCGTGGGTCAGATCGCCAGGATCAAGGGCGCACGCACCGTCGGAATCGCCGGCGGCCCGCAGAAGTGCGACTACGCAGTGCGCGAATTCGGCTTCGACGCCTGCATCGACCATAAGGATCCGGATTTCCCGAAGCTGCTCGCCGCCGCCTGTCCGAAAGGAATAGACGTGTACTTCGAGAACGTCGGCGGGGCCGTGTTCGACGCGGTGACGCCGCTGCTGAACACGTTTGCCCGCATTCCGGTGTGCGGACTGATCTCGCGCTACAACGCCACGAGTCTGCCGCAGGGACCCGATCGGCTGCCATTGCTGCAGACACTGCTGCTGATCAAGCGCATGCGCATGCAGGGCTTCATCATCTCCGACCACGCCGCACGCATCCACGAGTTCCAGCGCGACATGCGCCAGTGGGTGAAGGAGGGCCGCGTCAAGACGCGCGAGGACGTGGTGGAAGGACTGGAGAACGCCCCCACCGCGTTCCTCGGCCTGCTCGAAGGCAAGAATTTCGGGAAGCTAGTGGTCAAGGTGGCGGACTAGCCAAGCCGCGCGCCGGCCTCAAGGCCCGCCGGCGTCGCCGAGGACGCGAGCTCAGTCGTATATACGTGCACAGCGTTACATACGACGCGGAAGCTGCGCGCGAGCTGGGGCGCGCGCCAACATGGCGGCGCGCCCGTTGGAAAGGAGGCGGGCGGCGCTACTCCGCCGTCGCGTCCCCGAGCGCGGCCAGCGCAGCTTTGCGAGCCGCTTCGAACTCATCGCCAGGCGTCCAGCTGGGCGCCTCTTCCGCATTGGCGACGTTGAAACCGACGTAGAAACCGAGCTGCGCATCTTCGATCATGCCGTCGAAGTTCCAGCTATCGTCGATCTCGTCCGACTGCTGGTGATAGTGCTTGGCCTCGTACTCCGCATGGCGCTCCTTGCCCCAGCCTGCCGGTCGGTCCCGGAACTGCGTGCCGGTGTCGATATACAGTGCGGGCACGCCGATCTTGGCGAAGTTGAACTGATCGGAGCGGTAGAAATAGCCGCGGTCCGGGAATTGATCGGGCGTGACCGTGCGACCCTGCATCTGCGCGATCGCATCCACGTAGCCATCGAGCGTGGACTTGCCCTTGCCGATATAGACAATGTCCTGCGCCCTGCCCCAGATGTTGCCGCCGTCGAAGTTGATGTTTGCGGCGATCTTGCCGGGCTCGACGGTGGGATTCTCGGCGTAGTGCTGCGAGCCGAGCAGGCCCTGCTCCTCGGCGGCTACGAACAGCAGCATGATCGAGCGACGCGGCGGCTCAGGCAGCGCTTTGAACGCTTTGCCGATTGCGAGAAGCTGCGCGACGCCCGAAGCGTTGTCCATCGCGCCGTTGAAGATCCGATCGCCCGTCTCGTCCGGCTCACCCACGCCAAGATGGTCATGATGCGCGGTGTAGATGACGTACTCCTCGCTCAATCGGGGATCCGAGCCACGCAGCACGCCGTAGACGTTCGCCGTGCTCGAACGGTTCAGCTCGTTGGTGAACTCGAACGAAGTCGTCACACCGAGCGGCACAGGCGCGAAGTCCTTCGACCGCGCCGATTCGATGAGCTGATCCAGCTCCTTGCCGGCGAACTTCACCAGCTCGCGCGAGGCGTCCTGAGTCAGCCAGCCCTTCACCTGAATGCGCGGCTCGTCGCGCGCCGGCAGCTCGACCTGCTCGCCCGTCCATGAGGTCTGCACGACCTGGAAGGGATAGCCCGCCGAGGGCGTGGTGTGAATGATGATCGCGCCGGCCGCACCCTGTCGCGCCGCGCTCTCGTACTTGTACGACCAGCGCCCGTAGTACAGCCGGGCGTCACCTTCGAACAACTCGGGCGACCAGTCTGGGTCGTTGTTCAGCATCAGTAGAACCTTGCCTCGAAGGTCCTGGCCCTTGAAATCGTCCCAACCGTACTCGGGGGCCTGAATGCCGTAGCCCACGAAGACCACCTCGGCGTTCCTGAAGCCGGCTTTCTTCTCCTGCACCCCGCTGCCGGCGATGTACTCGTCCCACCAGTCGAAGGAGACGGTTTTACCGTCGCGCCGAAAGCTCCACTGCTTCGGCATCTGCGAAGTGACGCCGACCACATCGAAGGTCTGCAGCCACTCGCTGTCCGGTCCTGCAGGCTCGAACCCTATCGCCTTCAATTGCTCGACCAGATACTCGCGCGCTTTCGCGTCGCCGGGCGTCGCCGGCCCGCGGCCTTCGAATTCGTCAGAGGAGAAAGCGGTGATCTGCTCGCGCAGGTACTCCCCCGTGATCTGCTCGGCGGCTGCAGCCTGCGCCTCGGCGCTGACCGCAGCCTGCGGCTCGGGCGCCGGCGTGGGATCCTGGCGCTTGCACGCGCCAAGCGTGACGGACAGCACGGCCAGCGCGCAGAGCGCCTGCACGCGTCGGAAATCTGTATACATCAGGAGCTCCGATCTATTGCGCGTCGATAGGCGAAATGTAGCAGAGGAAGCGGCTGGCGGTTGGCGGTACATTCGGACTCATGTCGCGACATCTGCTTCTCATCTACGGCGGCCATGCGGGCGGGCGGACACACGACATGGCGGCGGCCGTGCAGGAAGGCGTGCGCGAGGCTGGCGAGGACGTCGAATTGCGCGCGCTGCCTGCGCTTGCGGCCGGCGTGGAGGATCTGCTCTGGGCGCACGGCCTGCTGATCGGTACGCCGGAGCACTTCGGCTACATGTCGGGCGCGGTCAAGGATTTCATGGACCGCACCTTCTATCCGGCCCAGGACAAGGTGGACGCGCTGCCGTACGCGGTGTTCGTCAGCGCCGGCAACGACGGCTCCGGCGCCGTCAGCTCTATCGAACGGATCGCGCTCGGCTTCAAATGGAAGCGCGTCGCCGATCCGCTGATCGTGCGCGGCGAAATCACACCTGAAGCGCGCGAGCGCTGCGTGGAGCTTGGCCAGACCATGGCGGCCGGCCTGGCGCTCGGTGTTTTCTGACGCGCGCGGCGCTCGTATCCTGGTGCGCAAAACGCGGCGCTCGCGGCATGCATCAGCAGCTCAGCCGCGCCGACCGCACCGGAGACAGTAATTTGCCGAGTTCACCGTTTCGCTCCTACGGCCGCGCAACCCATTGGTTGCTGTTCATCCTGCTCGCGGCGACGTTCGCCTGGTACGCCGTCCCTGAAATGCGCTGGCGCGCAACGCGCGCCGATGCGCAGCCTCGTCCGGTGGTCGCACGCGGAGAGCTGTCACAGGACGAGCTCACCACAATCGAAATTTTCGAGCGATCGAAAGGCTCCGTCGTCTACATCTCCACGCGCTCACGCGTCGTGGACCTCTGGACGCGCAACGTGCTCAGCGTGCCGCGCGGTACGGGTTCGGGCTTCATCTGGGACGGACGCGGACACGTGGTCACCAACCTGCACGTGATCGCCGGCGCTGCGGAAGCGAGCGTGCAGCTGAGCGACGGCAGAAGCTACGCCGCTTCGCTGGTCGGCGCGAGCGCCGCGCACGACCTGGCGGTGTTGCGCGTACGAGTGCCGATGAACGCGCCGCCGGCGCTGCCGATCGGCTCTAGCGGCGACCTGCGCGTCGGGCAGAAGGTGTTCGCCATCGGCAATCCGTTCGGACTCGACTGGACGCTCACCACCGGCATCGTCTCGGCGCTCGACCGCTCGCTTCCCGGCGAGAACGGTCGTCTGATCACCCACCTGATCCAGACCGACGCCGCAATCAATCCCGGCAATTCCGGGGGTCCGCTGCTCGACAGCGCGGGCCGCCTGATTGGCGTGAACACCGCGATCTACAGCCCGTCAGGCGCCAGCGCGGGCGTCGGCTTCGCCGTACCCGTCGACATGGTGAATCGGGTCGTACCGCAGCTCATCGCACAGGGCCGCTATGCGCCGCCGAGCCTCGGCGTGGAGGTGGACGAATCGCTCAATCGGGCGCTGATGCGCGAGCTAGGGATCGAGGGCGTGGCGGTGCTGCGTGTGCTCCCGGGTTCAGGCGCCGAGCAGGCGGGTCTGCGCGGCGTGACCCTCGGGCGCGGCGACCGCATCATCCCTGGCGACGTAATCCTGGAAATCGACCAAACGCCCGTCACGAGCGTCGGAGAGCTGCTGGCGCAGATCGACGACCGGGATGTCGGCGATACCGTGAACCTGACGATCTGGCGTGAGACACGACAGTTCAACGTCGAGGTGCGTCTGGGCGCTTCGAGCGAAGGCGCAGTACGCTGACGCCGAGGAGTTCGGCTGCAGAGCTGAACGAGCTTCACGCCGTCGCCGCAACTGCAAGACTGCGCTGTGATGCTGTGACGCAATTGGCGACGTCGGTGCAACGGAATGTGGACACTCGCGCCACGACGCCATGGACACGCCGAGCCTGCACATCCCTGAAATCGCCTCGCTGCTCTGGGCCGCGGTCGCGTTCGCCGCTCTGGTTGCGAGCGCGTATCGCCGACGGCGCCAGAGACTGCCGATAACGGAGTCCGCCGGAACGCCGCCTGGGCCGTCCTACATTACATATGACGATGCGCCCACCGTGCGGGTCGCTGACTGCGAACGCGTTGGTCGCCGACGCAAACTCGTCAGGTTGGCGCTTGACGAGTCGGTCGACATCGTCGAGCCGCACCCGAGGCTGCCGCCGCGCTTTCGCATCACTCTGAAACGGATCTTGGAGATCGAAGGCGGTCCGGCCGCGCACGTCGTCGTGGAGTTCGGCGGCGCTGCAGTGAATTGCGGAGCGGAGGTCCGGGAGCTCGGGTTCAACGAGTTCCTCATGCCGCGCTACGGGCGCAACGAGCCGCGCAGCAGCCTTTCGCATTTCCAAGAGAACGGCGACGGCCTCGACTTCATGCGGGTCAAGCTGCGGGCCGCGGATGCGGCGGAGGGCTGGGCGGAGTTCGACGTGCTACAGGCGTCCAGCCGCTGGCCGACGCGCTGATCGCCGGGCGCCTGATCGGCGCGCATTCGAACGAAGTCTGCGCCGATCTCGTCTCTATAATTTAAGGGCTATGTCGAGAAAACTGCCCCAGGATTTCTACGCGCGCGAAACTCTCATGGTCGCCCGCGATCTGCTGGGCATGCATCTCGTGCACGAAGGTCCTGCCGGACGCCAGGTGGGCCGCATCGTCGAAACGGAGGCCTACAAGGGGCCCCGCGACCTCGCCGCTCACTCCTCGCGGGGGCGCACCCGTCGCACCGAGGTGATGTTCGGGCCGCCCGGTCACGCGTATGTGTATTTCATTTACGGGTTCTGGAACTGCCTGAACGTGGTGACCGCCGCGCATGGCGTACCGCACGCCGTGCTCCTGCGGGCGGTGGAGCCGATAGAAGGCCTGAGCGAGGCCACACACGGGCCCGGCTTGCTGTGCCGGGCGATGCACATCGACCGCAGACTCAACGGCGCGAGTCTGCTCGGCGACACCCTCTGGATCGAGGCGCCTGAACGTCGCTGCAAAACTCGGGTGGGCCGTAGCCCACGCATCGGCGTGGGCTACGCGGGCGAGTGGGCGCTCAAGCCATGGCGGTTCTTCGATCGCGACTCCATCTACGTATCGACCGTCAGCCCCGCAATCCGCCGCACGGCGCTGAGCGGCAAGCCGGCTCGCGCGCGCCGCAGCCAGGCGCAATAAAAGGCGAGGAGCCGGCGCGCGCCAGACTTGCAGGATTTGCATATCGGCGCTAGCCGCCGCCTGCCGGCATCGGCCATTCAGCAGCAGCGACCTTGGCAAACCTGACGCCCGAACACTCCAGCCATGCGAGACTGACCACCGACTTTCAACTTGAATCCGACGCCGAGCCCCGCTTCTTCGGCGACCGCATTAAGATCCCGCCCCATGGTTCCCGCCCGCAATCTCTTCTCTTATCGCAAGCACTGGGCGTCACGCTTCGGGACGGCGCCGTTCCTGCCCATGTCGCGCGAGGAAATGGAGGCTCTGGGTTGGGACAGTTGTGACATCGTCATCGTCACTGGCGATGCGTACGTCGATCATCCGAGCTTCGGCATGGCGATCGTCGGGCGGGTGCTCGAAGCTCAGGGCTTTCGCGTCGGCGTCATCGCCCAGCCGGACTGGCGCTCCAGCAAGGATTTCACGCGACTCGGCAGGCCCAATCTATTTTTCGGCGTGACTGCCGGGAATATGGATTCGATGGTGAATCGGTACACCTCGGACCGGCGCATCCGCAGCGACGATGCGTACACGCCGGGCGGCCAGGGTGGAAAACGCCCCGATCGCTCGGTGATCGTTTATACGCAGCGGCTGCGCGAAGCGTTTGGCGATGCACCGATCGTGATCGGCGGCATCGAGGCCAGCCTGCGCCGCATTGCGCACTTCGATTACTGGTCGACCAAGGTGCGCCGCTCGATCCTGCTGGACTCGGGCGCCGACCTGCTGGTGTACGGCAACGCTGAGCGGCAGCTCGTTGAACTCGCGCACCGGCTGGCCAAGGGCGAGGCGATTGCGCAAGTCAGCGATCTGCGGGGCACGGCGTTCAAGCGGGCCGCCACGCCGCCCGACTGGTTCGAAATCGATTCCAGCACGGTCGATGAGCCCGGCCGCCTGAATCCGCCAGTGGACCCGTACGCAACACACGGCGGATCGGCGCCCACATGCGACGCGCAACGACCCTGCGGCGCTGCAGACGCTGACGCGACCCGGGTGGTGAAGCTTCATCGGCGCATTCCCATCGCCCAGCGTGATCGCTCAGTGATCCGCATGCCTTCATTCGAGGCCGTGCGCGACGATCCCGTGCTGTATGCCCACGCATCGCGCATCCTGCACATGGAGTCCAACCCCGGAAACGCGCGCGCGCTGGTGCAGCGCCATGGCGACACGGACGTATGGATCAATCCGCCGCCGCTGCCGCTCACCACGGCGGAGCTGGATGCGATTTACGAGCTGCCCTATAGCCGCGTTCCACATCCGTTCTACGGAAACGCGAAAATCCCGGCGTACGAGATGATCCGTTTCTCGATCGCGATTCAGCGCGGCTGTTTCGGCGGGTGCACGTTCTGTTCGATCACCGAGCACGAGGGGCGCATCATTCAGAGTCGTTCGGAAGACTCGATCGTGCGGGAGATCGAAACCCTGCGAGATTCCGTGCCCGGCTTTACCGGCGTGGTCTCCGACCTTGGCGGACCGACCGCCAACATGTACCGGCTTGCGTGCAAGTCGCGGAAGATCGAGGCGGCGTGCCGCAAACCCTCGTGCGTGTATCCGGGAATCTGCCCGAACATGAATACCGACCACACGCCGCTCATCCGCCTCTACCAGCGCGCGCGCGCACTGCCGGGCGTGCGTAAGATCCTCGTCGGCTCAGGCGTGCGTTATGACCTGGCCGTAGAGTCTCCCGAGTACGTGCGCGAACTCGTGCAGCACCATGTGGGCGGCTACCTCAAAATCGCGCCCGAAGCGATTGCCGAAGGCCCGCTATCGAAGATGATGAAGCCGGGCATAAAGACGTACTACCGCTTCAAGGAGCTGTTCGAGAAATACTCGAAAGAAGCCGGCAAGGAGCAGTACCTGATCCCCTACTTCATCGCCGCGCATCCGGGCGCAACCGACGAGGACATGCTGCAGCTCGCGCTCTGGCTGAAGCGCAACGGTTATCGCGCGGATCAGGTGCAGGCCTTCCTGCCCTCGCCCATGGCGACCGCCACCGCGATGTGGCATTCCGGCAAGAACCCATTGCATCGCGTCGGACGCGACACCGAGAACGTGCACATCCCGAAGGACATGCACGTTCGCCGCCTGCACAAGGCGTTCCTGCGCTGGCATGACGCGAACAACTGGCCGCTGCTGCGCCAAGCGCTGAAGCGCATGGGCCGCGCCGACCTGATCGGACCGGGCAAACATCAGCTCATCCCCGCCTGGCAGCCGGCCGGAACCGGCGGAGCGCCGGAAGGCCGCCGCACGCCGAACAGGAAACCGCTGCGTTTCCGCACGCAGCATACGAGGGGGAGAGGAAGCGGTTAGCGGTCAGTTGAAGATGGACTGCGTCGCGCGCCTCTGGCTTACGCGGCGTCGCCAACCCGCGACAGATGGCGCAACCAACCGCTGACCGCTGATCGCCAAGAAAAACCGCTTACAAAAAAAAAGCCCGCCGAAGCGGGCTAGTCAGGGGGATCAAGGGAAACAGCGACACCAATCGGGGATTGGGATAACGCTCAACAAGCGCCGGCGAGCTGTACGCCGCCGCACTCCGAACATTTGAGCGTCTTCGCCTCGCGAAGTTCCGCACTCTGTTCAGGCTGTGGCTCAACTGTCTGCTCCGGAATCTCCGTCGCCAAGCCGAGACACGCGCGACGCACACCGATGCATGGTCGCATGGCCGCCGAGGTCATCAACATTCCCCGCTCGTCTGGGCGCAACTGTCGGCCAAATCACCCCTTGGATAAATACCGCGCTAGGAATGACATTCATGACGGACGAGCGACCAATGTCAGGCCGGCGCCCGCCCAGGGCGCTTCTTCTTGGCCTTGTCGCTCGTTGAGACGTGCTCGGCCGACTCCAGCGCCCATTGCATGAGCGGCGCGCCCCGCCGCACATACAGTCCGAATCCCGCGTGCCGGAAGTACTTGGCGAGCCGAGTGCGGTACCACTCGGCAGGCCGCAGGTGCACCTCAGAATCGCTCGCCTCCCGATCGGCGCGGCTGCGCCAGTCCTCAAGGGTAGGCGCATGAAAGTACAAGGCGCCGCGGCTCATCGCGCCGAGGTTGCCGATGGCTCGCGCCGCATCTCGTTCGGACAAGTACTGGATCACGTCATGGCAGACGATGAGGTCGAAGGAGGTGCGCGTCCTGAATGTCGCGAGCGAACCGTGAATCCAGCCGTGGCGCTTGCAAAGGTGCTCGCTGACCTCAACTCCCACGTACGCCGCGCCCGGAAACGCCTTCAGCAGTGGAGCGCGCATCCAACCGAGGCCGCAGCCCGCATCGAGGATGCGCCGGACCGGCAGCTCCAAATGCTGCATGAGCGCGCCGATCATGCGGGCGCGCTGCGCGAAGTCGCGCCGCGAGATCACCCGCGTCCGCGGATCGAAGTAGAACCTCCGATAGTAGCCCTCGTCGAACCTTTCGCGGCGCGCAGCGATTGAGTGCATGGGACAGTCGCAACAATGCAAGTGGAAACGCGCATGGTGAAGCGGCGCGCGACTGTGTCAACTGGTGGACCGGCGGCCGGAGCGCTTGAGTCAGCGGGCGCCGGCCCCAATGTTCGCCTACATGCAGCCCTGGAAGGAAATTCATGGCGATTCGCAACCCGCATTCCTGGATGTGGGCTGAAGCATGCGAAATGCTCGAGCAGGCGCAGCGCCTGCAGCGGCAATTCTTTCGCTTCGGCCAGACCGTACAGGCTCAGCCGCTTTGGGAGCCGCCCGCGGACATCGTGGCGTGCGGCCGCGAAGTGCGGGTGACGGTGGCGCTGCCCGGGGCGCCCCCCGAGCAGGTGCAAGTGCGCATCGACGAAACCGGAGCACTCAACGTCGCTGCGCTGCGCGCGCCGCCGCTCGATGAGCACACCTCCGCAGTGCACAAGCTGGAGATCCCTTACGGCCGCTTCGAACGGCGCATCGTGCTGCCGGCCGGGCGCTACCGGCTGCTCGAGCAGGCATGCGTCAACGGCTGTCTGACGCTGCGGCTGATTGCGTACTGAGCTTAGAGAGACGCACTGAATATCGAGCGAACCATTGACCATAGCGATCATCCGGCGCTTCGCCGCCGGGATCATCGACGGGAGCACTCATGACCGACCACGACACCCAACGAGACGCCGCCCAAGAGGCGGGCGAGGCGCCCGCCGCGCGAATCTCGGACGACATGCTCATCCTCATACCGGTGCGCAACCTGGTCCTGTTCCCGGGCACGATCGTTCCGGTGGCTGTCAGCCGTGAGCGCTCGCTGGCCGCCGCGCAGGAAGCGGTGCGCTCCGAGCGCAAGATCGGTTTCCTCCTGCAGCGCGACCCGCAGACTCAGTCGCCGACCACGTCCGACCTGTACAAGGTGGGCACGGTTGCGAACATCGTGCGCTACGTGACCGGACAGGACGGCGCACATCATCTCGTCGTGCAGGGCGAGCGGCGCTTCCGCGTGCTCGACTTCCAGGAGGGGCTGCCGTTCCTGGTCGCACGCGTCGAGTATCTGAACGACCCGCCGGTGACGAGCGAGGTCGAAGCGCGGGCGCTGCATGTCAAGCGCCTGTCCGCTGAAGCCATCTCGCTCCTGCCCCAAGCGCCCGCGGAGCTGGCGAACGCCATCCAGGCGGTCGAATCGCCCTCGACGCTCGCCGATCTCGTCGCGAGCTTCATGGACATCAAGGCCGACGAGAAGCAGCAACTGCTGGAGACCGTGGACCTGAAAGCGCGCCTCGATCAGGTGACGGAGCTGCTCACGAAACGGCTGGAGGTGTTGCGTCTGCAGCGCCAGATCGAGGAGCAGACTCGCGAGGCCATCGACGAGCGTCAGAAGGAGGCGCTGTTGCGCGAGCAGATGCGACAGATCCGCAAACAGCTCGGCGAGGATGGCGAGTCAGGCGAGGAGATCCAGGAGCTCGCCGAGGCGATCGACAAGGCGGGCATGCCCGAGGAAGCGCTGGAGCAGGCGAAGAAGGAGCTCAAGCGCCTCGAGCGCATGCCGGATGCGAGCGCCGAGTACTCCATGCTGCGCACCTGGCTCGACTGGATGATCCAGCTGCCGTGGTCGAAGGTCGACGATGAATCGATCGACATCGAGCACGCGCGGCGCGTGCTCGATGAGGACCATTACGGGCTCGAGAAGATCAAGCGACGCATCATCGAGTATCTGGCGGTGCGCAAGCTCAATCCTGAGGGCCGCAGCCCGATCCTGTGCTTCGTTGGGCCGCCCGGCGTCGGCAAGACTTCGCTCGGCCAGAGCATCGCGCGCGCGCTCGGCATCAAGTTCGCGCGAGTGAGTCTCGGCGGCGTGCACGACGAGGCGGAGATTCGCGGCCACCGCCGCACGTACATCGGCGCCCTGCCGGGCAATATCGTGCAGGCGATCCGCAAGGCCGGCGCGCGCAACCCGGTGCTGATGCTCGATGAGATCGACAAGCTGGGCGTCGGCGTGCACGGCGACCCATCCTCGGCGCTCCTCGAGGTGCTCGATCCGGAGCAGAACAACACGTTCCGCGACAATTACCTCGGTCTGCCGTTCGACCTGTCCAAGGTGATGTTCATCGCCACGGCCAACGTGCTGGACACCATCCCGGGGCCGCTGCGCGACCGCATGGAGGTCATCGAGCTGACCGGCTACACCGAGGAAGAGAAGGTGGAGATCGCCAAGCGATACTTGGTGAAACGTCAGCTAGACGCGAACGGACTCAAACCGGAGCAGGCCTCGATCACTGAAGCGGCGCTGCACCGTATCGTGCGCGACTACACGCGCGAAGCGGGCTGCCGCAGCCTCGAACGCACGATCGGCGCCGTGTTGCGGCATGTAGCCGTGCGCGTCGCCGAGGGCGCCGTCACGCAGCAGACGATAGATGCTGATGATTTGCCCGCGATCCTGGGAGCGCCGCGATTCGAGAACGAAGTCGCGATGCGCACCAGCGTGCCAGGCGTGGCTACCGGCCTTGCCTGGACGCCCGTGGGCGGAGACATTCTGTTCATTGAGTCGACGCGCGTACCGGGCAGCGGCAAGCTGATCCTCACCGGGCAGCTCGGCGACGTCATGAAGGAGAGCGCTCAGGCGGCTCTGTCGCTCGTGAAGTCGCAGTCCGCGCGCTTCGGCGTGGACCCGGCGACCTTCGACAAGACCGACGTGCACATCCACGTACCCGCCGGCGCCATCCCCAAGGACGGTCCGAGCGCGGGTGTGGCGATGTTCGCCTCCCTGATCTCACTGCTCTCCGGCAAGACGGTGTACAGCGATGTCGCCATGACTGGCGAGATCAGTCTTCGCGGGCTGGTGCTGCCGGTCGGCGGCATCAAGGAGAAGTCGGTGGCCGCGCATCGCGCGGGCATCCGCAAGGTGCTGCTCCCGGCTCGCAACCGCAAGGACCTCGAAGACGTGCCACAGAGCGTGCGCGACGATGTGGAGTTCGTATTCTGCGAACGAGTCGATGACGTTGCGCGCGAGGCGCTTGGCGTAGAGTCGAATGTGACCTCCGTCACGGCGGCGGCCTGATCGGCCGCCGCCGCTATGACAAGCGACTGAGGACAGTCACTGCCCGCTCGCCACACATCGAACGCCGGCCGCCAAGCGGCCGAGAACTGTCAACCTCTCTGGCTGCAACGCAGCCGACTCCCCTGAATCTTTCCTGAATCTGCGCCGCCGCGCGGCGGGTCGCCTCCTCAGACGAGGCTCCTTGGCGCGCCTCCTGGTCATGATCACTGGTCACTAATTACTTCGCGCCGCAAATCGCTACGCAAATCGCATTGCAAGATCGGCTCGAAGAGAGTAATCAATGCATCATGTTCCGCAGTCAGTACATGAGCTGCGCAACGCTGCGCGATCTGGCTCCGAATATCGCACTGAGCCGATCTGTTCTTCGTCATCCCCCCGGTTCTCCGCAATGTCCCCTCGGACGCCGTGCGCTGCGCGTGCATGGAACATGTTCGCCCTCGCATCAGTCTTTGTCCTACGGAGATTTGCGCTTCGAGGGCAGTGGCGTAAGGCGCGGCGAGGCGCACTCTCGAGCCGGGCGCCAGGGTCCCGAACGGCGTGCGTCAACCGGCTTGGCGCGAAGTGCGCGATCAAGGCCGGAGGTTGTCGGGAATTGCGGCCGGAAGATGATTGAAGGAAACCCAGACGGAAAGGGACTCGTGAAGCTTTCTCGACGGATAGCGCTTGCTCAACCGTTTACTTGCGCAGTGAGGGTGTGAAGGACGGCGTAGAAGACATGTGAACAGGCGATTGGAGTGAATTCGGACCCGCAGCAGCGCGCAGCTCCTGCGAGCCGATCAGCCGGGTCCGAATTCACTTCGATGCAACGCATCCTTCGAGGAGGGCGGTTCGATGCAGCAAGACAGCCCCAGAGGAAGCTCGCCGCGCGGCGAGAACTTCGTCGAGGCGCTGAGCGCCTACAGCCGTTTCCACCGCGCGCAGCACTGGTCGGGCACCTTTGGCGAGTTCCTGCGCACTATCGTTCCCGGCCAGGCGCGGCAACTGGCCCGCAGCAGTCACGAGTACCTGTGGGACATGCTGTGCTGGTTCGGGCGCAACTCTCCATGCACGCAGACGAACGTAAGCGTGCAGCTCACCGGCCAGACCGCAAGCCCCACTCCCGGGCAGAACGGGGCAGCCAGCGAAGCCGCTGGAGCAAAGGAGCTATTCAAGCGCGAGCTGTTCGGGATTGACGACTCGCTTGGCCGCGTCGTCGACTACTTCAAGGCCGCGGCCGCCGGGTCCGACGTCGGCAGACGCCTGCTGTTGCTGCTTGGTCCGCCGTCCGGCGGAAAATCCACGATGGCCATTCTCCTCAAGCGCGGTCTCGAGGAGTACAGCCATACCGACGAGGGCGCGATCTACGCGTTGCAGGGCTCGCCCATGCACGAGTCGCCGCTGAACCTCGTGCCGGCCAGTCTGCGCGCGGAGTTTCGCGAAACTTACGGCGTGGACATCAAAGGCGAGCTGAGTCCCTGGGCGCGCGACCGCCTGGAGCGCGAATTCGAGGGCGACTTCCTGCGCATGCCGGTCGAACGCATTTTCCTGTCCGAGGCGGCCCGGGTGGGCGTGGGCACTTACGCGCCGCACGATCCCACGACGGCGGATCTTGCCGACCTGGTCGGCTCCGTGGATCTGTCGAAAGTGGCGCAGTACGGCGATGAAGGAGATCCGCGCGCCTGGTCCTGGTCGGGCGCAGTGTACGCCGCCAGCCGCGGCATGCTTGAGATGATCGAGATCCTCAAGGTGAAGCGCGAGTTCCTGTACCTGCTGCTCACGCTGACCCAGGAGAAGAACGTAAAGGTCTCGCGCTTTCCGCTGATCTACCTGGACGAGACGATCCTCGCCCACACGAACCTCGCGGAATTCCACAAGTTCCTGCAGGAGAAGGAAAACGAGGCGCTGCTCGACCGCATGGTGATCGTGAAGGTGCCTTACACGCTGTCCTACACGGAGGAGTCGCGCATATACGGCAAGCTGGTCTCGGCCGCCCCGGCGTTCCGTGACGTACACCTGGACCCGCACGCCTTGCGCCTTGCAGCGGTGTTCGCAGTGCTCACTCGGCTGCAGAAGCCTGAGCGCGAGGGCTTGGATCTGTCGAAGAAGCTACGGCTGTACGCCGGCGAGAGCGTCGAAGGCTTTCCCGAAAACGAGGTGACGCGGCTGCGAGCCGAGGCGCCCGAAGAAGGCCTGACCGGCGTAAGCCCGCGCTTCATCGTCAATTCGATCTCCAACGCAATCACGCGCAGCGACAAGAAGAGCCTCACCAGCATGGAGGTGCTGCTCGCGCTCAAGGACTCCATCGAAACCGACGCGCGCATGGACTCCAAGGCGAAGAAGCTCTGGATCGATTATCTGGTGCTGGCGCGTAAGGACTTCTACAACCGCTGGGTGAAGGAGGACGTGCACCGCGCCCTGTTCGCCTCTTTCGAGGACGAGGCGCAACAATTGCTCGACAAGTATCTCGACGAGGTCGAGGCCGCGCTCGACCACCGCGAAGTCACCGACCCGATCACCGGCGAATCGCGGCCGGCGGACGAGCGGTTCCTGCGCTCGGTGGAGGAGAAGATCAAGGTCTCCGAATCCGGCAAGCTCACTTTCCGCCAGGAAGTCGTGCGCAAGGCCATGGTGGCCTACAAGATCGGCGAGAAGTTCACGCTCAACAGCCATGCGCGCATGCGCGAAGCCATCGAACAGTACCTGTTCGAGGAGCGTCGCGACGTGCTGCGGCTGGTCACGTCGGCGGCGCGGCCGGATGACGAGGCGCGCCGAAAGATATCCGCGGTTCAGGAACGACTGACGTCCGAATACGGTTACGACGAACACAGTGCGAAAGAGGCGCTGAGCTACGTCACGACGCTCCTCGCGCAGGAGTAGGACGAGGCGGCGCCGGCTACGAGGTTGCGATAGCGACATGAGCGAATCTGCAGAGGGCGGTCCCGGCGAAGCGGGCTGGTACGACCTCTTCTCGCGTGGCGCCCGGGACTGGTTGCGACACAACGAGAAGGTGCGCGATGCAGTGCGGCGCCACCTGCCGCAGATCGTGGCGGGCGCCGACGTGCTCGGCGGCGGGTCGAGCACCGTACGGGTGCCGGTGCGCATGCTGGAGCACTATCGGTTCCGTTTGCGCAACTCGAACGAGCAGCAGGGCGTCGGGCAGGGACAGGCGAAGCCGGGCGATCGCATCGGCCGGCCACAGCAGGAGGGCGATGCGCAACGCGGTCAAGGCGGCAACGAGGAGGGCGGAATCCAGTATACGTTGGAGTTTCGAATCGAAGATATCGTTGACTGGCTGTGGGAAGAGATGCAGCTTCCCAACCTGGAAGCAAAAGCCGGTCGCGCCAAAGAGGACGACTGGACCCGCGAAGGCTGGGACCGTCGCGGTGCGCGCTCGCGACTCGACCGACGCCGCTCGCTCAAGGAATCGATCAAGCGCCGCGGTGTGCAGAGCGCGACCGGCGCAGAAGGGCCGTCGTTCACCGATGACGATCTGCGCTACCGCCAGCTCGCCAAGCGCGAGCAACCGACCATGCAAGCCGTGGTCATCCTGCTGCTGGACGTCTCCGGCAGCATGGGCGAGCGCGAGCGACAGATTTCCAAGACTTTTTTCTTCTGGGCGATCCAGGGCCTGAGACGTCAATACCGCCACCTCGACCTGGTGTTCGTCGCCCACACCTCCGACGCCTGGGAGTTTCAGGAAGAGGAGTTCTTCCGCGTGAGCGGTACGGGCGGCACGGTGGCCTCGAGCGGTCTCAGGAAAGTGCGCGAGATCGTCGACGAGCGCTACAGCCCGAGCCAGTACAACATCTATTTGTTCTACGCCTCCGACGGCGAGAACTTCCCCTCCGACCAGCCGGCTGCGCGCAGTGCGCTCGAGAACCTCGCCCGGGATTGCAACTACGCGGGCTTCCTCGAAGTGGCGCCGCTCGCAGGCGCCACGCCGGACAGCGAAATAGGCCGACTGTTCGTCGATCTTTCGAGCGATGACCAGCGCATCGGCGCCTACCGCGTGTGCAACGCAGAGGACATCTGGGGCGCGGTGCGGCATTTCTTCAGCGCAGCCGGAGAGGAAGGCGGCTAACGGATGGTCGATAGAGAATAGCCATGGCTGCAAGGCATCTGCACACCCGTGCTTCGCGTCGGCCTCCCGCCCTCGCTCTGACTATCCGCTATCCACTATCCGCTATGTGCTTCCGAGACCGCCCATGAGCGACGATTGGCAAATCTACCTCTCTCGCATCGAACAGCTCGCACGCGATCAGGGTCTGAAGCACCACCCGGTCGAGTTCGAGGTGGTGCCAGAGAGCTTCATGACGGAGATCGCGATCTACGGACTGCCGGTGCGCATGCCGCACTGGTCGTTTGGGGTGCGCTACATTTATCAGCTCATCCAACATCGCATGGGGCTGTCGCGGCTGTTCGAAGTGGTGTTTCCCGGCAACCCGGGCCGCGCCTATCTCGCCAAGAGCAACAGTGCGGCGGAGAACGTGCTGGTCACGGCGCATGTGCTCGGGCACGCCGACTTTTCCGCGAACAACATGCTGTTTCGCCGCAGCCAGAGTCAGGTAGGCGAACACATCGTCGAACAGGCCGCGGCGCATGCGCGGCAGATCGGGGCCGCGATCCAGGAGCATGGCGAGGAACGGGTCGAAGCGGTGCTCGATGCAGCGCTGTCGCTGGAGCAGCACATCGACGTCGATGCTCCACTTCGTCGCGCGCGCTATCCAGAAATCCTGCCGGAGCGCCCGCCGCCTGCCGAGGACGAGTTTGCACGCCGCTTCGCGCAGCTCGGGCCGGACACCGTGCGCCCGCAGAATCCGGATGCAGGCAAGCGCGCGCCGCTTCCGCCGCATCCCGAGAAGGACCTACTGTGGTTCATCGCGCAGTACGCGCCGGAGATGGAGCCCTGGGAGCGGGACATCTTCCTCGCGGTGCGTGAGGAATCGTTTTACTTCTATCCTGTGTTCGCCTGCCAGATCATGAACGAGGGCTGGGCGTCCTACTGGCATGCCCGGCTGCTGCGTGAAGCGGATTTTCTTCCGCAGGCGGCGTATGTCGACGCCATCAAGTGCCATTCCGACGTGGTGCGTCCGACGGCGAGCGGCGAGCATGTTGCGCTCTCCACGAATCCATACCACCTGGGCTTCTCTATCTGGGAGAAGATCGTGGCGGAGCACGGGCTCGAGCAGGCGCGTCGGATCATGAGCGAGGACGACGATTTTGCGTTCGTGCGCAACCATCTCACCCTGGATCTCGCCAACGAGCTGAAGCTGTTCCGCTACAAGGGACCGTCTAACGGTACGCTGACCGTGCAAGAGATGGACTTGTCGGCGCTGCACGACGCCCTGCTCGCACCCAAGTACGGGTTCGGTGCGCCCACCGTGAGCGCGACCCACGTTCACGTGGACGGCAAGCTCGAGTTGCACCACGACCACGTCACTGACGGTCGCGGCTTGGATCCTGAGCGCAGCCGCCGCGTGCTCGAGTACATTGCGCGCGTGTGGCGCCGGCCGGTCGCGCTGACGACCGTCGACAACGACGGTCGGACGGTGGAGATTGCGGTGACCAACGAAGAAGTGACAGACTGAAGAAGCAACTGACGACTTGTGCAGATGCGGTGCGCAGCCCCCAGCGGGCGCCGCGACCCTGGTAAGCGACGCCTGATGTGCTGGCCCTTCATCAGGCGTAACGATCAGACTGTCTGGTCACGAACCGCTACGCGAAAGCCCCCCTGTAATCCGCCACGAACTCCTCCAGGCTCCTCGGCTCCCGGCCGGTGATCTCCTTCACAACGCTCGTGGGCGCGACGTTGATGAGATTGGACGCGCACGCGTCCCACAACTCCAGCCTGGCTTCGATCATGACGGGCGGAACGCCTCTCCCCTGCAACCAGCCGCGCGCCTCGTTGGCGGTGATGTCCGTGTAGCGAATCGTCCGGCCGAGCACGCGTCCCATGCGTTCGGCGACTTCGCTGAAGGCGATGGTCTCGCCGCCCGTGACCACATATATACGATCAGCGTGTTGCGGGTCCTCGAGGGCGGCGACCGCGACCGCGGCCACGTCGCGAGCGTCGACCCAAGTCCACTGCGCGCTTCGGAACGGGCCGCAGATCAATCCGTGTTGGACGATGCTCGGCGCGAATTCGAGCAGCATCTGCATTTGCATGGTGGGCCGCAATCGGGTCGGCTTCAATCCCATCGCCGCCAGGTTCGCCTCGGCCTCGCCGTACCAGCGCAGCATACGCGCACAACACATCTGCGGATCGGCGCCGGCGCCCGAAATCTGAACGACTCGTTCGACGCAGGCCTGCCTTGCAGCCTCGGCGAGCCGCTTTTGTGCTTCGCTCACCTGAGGCATCGGCGGGCACGCCATGAGAACCGCCTCCACCCCCTGCATCGCGCGCGCGACGCTTGCAGGGTCGCTGAAGTTGCAGCGCATCGCTTCGACGCCAGGCGGCTGCGGCGGGATCTCCTCGACTTGCGGCGCCGTCAGGACGCGAACCGGTACGGATCGAGCTGCCAGCTCGGCGACTACCGCCTTACCCACATGACCCGTCGCGTCCGTTACCAGAAACATGACTACCTCTGATCAGTTGCCAACCGAGAATGGCGCGTCATCGCCCATTTCCGCTCCCCACTGCGAACCTGCCGCTCGGCCCAGCGGAAATCCGCTCGACCGTCGTGCGGTTCGCGACAACGCCAGTGCTTAAACCACGCCGCGCGGCGTGCGTCTATGGATACGCGCCCACCAGCCGGACGGCGGACAGACGGAGCGATACCCTACATTAAGGGCAGCCCGATCGTCGGTAAACCACTGCGGCGGCGATTACAGTGATGCATCATTGTCACCAATCGCGCCCTAGAATTCAGTTCCGTAACGTATTGGAAGTAATCTGGTGAATAATTTCAGCGACATCGTGGCGTTCGCGAAAGTGGTCGAGGCGCATAGCTTCGTCGCGGCCGCGCAGGCGCTGGGCATGTCGCCTTCGGCGATCAGCAAGGCCGTGAGTCGCCTGGAAGATCGGCTGGGCGCCCGACTGCTGAACCGCACCACGCGTTCGCTGAGCCTGACCGATCTGGGCGCCAGTTTCTACGAGCGCTGCCGCGACGCCCTCCTGCAACTCGACCAGGCGGAGAACGAGGTGTCCGAGTCCCGAGGCGTGGTCCGCGGGCGGCTGCGGGTGGACGTGCCGGTGGCGCTCGGGCGGCGCCTGATCGTACCCGCTCTGCCGCGCTTCATACAGCAAAACCCCGAGATCACCGTTCAGATGAGTATGAACGAACGCTCGATCGACCTGGTGCAGGAAGGCATCGATGCGGCGGTGCGAGTCGGCAATCTGAGCGATTCCAGCCTGATCGCCCGCCGCGTCGGCAGCTTCCGGGGCATGACTTGCGCATCTCCGGAATTCATCGCCCGCGTCGGCGAGCCCCGGACGCCCGACAACCTCGACCCCGTGCATTGCATCGCGATGTTCAAGCTGGGCAGCAATCTCATCCGCCCGTGGCTGTTTCGCAAGGGAGGCGTGCAGAAGTCGGTGACGCCGATGGCGCCGCTATCGTTCAGCGATCCTGAGTCCGCCGTGGCCGCAGCGGTGGCCGGCGCCGGGTTCGTGCGCTCCCTGGATTTCACGGTGGAAGCGCAAATCGCGGCGGGCCTGCTCAAACCGGTGCTCGAGGACTGGAACGAGGATGCGATCTGGCCGGTTTCCGTGCTCTATCCGCAGCATCGTCAGCCGACAGCCAAGATCCGGGCGTTCATCGAGTTCCTGTCGGGGTTGTTCCCACAAACGCACTCAGACGGCGCCGTGCAAAGGCTGCAGGGGCGTCAGCAGCCTTTAGCGTCGCCTTCCCGCGCTCCAGCTTCCGCCTGAACGGGGGCTTTCGCCCGTAATGAACGCGGCCACGAAGCTTGCCGCGCTTCGTGCTCCGGGATGCGCATGGCGTGCGAGCGACTGAAACGCGGCGCTGATGTCTCCAGTCGGGCGCGCGGCGAAAAAATGAACGACGGACGCGAACTCTGACGGCGCCCGGCGGCTTTCCAGAGGATGCAGGAAACACCGGCTGGCGCCTGCGCTTATGCCCCGCGTATGCTGCAGCGGCCGCCCGAATGTACACGCTCGACCTTTTTCATCCCGCCGTCGCCGCCTGGTTCGCGAAGACCTTCGCGAAACCCACTCTGGCGCAGATCGACGCGTGGCCTGCGATCAAGTCCGGCAAGAACGTTCTGATCGCTGCGCCCACCGGCTCCGGCAAGACGTTGGCCGCGTTCCTGGCGGCGATCGACGGGCTGGTGCGGGAGGGCCAGCAGTGCGGACTGCCCGACGAGACGCGCATCGTGTACGTTTCGCCGCTCAAGGCGCTGTCGAACGACATCCACCGCAATCTGGAAGCGCCGCTCACGGGCATTCGCGAGGAGTTGCGCGTCGGCGCCGCTCGCGATGTCGAAATCCGCACCTGGGTGCGCACCGGAGACACGCCTCAGTACGAACGCACGCAGATGCGGCGCAAGCCGCCGCACATCGTGGTCACCACGCCGGAATCGCTGTACATCCTGCTCGGATCGCAATCCGGGCGCGAGATGCTCGCGACCACTCGCATCGTCATCGTCGATGAAATCCACGCGATCGCCGCGAGCAAGCGCGGCGCGCATCTCGCGCTGTCGCTCGAGCGGCTCGAAGCGCTGGCCGCGCGCCGCGTGACGCGCATCGGGCTGTCGGCGACTCAGAAGCCCGTCGAAGACGTCGCCCGATGGCTGGTCGGCGCGAAAGACAGCAGGCCGGACGGGTCGGTGGATTGTACGGTCGTCGACAGCGGACACATCCGCGAACGGGACCTGGCGATCGAGCTGCCGCAAACGCCTCTGGAAGCGGTGATGTCGAATGAGGTCTGGACGCAGATTTACGATCGGCTTGCGCAACTCGTCCAGGAACACAGGACCACACTGGTGTTCGTGAACACGCGCCGCATGGCCGAGCGCGTCAGCCGCCATCTCTCCGAACGGCTCGACACGGAAAAGGCCGGCTCCGCTCCGATCGGTGAAAGCTCGCTCTCTTCGTTACAGCTCACGGGAGGCCCGGACCTGCTCTCCTGCGCTCCCGGTGAGGCGGCGCGAGGGCGCGCGCGGGCGCGGAAGCTGTCGACCGTCGCCGCCCACCACGGCAGCCTCGCCAAGGAGCTGCGTCTCGAAGCCGAGCAGCGACTGAAGAGCGGCGAGCTGAAGGTGCTGGTCGCCACCGCCTCGCTGGAGTTGGGCATCGACATTGGCGACGTCGACCTCGTTTGCCAGCTCGGCTCGCCGAGGTCCATCAACGCCTTTCTACAGCGCGTTGGCCGCTCCGGCCATGTCGTCGGCGGCACACCGAAGGGACGTCTGTTTCCCCTGTCGCGCGATGATCTAGTGGAATGCGCGGCGTTGCTCGAGAGCGTGCGCCGCGGCGAACTCGACAGGTTGAGGATTCCGACGCTGCAGATCGACGTGCTCGCACAGCAGATCGTTGCGGAAGCCGCAGCGCGCGAGTGCAGCGACGCCGAGCTGTACGCACTGGTGCGCGGCGCCTGGCCGTATCGCGAGCTGACGCGCGAGCAGTTCGACGAGATCATTCGCATGCTCGCCGAGGGATTCGCCACGCGTCACGGCCGGCGCGGCGCACTGCTTCATCACGACGCTGTGAACCAGATGGTGCGCGGCCGCAAGGGCGCGCGCCTCACGGCGGTCACTTCGGGCGGCGCCATCCCGGACACTGCCGATTATCAGGTCATGCTCGAGCCCGACGGCCACCTCATCGGTACGGTCAATGAGGATTTCGCCGTGGAGAGTATGGCCGGCGACGTCTTTCAGCTCGGCAATGCGTCCTACCGCATCATCCGCGTGGAGCGCAGCGCCGTGCGTGTGGAAGACGCGCGCGGCGAAGCGCCCACCATTCCCTTCTGGCTCGGCGAAGCGCCCGGAAGAACGGATGAGCTTTCCAGCGCCGTCTCTGCTCTGCGCAAGCGCATTCAGGAGCATTTGCGAGCATCCGGCGACGCAGGCGCAAGCGCTCCTCGGGCCGAGGCTGTGACGGATCTTGATCCGATGCGATCGCCTGCATGGCGATGGCTTACGCAGAATCTTGGCCTGTCGAGTCCGGCGGCCTCGCAAATCGTCGCCTACCTGAGGGCCGCACACGCAGCCCTTGGGTGCCTGCCCACGCAAGAACGGATCGTGTTCGAGCGCTTCTTCGACGAAGCGGGCGGCATGCAGCTCGTGATCCACTCTCCCTACGGCGGCCGGATCAATCGCGCATGGGGACTCGCGCTGCGCAAGCGCTTCTGTCGCACGTTCAATTTGGAGCTGCAGGCGGCGGCGACCGAAGACACGATCATCCTGTCGCTCACCACGGCGCACAGCTTCGAGCTCATCGAAGTCGCAAAATATCTGCACCCGAACACCGCACGAGAGATTTTGATCCAGGCTTTGCTCGCTGCGCCGATGTTCACCACTCGCTGGCGCTGGGCGGCGTCGATCGCGCTCGCCTTGCCGCGCTTTCGCGCCGGCAAGAAAACGCCGCCGCCGCTGCTGCGCATGAACGCGGAAGATCTGCTCGCGGCGGTGTTCCCCGACCAGGCGGCGTGCGGCGAGAACATCGTCGGCGACATCGTCGTGCCGGATCATCCCCTGGTGCAGCAGACCGTGCGCGATTGCCTCGAAGAGGCGATGGACATCGAGGGATTCGAGCGCCTGCTTTCTGGACTGCTGAGCGGCTCGATCGAAGTCATCGCGCGCGACCTGACCGAGCCCTCACCGCTCGCGCTGGAAGTGCTCTCGGCGCGGCCGTACGCCTTCCTGGACGACGCACCGCTCGAAGAGCGACGCACGCAGGCGGTGCTCAGTCGCCGCTACATCGATCCGCAATCCGCCGCCGAGATCGGCAAGCTCGATCCGGAAGCGATCGCCCGCGTGCGTGCGGAGGCCTGGCCCGACGCATCGACGCCGGACGAGCTGCACGATGCGCTGTCGTGGCTCACGTTTCTCACGCAGGAAGAAGTCGCGCGTGCGCCCGCCTGGCGGGGATTGATTGGCGAGCTGCAGCAGCAGCGCCGTGTGACATCGCTGCGCACGCCGGGCGCGGATCCCTCGAAGGAGGTCTACGTCGCGGCCGAACGCTTGCCTTTGTTCAAGGCAGTGTTTGCGGACGTCGAGACGGATGCGTCGATCAAAGCTCCCGCAATGCATGACAAGGAATGGGATCGCGCGGAGGCGCTGCGGGAAATCGTGCGCGGTCGGCTCGAGGGTCTGGGACCGACGGACGCACTGGCGCTTGCGGCTTCTTTCGGCGCGGCTATTCGAGATGTGGACGCGGCGTTGCTGGCGCTGGAGGCGGAAGGCTCGGCGATGCGTGGTGAGTTCGAGATGCGCCCCCGCCCCGTCCCCGCCCTGCTTGCATCGCAGGGGACGCGCCCGCCTGCGCAACAGGCGCCAGTCGTCAGTCCCGAATCACTCCCGCCTCAATGGTGCTCACGCAGACTGCTGGCGCGAATTCATCGTTACACCGTAAAGCGGCTGCGTGCGGAGATCGAGCCCGTACAGGCGCGCGATCTCCTGCGCTTTCTTTTCGAATGGCAGCGCGTATCGCCGCACTCACGCATGCAGGGACCGGACGCCGTGCCCGCCGTGCTCGCGCAACTCGAAGGGTTTGACGCGCCTGCAGGCGCGTGGGAGACCGAGTTGCTGCCCAGCCGAATCCTCGAGTACGAGCCCGAGTGGCTCGACGAGCAATGCATGGCGGGACGCATCGTGTGGACGCGACTGGCGCCGCGCAACGGCGACGCCGAACGCGGCGCAGCGCCGGTGCGCTCGACGCCCATCGCCCTGCTTGCGCGCAGGAATGTGCGCCTGTGGTCGCTCTTCAGCCCGTCGCCAGGCGCTGCACAGCTCACTACCAAGGCGCAACGCACGCTCGAATTCATCCGCGAGCACGGCGCGTCATTCTTCGACGAGATCGTCGAAGGCGCGGGTCTATTGGCCAACCAAGTCGAAGAATCGCTGGCGGAGCTGGTGGCGCTCGGACTGGTCAACGCCGACAGCTTCGCCGGATTGCGCGCTCTGCTGCTGCCTGCCGATCGCCGCCGACCGACGGCCCGCGACGCGCGCCGCAGGCGTCGGCGCGCGGCGATATTCGGCATGCAGGACGCCGGACGCTGGGCGCTCGTGCGCAGGAACGCGACTGCGCAGGACGCCCGGCCAACGGATCCGGAAGCGATCGAGCATGTCTGTCGCTCGCTGCTGAAGCGGTGGGGAGTGATCTTCTGGAAGCTGCTGCAGCGTGAGGCGAGCTGGCTGCCGCCCTGGCGTGATCTGCTCGTGTGCCTGAGACGCCTGGAAGCGCGCGGCGAGATTCGCGGCGGCCGCTTCGTGGCCGGATTCTCCGGCGAACAGTTTGCCGCGCCGGAAGCGGTCGGACTGCTGCGCGAGGCGCGTCGCAAACCGTACGATGGAGAATTCATTTCCCTGTCGGCGGCCGATCCTCTGAATCTCATCGGCGTGGTCACGCCCGGGACGCGGCTGCCTGCGCTCACCGCGAACCGCGTGCTTTATCGCGACGGCCTGCCGATTGCATTGCTGGCCGGCGGTGAGGTGAAGTTCATCGAAGCGCTCGAGTCGCAGGAAGAATGGCGGGCGCGCAACGCGCTGCTGCGTCGACCGCCGCTCGAACGTATGCGCGAGCTCTGAGGCTATATTCGTCGAAGCTCGGTGTAGGCGGAGTCATCGCCTCCGCGGATCACGATAGTCGAATCGGCGGCCGGTCGCCGCTGGTCCTCGTCCTGCGGCGGCGAGCCAGGCTCGCCGTCCGCCGCATCCTGGTCGTCAACCTCGCGTCGACCGATCGTCCCCAGACCGTTCATCTGCGTGCTCACCTGGCGTGGGTCGCCGCTGTAAAGAATGGCGCCGACGCCGTTCATACGTGCGTCTAGCGAATTCCTCGGATGCACGTAAACGCTGCCTACGCCGTCGACCGTGACAGTCGCCTGATCGGCGATCAGCCGACTCAAGTCGACATGACCGGCGCCCGCCATATGCACTTCGAGCTTTTCCAGCCGCCCGTCTCCCTTGATGTGTGCGGCGCCTTCCGAGCGGATCGTCAGGCTGCCGCCGTCGAAGCCCGTGAGGCGCACGTCGTTGCCGCCTTCCACCATGAGCGATTCAAGCGCCGGCAGCGTTACTCGGATGGTCACGCGCGGCCTCCGGACGCCGAACCAACCCCCCGAGGCGCCATCGATGTGCAGTGTTTCGCCGCTAACTTCGGTGCGGATGTGCTGCAATGCGTTCTTGCGAGCCTCGATGACCACCGATTCCTCCGATCCCACCGTGATCTCCAGGCGCGCGGCGCCCTTCATTTCGATGGAGTCGAACCCGGCGAGAGGACGCGTTTCGCTGCGCACGCCTTCGCGAGC
>Ga0079224_100000063_pt1 | contig 73052 bp, 58 predicted proteins | sample Stecom2015_FD_80414 | JGI IMG/M metagenome (GOLD analysis project Ga0079224, IMG submission 80414) | Agricultural soil microbial communities from Utah to study Nitrogen management - Steer compost 2015 | ecosystem: Environmental > Terrestrial > Soil > Agricultural land | place: USA: Utah... | reverse complement strand
GATTGGGGCGGCGACACCATGTTCGTGCACGTCTCGGCGCTGACCGGCGAAGGCATCGACGCGTTGCTCGATGCGATTCTGCTGCAGGCGGATGTGATGGAGCTCAAGTCGACCCGCGAGGGTCCGGCGGCCGGCGTGGTGGTCGAGTCGAGCATGGAGAAGGGCCGCGGCGCCGTGGCCACCGTGCTGGTCAAGCGCGGCACGCTCAGGCCGGGCGACGCAATCATCGCCGGCCAGGAGTTCGGCCGCGTGCGCGCGCTGTTCGACGAGAAGGGACAGCAGCTGACCGAGGCTGGTCCTTCATTGCCGGTGGTGGTTCTCGGCCTGTCCGGCGCCCCGAATGCAGGCGACGAGTTGCTTGTGGTCGAAAGCGAGCGCAAGGCCCGCGAAGTCGCGCTTTACCGTCAGGGCAAGTTCCGCGACGTGAAGCTCGCGAAGCAGGGGCCCGCCAAGCTCGAGGACATGCTCTCGCAAATGGGCGACGGCAAGACGGCGACCGTCCATGTGGTGATCAAGGCGGACGTGCAGGGCAGCGCGGAGGCGCTGCGCGATGCGCTCACCAACTTGTCCACCGACGAAGTGGCGGTCAAGGTGGTCGCCAGCGGCGTGGGCGGCATCACGGAGTCCGATGTCACTCTGGCGCAGGCCTCCAATGCGCAGATCATCGGCTTCAATGTGCGCGCCGACGCATCGGCTCGCAACATGATCAAGGAGACCGGCGTCAACGTACGCTACTACAGCATCATCTACGAGGCGATCGACGACGTTCGCCAGGTGCTGTCGGGCATGCTGGCGCCTGAGGTCAAGGAGCAGATCGTGGGCCTTGCGGAAGTGCGGGAAGTATTCCGCTCGAGCAAGTTCGGCACCGTCGCCGGCTGCATCGTGGTGGACGGCTACGTACGCCGCAACAACCCGATCCGAGTCCTGCGCAACAATGTGGTGATTTTCGAGGGCGGTCTCGAATCGTTGCGTCGCTTCAAGGACGACGTGAACGAAGTTCGCGCCGGCACCGAGTGCGGCATCGGCGTGAAGAATTACAACGACGTGCGCGTCGGCGATCAGATCGAGTGCTACTCGCGTGTGGAGATCGCGCGGACGGTGTGATTGGAGGAAGCGGATAGCGGATAGCGGATAGCGCACAGCCAATGGACCTCGTGGTCCGACCGCGAATCCGCATTCGTGAAGAACCTATTGCCGCCAACGTGCACGTTGCGCTTGGTCGGCTGGGTTGTCATCCGCTCTTCGTTCTTTGCTATCCCGCTATTCCGTTTCCACTGCAATCATGTCCACCAAATCCTACCCCCGCAGCCGCCGCGTCGCGCAGCAGGTGCAGCGCGCGCTGAGCGAGCTGATCCGTCGCGAAGTCAAAGATCCGCGGCTCGGCATGGTCACCCTCACGGAGGTGCAGATGTCCTCGGACCTGAGCCACGCGAAGGTGTTCTATTCGGTGCTTGGCGCCGATCCGCGGCAGGCGCACGAGATCCTGGAGTCGGCGGCCGATATGCTGCGCGGCCCGCTCGGGCGCAGTCTGGGCATTCGCCACAGTCCGGAGCTGCACTTCGTGCGCGACGAGCTGATCGAAGATGGGGCGCGCCTCTCTGCCCTGATCACCCACGCCGTCCAGCAGGACGAGGCGCGTCGTGGTCAGTTCGACGACCAGTCCCGGCCGGCCGGCGGCGATGATCACGACGCTGACGAGGCGGATGCAGGCGACCACGGGAAGAATCCTTAGGGAAGCTCTGATTTACCTAGATGCGAGTCGAAGAAATGTCGGTAATGCAAGGGTTTCGAGCGCGTCGCGATCACAGGAGCAGAGTAGATCAGAGGCGCCTTTAGCGTGGCTCGCTCTTCCCGCCGCGGTCGCGAGATCGACGGCCTGCTGCTGCTGGACAAGCCTTTGGGGCTGTCTTCCAACGCTGCGCTGCAACGCGTGCGCGCCACGTTCCGCGCCGCCAAAGCGGGGCACGCCGGCAGCCTGGATCCGCTGGCGAGCGGCATGTTGCCGATCGGCTTCGGGCAAGCGACCAAGGTGTGCGGGCGTTTGCTCAACAGCGGCAAGACGTACTTGGTCGACGTGCAACTCGGCGCCCGTACGCCATCGGCGGACGGCGAGACGCCTGTGATCGAGCGCGCCCCGGTCCCGGCGCTGGCGCCCGAGGCGGTGGACGCGGTGCTGGCGACCTTCACAGGAGCGCAGCAGCAGATCCCGCCGATGCATTCGGCGCTGAAGTTCGAGGGCAAGCGGCTGTACGAGCTGGCGCGCCGCGGCGAGTCCGTCGAGCGCCCCGCCCGCGCGATCATGATCCACCGCTTGCAGCGGATGGACGTCGGTCCGGACCGCCTGCAATTCGAGGTGCATTGCTCGAAGGGCGTCTACGTGCGCACGCTGGCGGAGGACATCGCGGTGCGCCTGGGCACGCTAGGATATGTCAGGGCGCTGCGCCGCTTGTCCGTGGATCCGTTCGGTGGGCGGCCGATGTACGCCCTCGAGATCCTCGAGGCCATGGATCCTGCGCGGCTCGAGACGCTGCTGCTGCCTGCGGACGCGGCGTTCGACGACCTGCCGCGGGTGGATCTCGGCGGCGCGGCCGAGCGCGGCTTGCTGCTCGGGCAGAGCGTGCGCCCATCGCAACCCGCGCCAGGCGGCGAGCTGCGCGTCTACGGCGCCGGCGGCCGCTTCCTGGGACTTGGCGAGGGGCTCGGGGACGGGCGGTTGAAGCCGGTGCGTTTGTTCGTGCCCGGCGCCGGCGCCTGAGCGCGGCGGCGTGGACCGGGGCGGGGTCGCATTACGGCGTAATCCCGTGGTTTTGCTTGAGATTATCGGGCGCGCGAGTACAATGCGCGCCTCTTCAAAAGGGCTAGACGTAACAAACGGCGCCGCACCAGACGACGGCCGCCGCAGAGGATAGTGCAGATGTCATTGTCGACCGAGCAGAAGGGCGGAATCGTCGAGCAATATCGACGCAACACCAAGGACACCGGCTCGCCGGAAGTGCAGATCGCGTTGCTGTCGGCTCGCATCAGCGAACTGGGCGAGCACTTCTCGGTCCACAAGCGCGACCATGCTTCCCGCCGCGGCCTGCTGAGAATGGTCAATCAACGCCGCAAGCTCCTCGATTACCTGAAGAGCACCGCACCCGAACGTTACCAGGACGTCCTCTCCCGCCTAGGACTGCGGCGCTAGTCGAGCAGCGCCGGACGCCGGGTTTCGCTGCAAGGCGCTCCCCACCGCAATGGCGTCCACGCAGTCATCCGTGTTCTTCAATCCCCCCGCTGACCATCGCCGCGCCGGCGAGGCCGCAATGATTCCCGGAGCGCGGCTCCCGGGGAATCCTGCGGCGCTCGGGTGCGGCGCTCGCCCGTGGCGCGCAGCATGCGGCTACGCCTGTAGGTCAGCCACCACCCGGCCTGCGGCCGGAATCAGGAAAGCATCGTGAGCGCAATCAAGAAAACTTTCGCCTTCGGGCAGCATCAGGTCACTTTGGAAACGGGCGAGATGGCCCGGCAGGCCGACGGCGCCGTGGTCGTGCGAATGGGAGATACGGCGGTGCTCGTAACGGCCGTCGCCCGCAAGGACGCCGATCCGAAGAAGGACTTCTTTCCCCTCACCGTCAATTACGTAGAGAAGACATACGCCGCAGGCCGCATCCCGGGCGGCTTCTTCAAGCGCGAAGGCCGGCCCTCGGAGAAAGAGACGCTCACCTCCCGTCTGATCGACCGCCCGATCCGGCCGCTGTTTCCCGAAGGCTTCTTCAACGAAGTCCAGGTCGTCGCCACCGTGATCTCTCTCAACCCGGAGATCGACTCTGACATCCCCGCCATGCTGGGCGCCTCGGCCGCGCTGGCGCTCTCGGGTGTGCCGTTCCAGGGGCCGATCGGCGCCGCCAAGGTCGGCTACATCGACGGGCAGTACGTGCTGAACCCGACCGCCGCGCAGCTCAAGCAGTCCAAACTCGATTTGGTCGTGGCCGGCACGGCCGAAGCGGTGCTGATGGTGGAGTCGCAAGCGGATTGTCTGCCGGAGGACGTGATGCTCGGGGCCGTGATGTTCGGCCATGAGCAGATGCAGACGGCCATCAAGGCGATCAACGAGCTGAAGGCCGAGGCTGGCAAGGCGGCCTGGAACTGGATTCCGCCTCCCCCCAACGCGCAACTCGAGGCGGCGCTCGCCTCGCACGCCGCGCAGCTGGCTGACGCCTACAAGATTACCGAGAAGCAGGCGCGCCGCGATCGGATCAAGGAGATCCGCGAGTCCGCCCTGAACGCGCTCGCCGGCGGTGAAGCGCCCGCGTTCCGCCCCGAGGAGGTGCTCAAGGAATTCGGCGATCTCGAGTATCGGATCGTGCGCGAGCGGGTGCTGGCCGGCGAGCCGCGCATCGACGGCCGCGATATGAAGACGGTTCGTCCAATCAGCATCCGCACCGGCGTTTTGCCGCGCGCGCACGGCTCGGCGCTATTTACGCGCGGCGAGACGCAGGCGCTGGTGGTCACCACGCTCGGCACGGGGCGCGATGCGCAGATCATCGATGCGCTCGGCGGCGAGCGCAAAGAGCCGTTCATGCTGCACTACAATTTCCCGCCGTTCTGCGTGGGTGAGACCGGCATGATGGGTTCGCCAAAGCGCCGCGAGATCGGCCACGGCAACCTGGCGCGCCGCGGCGTCAACGCCGTGATGCCGGACATGGCGACTTTTCCGTACGTAATCCGAGTGGTGTCGGAGATCCTCGAATCGAACGGCTCGAGCTCCATGGCGAGCGTCTGCGGCACGAGCCTTGCGCTGATGGACGCCGGCGTGCCGATCAAAGCCGCCGTCGCGGGCGTTGCGATGGGCCTGGTGAAGGAGGGCGAGCGCTTCCAGGTGCTCACCGACATTCTCGGCGACGAGGACCATCTCGGCGATATGGATTTCAAGGTCGCCGGCGCCCGTGACGGCGTCACCGCCCTGCAGATGGACATCAAGATCCAGGGCATCACGCGCGAGATCATGCACACTGCACTCGAGCAGGCGCGCGCCGGACGCCTGCACATTCTCGATCACATGGACCAGGTGCTGGCCGCGCCGCGCCCCAACATGTCAGAGTGGGCGCCCTCGATCATCACCATCAAGATCGATCCGGAGAAGATCCGCGAGGTCATCGGCAAGGGCGGCGCGGTGATCCGCGCGATCACCGAGGAGACCGGTACGACCATCGACATCGAGAACGACGGCACGGTGAAGATCGCCTCGGTGGACGGCGTTTCCGGGCGCGAGGCGCAGCGCCGCATCGAGCTGATCACGGCGGATGTGGAAGTCGGCCGCGTCTACGAGGGACGCGTCGCGCGCCTCATGGACTTCGGCGCTTTTGTAACCATTCTGCCGGGCAAGGACGGCCTGGTGCACATCTCGCAGATCTCCGAGGAGCGCGTCGAGCGCGTCAGCGACAAGCTCAAGGAAGGCGATGTGGTGCGCGTGAAGGTGCTCGAGGTGGATCGGCAGGGCCGCGTGCGCCTCAGCATGCGCAACGTCGAGACGGATTGACCCACAGGCGCCGCTCGCGGCGCCTGCTCGCGCTGCTTCGTACGGACAGAGAGCGCCGCGCCGGCGGCGCTCCCAACGCGTCACATTCGCTCGTCCTGCGCGCCGACCTGCTGCTCGTCGCGGACATTGGCGTCCAGCGCACGCAGCACCTCTTCTTGCATCGTGCGCCAGCGTTCGAGGCTCTTCTGTGTGAGCGACGCCAGGGTTTCGTGTGCGCTCTCATCCATGGAGCCGTTGGTCTGTTCGCGTAACAGCTGCTGCTGACTCGAGAGGAGCTTCAGGCTCTGCTCGAGATAGCCGCCGACCAGGCTCTGCATGGCGTCGCCGTAGCAGCGGATCAGCTGCGCCAGGAAATCCTGGCTCATCAGCGGCTCGCCGTTGTGCTCCTGCTCGGCGATCACCTGCAAAAGGATCGAGCGCGTGATTTCGTCCTGACTTTTCTTGTCGATGACTACGAAGTCGATCTTCTCCGTCACGAGGCGCCGTATGTCGGTGAGCGTGATGTAGCGGCTCTCCACCGTGTCGTAGAGCCTGCGGTTCGGATATTTCTTGATCACACGAGGCTCGCTGCTCACCGTGGACTTCGTCCGCAGCGGCTCCGAGCTCAGAACGGATCGTGGTTCAAGCGAGTTCATAGCTTTCCATCCTCGCGCCGCGCCCCAACAGAGCGGCTACGCCGAGTCGTCGATCGCGGCGTAACGCAGACCCCGCAGCGGCTGTACGCACCAGTGTTCTAAGGCCCATTCCCACAGTTCGGCGACCGTCGCCGAGCGCAGCTCGACGGGGGGCGCCTGCCTCAGGAACCGCAGCGCACGCCACAACTCGCCGGAGGGTTGGTGGACGTTGACTGCCGCGGCGCCCGTCGACTTCGACAGTTTGATCCCATTCGCGTCCGTGACTAGCGGCAAATGTGCGTACATGGGCGCCGGCAGACCCAGAGCGCGCTGCAGACAAAGCTGCCGCGGCGTGCTGCTCAGGAGGTCAGCGCCGCGCACCACGTGCGTGATGCGCTGAGCGGCGTCGTCCACGACGACGGCGAGCTGGTAGGCGTGCAGGCCGTCGCGCCGTCGAATGACGAAATCGCCGATCGTCTCCGAAAAATCGTACTCCTGCGCGCCCTGCAACTCGTCGTGGAAGACGAGCGCGCCTGCGGGCGCGAGCAAGCGAATGGCGGTCGGACGATCAGGCGCGCGGACGCCGTTGCGACACCAACCGGGGTAGTACGGCTCGTCCGGTTCGCTGCGCCCCGGCGGATGCGAGGCGCGCTCGAGCCGCTGCGCCTGCACTTCCGAGCGGCTGCACGAACAGGGATAGGCGAGCCCTTGCGCCCGTAACCGGTTCAGCGCGGCTTCGTAGGCGTCCCGCCGCTCGCTCTGGTACATGATGGATTCGGCCCATTCGAATCCAAACGACTCGAGGGCTGCGAGAATCGCGTCGATGCTGCCGGGAACGACCCGCGGCGGATCGAGATCTTCGTTCCGCAGCAGCCATTGCCCGCCGGCCTTGCGAGCAGCCAAGTAGCTGCCGACAGCTGCGACCAGCGAGCCGAAATGCAGTGGGCCGGTGGGCGAGGGCGCGAACCGCCCTCGATACGGGGCGGCGGCTGCCTCGGCTTCAGCGATAGCGGTCGTCGCGGTCGCCGTATTGTTTTTCCCGACGCTCGCGGCGCTCCTGCGCTTCTATGCACAGCGTCGCCACCGGGCGCGCTTCGAGGCGCTTGATGCCGATCTCTTCGCCCGTCTCCATGCAGTAGCCGTAGGTGCCGTCCTCGATGCGCTTGATCGCTTCGTCGATCTTGCGGATCAGCTTGCGCTCGCGGTCGCGGGTGCGCAGCTCCAGGCTGAACTCCGACTCCTGGGTGGCGCGGTCGTTGGGGTCAGGGAAATTCGCCGCCTCGTCCTTCATATGCAGAACGGTGCGGTCCACTTCCTCCATCAGATCGCGCTTCCAGTTGTTGAGGATCTGACGAAAGTGATCGAGCTGCTCCTTGCTCATGTACTGCTCGCCGCGTCGTGGGATGTACGGCTGGACATTGCGCGGACCAGTAAGCAGGTTCGGCCCCGGGTCCTGTCCCTCGATGTCCTCGTCGGCGGCGGTGTCGGCTTCGATCTGCGGTTGTGTCACGGGTATGGCTGAAATCGTCGATTTGGCGAGGGGCGCAGGCGCAGGCCCTGCGGCCGGCTTCGTCTGCGGCTTCGGCGGCGCTTTCGTCGCTTGAGGCTGCAACGCATTCTTCGCCGCCTGTGTTGCAGCGGATGACTTGCCGGCCTTCACGGCGGCGTTGCGGGCGGCCGCGGTGCGGGCGGCCGCGGTGCGGGCGCCGGCAGGCCTGGGCCTTGCGGGGGGCTGCTTCGCCGCTGCTTTGCCGCGGGCGGGCGCGGCCGCTTTGCGGGCGGGCGCTTTCCTGGCGGGTTCAGCTTTCCGGGCGACGGTCTTTCTGGCCTTCGTCGCCTTGGCGGACGGTTTCTTTGCGGCCATCAGCAAGCCTCCGGACCGGCCTCGCGCTGGCGAGCGCCGGTCAGTCGATCTCCAAAGAGGGCCGGGATTATACAGAGGGCGATTTACCCGTACAGACCCTGCGGAATGGCCTAAAACGCAGGCCTCCCCACCTTGGGCTACGGGCGAATGACGGCTGCAGCCGAAGCTCCCCGACGGGTCTGGGCGCAGCTTTCCGGACCTCAACGAGATGGCGCTGCATGTCCGCGAGGCCCATCCACAGGCGCGCACTTTCACATACACTACGGCGAAGCGCTTCGTTCGCGCTGCTCGCGCGGCGCAGCTCGCGGCGGCGACGCGCCGCCGGCCGTGGGCTCATCGGGGCGGGCGCTCAAGATCATCCACACACGAGGCGCAATGCGACTCAACAAGATCAAATTGGCCGGGTTCAAGTCCTTCGTCGACCCGACCGCCGTCAATTTCCCGAGCAACCTGATTGGCGTGGTCGGCCCGAACGGCTGCGGCAAGTCCAACATCATCGACGCGGTCCGCTGGGTGATGGGCGAGATCTCCGCCAAGCATTTGCGCGGCGATTCGATGGCGGACGTGGTGTTCAACGGGTCGAGCTCACGAAAACCCGTGGGAACCGCCTCGGTCGAACTGGTGTTCGACAATTCCGACGGCGCGCTCGGCGGGCAGTACGCCGGCTACGCGGAAGTCTCGCTCAAGCGCGTCGTCTCCCGCGACGGCCAGTCCGCGTACTTTCTGAACGGCGCCCGCTGCCGCCGCAAGGACATCACGCAGCTGTTCCTCGGCACCGGCCTGGGCGCGCGCAGCTACGCGATCATCGAACAGGGCATGATTTCGCGCGTCATCGAAGCGCGGCCCGAGGAGCTGCGCGGCTTCATCGAGGAGGCGGCTGGGATCTCCAAGTACAAGGAGCGGCGTCGCGAGACGGAGAATCGCATCGCGCACACCAAGGAGAACCTCGACCGCCTGAACGACGTGCGCGAGGAAGTGGACAAGCAGCTGCGCCACCTGCAGCGCCAGGCGGCGACCGCGCGGCGTTATCAGACGCTCAAGCAGGACGAGCGCAAGCTGACCGCCGAGCTGCTGGCGCTCAAGTTGCGCACCATCGAGCAGGATTCGCTGTCGAAGGAAGGCGTGCTGCGCGAGCGCGACACGGCCATGCAGGCGCTGATCGCCGATCTGCGCGCGATCGAGTCCGCGATCGAGACGGCTCGCGAGGAGTTCACGGAGCGATCCGAGGCGCTGAACGCGGTGCAGGCCCGCTATTATCAGATCGGTGCGGAGATCTCGCGCGCCGAGCAGGCGATCCAGCACGGCCGCGAGCTGCGTCAGCGGCAAAATCAGGATCTGCTGCAGGCCGAGCAGGGCGCGAATGAAGCGAGCCTGCACCTCACGCGCGATCAGGCGCAGATCGATCAACTCAGCGGCGAATTGCAGCAGCTCGAGCCTGAGCTCGAGCAAGCCCGCGAGCGCGAACGCGCATCGGCCGACGCGCTCGCGCAGGCCGAGCAGGCAATGCAGCAGTGGCAGGAGCGATGGGAGGAATTCAACCGCTGCTCACGCGCGGCCAGCGAGAAGACGCAGGTGGAGCGCGCGCGCATCGAGCAGCTGGAGCATCAGCTTTCACGGCTGGCCGCCCAGCGCGAGCGCCTGACTGCGGAAGTCGAAACGCTGCAATTGGATGATTCCGCCGACCGCATCGGCGCCATGCAGGAAGAGCTCGACCAGACGGCGCATCATGGCGAGAGCGCCGCGCAGCGGCTGCGTGAGGCGGCCGATGAGTTGCAGCGGCTGCGCGAGCGTGAGCGCGAGCTCGTCGGCGCGGAAGACCGCAGTCGCCAGGAGCTGCAGCAGGCGCAAGGTCGCCTCATGTCCCTCGAAGCTCTGCAGCAGGCGGCGCTCGGGCTCGCGCAGGGCAAGGTGTCCGAATGGCTGGCCGCCAAGGCGCTGCACGATCGACCGCGCCTCGCGCAGCAGCTCAGCGTCGAGCCAGGCTGGGAGCGCGCCGTGGAGACGGTGCTGGGCTCCTATTTGGAAGCCGTTTCGGTCGACGCCATCGACGCCATCGCCGGTCAGCTCGATACGCTGCAGGTGGGCGCCGTTTCCTTCTTCTCCTCGGGCCCGCCGGCGATGCATGCGCCGACCCCGCAGGGCGTCGACGGCTCACGCCTGCTCGCGCGCGTGCAGGGGCCGCCCGCCGTTGCAGCGCTGCTCGCCGGCATCATCGCGGTCGATTCGCTGCCCGAAGCGCTCGAAAAACGCCGCACGCTCCTGAGCGGCGAGTCGGTGATCACGCGCGACGGCGTGTGGATCGGGCGCGAGTGGCTGCGCGTGAGCCGCGACAAGGACGTGCACGCCGGAGTCATCGGCCGCGAGCAGGAGATGCGCCAGCTGCGTGCGACCGTCGAGGCGATCGCCCAGCGGCGCGAATCGATACAGGCGGAGCTGGAGGAGGCGCGTGCGGGACTGGGCGGGCTCGAGCGGCGCCGTGAGAGTCTGCAGGGCGAGGTCAACCGTTTGCATCGCGCCCACAGCGAGCTGAACGCCCAGATCGCCGCCGTGCGCTCCAAGGCGCAGCAGACCGCCGAGCGCGTCGCGCGCATCGGCGGCGAGCTGGAGGACCTGGGACGCGACCACGAGAGCCGTGCGACGGCGCTCGCCGAGGCGCGTGCGAGCCTGCAGGAAGGCCTGGACGCCATGGCGCAGTTCGAGGCGGCGCGCGTCGACCTGGAACGCGAGCGCGACCAGCGGCGTCAGGATCTCAGCGACAAGCGCGCGCAGGCGCAGAGCGATCGCGAAGCGGCGCAGGCGGCGGCCATCAAGGTCGAATCGCGCCGCTCGGCGCTCGCTTCGATCACTGCGGGGCTGGACCGGCTGCGCAGCCAGCTCGAGCAGCTTCAGCAACGGCGCGATGAGCTCACCCGTCAGCTTGCCGACGGCGAGGCCCCGCTGGAAGCGCTGGCTCAGACGCTCGAGACGGCGCTCACGCAGCGCGTGGAGGTCGAGCAGGCGCTGAGCGCGGCTCGCGATGCGCTCGAGGGCGCCGAGTCGCGCATGCGCAGTCTGGATCAGCGGCGCATGGAGGTGGAGGGCGCCGTGGAAGAGGCTCGCGCCGGCCTGGAGGACGTGCGCCTGGCGGCGCAGGAGCTGAAGGTGCGGCGCGAAACGTTGCTCGAGCAGTTCGGCGCCACGCAGTTCGATTTGCAGCAGGTCTACCAGGAAATGCCGCCAGAGGCGGATGTCGCCGAATGGGAGCGCAGCCTCGCCGAGCTTTCCGGCAAGATCGAGCGGCTCGGTCAGGTGAATCTCGCCGCGATCGATGAGTTCAAGGAGCAGTCCGAGCGCAAGGAATACCTCGACCGACAGTTCAAGGATCTCGCCGAGGCGCTCGAGACCCTCGAGACGGCGATCCGCAAAATCGACCGTGAAACGCGCTCGCGCTTCCAGGATACGTTCGACCGCGTCAACGCCGGACTGAAGGAGCGTTTCCCGCGCCTGTTCGGCGGCGGCCACGCGTACCTCGAGCTGGCGGGCGAGGACGTCCTGAACGCGGGCGTATCGATCATGGCGCGTCCGCCGGGCAAGCGTAACAGCACGATCAATCAGCTTTCCGGCGGCGAGAAGGCGCTGACCGCCGTAGCGCTCGTGTTCTCGATCTTCGAGCTGAACCCGGCGCCGTTCTGCCTGCTCGACGAGGTGGACGCACCGCTCGACGACAACAACGTCGGGCGCTTCTGTGAGACGGTGAAGGAGATGTCCAGCCGCGTGCAGTTCATCTTCATCACGCACAACAAGACGACCATGGAGTTGGCCTCGCAGCTCGTCGGCGTGACCATGCACGAGCCCGGCGTCTCGCGCCTGGTCGCCGTCGACGTGGAAGAGGCCGTGCGCATGGCGGCCATGTAAGCGGACAGCGGCCTCTGGGGGCGGGCGCTCATGAACGAACTTCGCTGGATACTGCTCGGCTTCGCCATCGCCCTGTTGGCGGGCATCTACTTGTGGGGCCGACGCGGCTCGCGCGAGCGGGAGCAGGTCGAAGGTCCGATGCGCGTGCGCGCCGAGCCTGCGCTCGCGCTGGAGTCGGAACCAAGCATCGCGCCCGAAGACGATGCAGACCCGTCGTTCGATGCGCCTGTCGGCGGCGCGCGGGCGCAAGTGGGGCGCATCGAGCCGACCCTCGATATCGAGGCGCCGACCGAAGAGGCTTCAGTGCAGCCCCTCGAGTCGCCCGCCGCCGCGCCGTCGTCCCCGACACTTTCACACAGTGAGGCGCCGCAGCCGCGCCGGATCGAGCGCCGCAAGATTCTGGCTGTGCGCCTGGCCGCCGCTCCGCATCGCATCGACGGCGCAAAGTTGTTGCAAGCGCTGCGCGAGGAAGGCCTGGAGCACGGCAAGTACGACGTCTTCCACCGCATGCACGACGGCGCAGCCAGCCTGTTCAGCGTGGCGAGCATGGTCGAGCCGGGCACGTTCGATCTCGACGAGATGGCGCAGATGCAGTATCCGGGTCTGACCTTGTTCGCCCAGTTGCCCGGGCCAGCGCCAGGTATGCATGCGCTCAATGAGCTGATCGCCTGCGCTCGCAAGCTCCAGCAGGCGCTGGGCGGCACGCTGCAGGACGATCGCGGCGTACCGCTCACCGTGCATCGCATCGAGCGCATGCGGCAGGAAGTCAGGGAGTTCGAACGCCCATCCGGCGGCGGACGCAGTGCGGCGCACCTCTCGCACTCCGCGCCAAGCGCGTAAGGCGCATGCCGAAGTCCGCAGCGGCCCGGGTGCAAGAACTGCGCGCGCAGATCGAGCACCACAACTACCGCTATTACGTTCTCGACGATCCCGAGATCACGGACGCCGAATACGACCGCCTGATGCGCGAGTTGCTGGCGCTCGAAGCGCAGCATCCGGATCTCATCACTCCCAGCTCTCCCACGCAGCGCGTCGGTGCGACGCCGGTCGGCGAACTGCGCGAAATCGTGCACGCCCAGCCGATGCTGTCGCTGGAGAACGTCTTCACCGAGGAGGATCTGGCCAGTTTCGATCGGCGCGTGCGCGAGCGACTCGAGAACGTGGACGAGGTGGAATACTGCGCCGAGCCCAAGATCGACGGTCTCGCGGTCAGCTTCCGCTACGAAGCGGGACGTCTGGTGCACGCGGCGACGCGCGGCGACGGACTGCGCGGCGAAGACGTGACGCACAACATCCGCACCATCAAGGCCGTACCGACAGAGCTGCGCGGCAAGGCGCCCGCGGTGCTCGAAGTTCGCGGCGAGGTCTTCATGACGCTGGCCGGCTTCAAAGCGATGAACCAGCGGGCGCTCGAACGCGGCGAGAAGACGTTCGTCAACCCGCGCAATGCGGCTGCCGGCAGCATCCGCCAGCTCGATCCCAGACTGGCGGCCATGCGCCCGCTCGACGTGTATTTCTACGGACTGGGCGAGACGCAGGGTTGGACGCTTCCTGCGCGTCACAGCGAGTCGCTGCAACAGTTGCGCGAGTGGGGGCTGAAGATCTCTCCTTTGATCGAGGTGGTGCGCGGCGCGGCGGGTTGCTTGGCCTATTACCGCAAGATGTCCGAGCGGCGCGCCAGCCTGCCGTATGAGATCGACGGCGTCGTCTACAAGGTCGATCGCTATGCTCAGCAACGCGAGCTTGGTTTCGTGGCGCGGGCGCCGCGCTGGGCCGTAGCGCACAAGTTTCCGGCCCACGAGGAGCAAACCGTGGTGCGCGGGGTGGAATTCCAGGTCGGGCGGACCGGCGCCCTTACGCCCGTGGCGCGGCTCGAGCCGGTGTTCGTCGGCGGCGTCACCGTCAGCAACGCAACGCTGCACAACATGGATGAGGTGCGGCGCAAGGATGTGCGCATCGGCGACACCGTCGTCGTGCGGCGCGCCGGCGACGTCATTCCCGAAATCGTCAGGGTGGTCGTGGATCGCCGGCCGAAGGACGCGCGTCCCGTCGAGGCGCCGGCGAGCTGCCCGGTGTGCGGCTCGGATGTCGAACGTGAGGAGGGCGGGGCGATCGCGCGCTGCGCGGGTGGACTGTCCTGCCCGGCGCAGCGCAAGGAATCGCTGCGTCATTTCGCGGGACGACGCGCGATGGACATCGACGGACTCGGGGTCAAACTGATCGATCAGCTGGTCGAGTCCGGCCACGTGCGCAGTCCTGCCGACCTGTACCGGCTCACGGCAGCAACGCTTGCGGGACTCGACCGCATGGGCGAGAAGTCCGCGGCGAATCTCATTGAGGCCCTGGAGCGCAGCAAGACGACTACGCTGGCCCGCTTTCTCTACGCGCTGGGCGTGCGCGACGTCGGCGAGGCGACCGCGGCGGCGCTGGCCGAACACTTCGGCGACCTGGAGGCCCTGCAAAATGCAAGTGAAGAACAGATCCAGCAGGCGCCGGATGTCGGTCCGGTGGTCGCCAAGCGCGTGCATACCTTCTTTCGCCAGCCGCACAACCGTGAAGTGATCGAGGACCTGCGCCGTCTGGGCGTACGCTGGCCGGCGCAGCCGTCTCGGGTGAACTCCAGCGCAGGCGCTCTCGTCGGAAAAAGCTTCGTGCTCACGGGCGCGCTGCAGAGCATGAGCCGTGAGCAAGCGGGCGACCGCATTCGAGCGCTCGGCGGCAAGGTGTCAGGCAGCGTTTCGAAGAAGACGACCTACGTCGTCGCCGGCGCTGATCCGGGCTCCAAGCTGCAGAAGGCGCGGGAGCTGGGGGTGGAGGTGCTGGATGAAAAAGATTTTCTGGCCTTGCTGAAGCGGATAAGCGGATAAGCGGATAGCGGATAGCGGATAGTCAGAGGGGAGGGACACTGCTATCTGTTGGGCCCTAGTGGGGTGATGTCGTGACAGGCTGAGGCCGGACGCTTACCTTCTGACTATCCGCTATCCGCTATCCGCTATCCGCTTCTCTCTTCAGATCTTCTTCTCGATCTTTGCGCCCTTGCGCAGCTCCTCGAGGTACGTCTGCAGTCTCTTGCGTTGCAGGTGCACGCGGATGCGATCCTTCACCTCGTCGAATGCTGCAGGCGTAGACATGCGTGACTCTTCGAGCCGGATCAGGTGCCAGCCGAACTGGCTCTGCACCGGCTCGGCGGTGGTTTGGCCGGGCTCGAGCGCAGCCACCGCGTCCGCGAACGGCTTGACCATCGAGTCGAGCGTGAACCAGCCGAGATCTCCGCCGGATTCCTTTGAGGAGTCCTTCGACTTCTGCTTGGCGAGTTCCGCGAAATCGGCGCCCTCGCGCAATTGCTTGTTCACTGCATCCGCGGTCGCCTTATCGTCGACCAGGATATGCCGCGCGTGATATTCGCGGGGCATCGCCGCGACTTGCGCGTCGTACTCGGGCTTGAGCTCCTCGTCGGACACAGGGTGCTCGGCCAGATACTTCTGCAGGCCCGCATCCAGGATCACGTTCATGCGCGCCAGCGCGATCTGGTCAGCGACCGCTGGATCCTTGGTCACGCCGTTCTTCTCGGCCTGCTCGGCCGCCAGACGCATGCTGATGTATTGGTCCAACAGGAGCGACTTCTGCTCTTCGGGCACGTCTCGCCCGGACTGCTGCGAGATGTTGTCGAGATACAAGTCGAATTCCGAGCGGGTGACGGCCTCGCCGTTCACTGTGGCGACGGCGTCGGCGCGCTCGGCGGCGTCGGGTGCGCCGGTCTTGCCGCATGCGGTGAGCGTCAGAAGCGGGGCCAGCAGCAGGGCGCTGCGGCAGTGTCGAAAACGGGTCATGGAGAATCCTCTTCGTTTGATGAACGGCCAACGCCGCGCTTCTGCGCCGCTTCTTCTGGGGTGAATGCGCTCACGCCGAGCGCATGAATGTCGGTCTGCATCAGCTCGCCGAGCGCACGATAGACGAGCTGGTGGCGGCGCACGACGTTCAGGCCATCGAACGCCGCGGCGACGATGCGCACGCGGAAATGACCGCGGCCGTCGCGTGCGCCGGCATGGCCGACATGCAGATGGCTGTCGTCGATCACTTCGATCTGCATCGTGTGCAGCGCCTCCTCCAGGCGCGCGCGAATCCGGGCGAGGCGCTCCGCGTTGACTGCGCCCGACCCGCCAAGTTCACTGGGCATCAGAGGGTCCTCCCGAGGGTTTGACGGTCGCGTCCGGGACTTTCGAGGACAGCCACGCTCCCTGCAGCAGTGCGAACGCGAGCGTCAGTCCGAGCATGCCGTACAGCTTGAAGTTGGCCCACACGTCGGTGCCGAAGTTTCGCGCGATGTAGAGATTCACCGCGCCCAGGGCGAAGAAGAACGCGATCCACATCCAGCTCAGCTTGAGCCATAGCGGACGTTCGAGCGTAAAGCTCGCCCCCAGCATCCGCTGGATCACGGGCTGCTCGCCGACAAAGTGGCTGAGCAGGAAGCCGGCCGCGAACAGCCAGTTCACCACGGTCACCTTCCATTTGATGAAGGCCTCGTCGTGAATCCAAAGGGTCAGGCCGCCGAACACCAGCACCAGGGCGCCGGAGATCAGCGCCATCGCGCTCACCTTGCGGTGACGAATCCATTGCACCGCCGTCTGCAGGACGACCGCGACGATGATCACGCCGGTGGCGACGTAGATGTCGGCGAGCTTGTACGCGACGAAGAATGCGATGACGGGGAAGAAGTCGAATAGCAGCTGCATGATGGGGGAGGGCTGGCCGGGCGGATATGATAGAGGAAGTGACTAGCGACTAGTGGCTCATTACTGCTGAATCGCCCCGGCGTATCGCGCCCGTCCTTCACGGCCGGCCGGATCTGGCGAAGACTCGTCTGAGCACGCGAATCCGCCAGTCGCTGGTCGCCAGTCACGAGCCACCGTCCCATGCCCAGCCGCTACCTAGAGATTCACCCGACCAACCCGCAGCCGCGCCTGATCCGCCAAGCGGTCGAGATCATTTGCGGCGGCGGAGTGGTCGTCTACCCGACAGATTCCAGCTATGCGCTCGGTTGTCACATCGGCGACAAGGCGGCCGTGGAGCGCATCTCGCGGATCCGTCAGACCGATAAGCACCATCATTTCACCCTGGTGTGCAACGATCTCTCGGAGATCGCGCGGTACGCGCGAGTCAACAATCAACAATACCGCACGCTCAAGGCGTTCACCCCGGGCCCCTACACCTTCATCCTGCAGGCTACGCGCGAGACGCCCAAGCGCCTGCAGAACCCGCGCCGCCGCACGATCGGGATCCGCGTGCCCGACCACCCCGTACCGCATGCGATGCTGCAGGCGCTCGGCGAGCCGCTGATGAGCTCCACCTTGCTGATGCCCGGCGAAGCTCACCCACTCACCGACGCGCGCGAGATCCAGGAGCGTCTGCTGCACGTGGTCGACGCCGTGATCGACGGCGGGAATTGCGGCTTCGAGCCCACCAGCGTCATCGATCTCGCAGGCCCGGCGCCCGTGATCTTGCGCCGCGGCCGAGGCGACCTCAGCGCCTTCGAGTAACCTGTTCCGATGCGTCGCCCTGCGCCCTCGACCAGTTCGCGCGCCAAGCTGCGTATAATGCCGAGGCATCGAAGCGGTCCTCGCGCCGCCTTCAACAAAGCGTCGTAACGCATTGAACTAACTTAGAAACACCTCCCGGCGCGCGCGACGGTGTTCGCGACGGCGGATTCTTCCATCGGTCAGAGGTTCCCAACGGCCTTGAGCGCCATCAACGTCCACAATCGCCGCGTGCTGTCCGGAATGCGCCCCACCGGCGCCTTGCATCTGGGCAACTATCACGGCGCACTCAAGAACTGGATCGAGCTCCAGTACCAGTACGAGTGCTACTTCTTCGTCGCCGACATCCACGCCCTCACCACCGGCTACGCCGACACCTCCAGGCTCGAGGAGTACGTCTGGGAGATGGTGATCGACTGGCTTGCGGCGGGCCTCAATCCGGCCAGCGCGACGATGTTCATCCAGTCGCGGGTGCCGGAGCATTCCGAACTGCAGCTGCTGCTGGCGATGATCACGCCGCTCGGCTGGCTCGAGCGCGTTCCGACCTACAAGGACCAGCAGGAGCAGCTCAAGGACCAGGATCTCGCCACTTACGGGTTTCTTGGCTACCCGCTGCTGCAGAGCGCCGACATTCTGCTGTACAAGCCAGCCTATATTCCGGTCGGGGAGGACCAGGTCGCCCACGTGGAGATCACCCGCGAAATCGCCCGGCGGTTCAATCACATTTACGGGCGCGAGGCCGACTTCGAAACAAAAGCGGAGAAGGCGATCCGCAATCTTGGCGGCCGTCATGGCGCGCGATACAGGGAGTTGCGCAGGCTTTTCCAGGAAAAGGGCGACGAGAGCGCCCTGGAGCAGGCGCGCGCCATGCTCGAAGGCAGCGCGCGGCTGACGCTGGCTGACCGCGAGCGGCTCCTCGGCTATCTCACGGGCGCCGGGCGCAGCATCCTCGTCGAGCCCGACGCGCTGCTGACGGCGACGCCGAAGGTGCCGGGACTGGACGGGCGCAAGATGTCCAAGTCCTACGGCAACACCATTGGACTGCGGGAAGACCCCGACTCGGTCGCGAAGAAGTTGAAGACGATGCAGACCGATCCGGCGCGAGTGCGCCGCACCGATCCGGGCGATCCGGACAAGTGTCCGGTCTGGGAGCTGCACAGGATCTACTCCGACCCCGACACTCAGGCCTGGGTGCAGGAGGGCTGCCGCTCAGCCGGCATCGGTTGCCTGGATTGCAAGAAGCGCCTCTCGGACGCCGTGGTCGCCGAGATCACCACGATCCGCGCCCGCGCGCAGGAATTCGAGAGCAACCGCGACCTGGTCCGAGGCATCATCGCCGAAGGATGCGAGAAGGCCCGCGACGTGGCGCGCCAGACGCTCGAAGAAGTGCATCAGGCCATGGGGATGAACTACAGGTGAGGAGCAGAAGCGGTTAGCGGATAGCGAATAGCCAGAGCGAGTAACGCGCTCGTCTTGACTATCCGCTATCCGCTATCCGCTTCCACATGCATGAAACCCGAACTCAAACTCGTAGAGGGCGCCGGTTCGCAGCTCGAGGCCGAAGCGCTCGCGCTGGAACCGGTTCCGCAGCAGGCGGAGATGCCGTTCGCGGTCGTCGAAGGCGAGCCGGTCACGCAACTGCCGCGCGACCTGTACATCCCGCCCGATGCGCTGCAGGTCTTCCTGGAGGCGTTCGAGGGCCCGCTCGACTTGCTGCTGTACCTGATCCGCAAACAGAACCTCGACATTCTCGACATTCCGATCGCCGAGATCACCCGACAGTACATGCAGTACATCGAGGTGATGACGGATCTGCAGCTCGAGCTCGCGGGCGAGTACCTGCTGATGGCCGCCATGCTGGCCGAGATCAAGTCGCGGATGCTCCTGCCGCGACCGGCCAGCGCCGATGGCGAGGAGGAAGAAGACCCGCGCGCCGAACTGGTGCGTCGCCTGCAGGAATACGAGCGCTTCAAGAAGGCCGCCGAAGATATCGACAAGCTGACCCGTCTGGAGCGCGACACGCTGCCGGCGGCAGTCGAGTTGGCCGAACGCAAGGTGGTGCGCATCCTGCCGCAGGTTACGCTGCAGGAGATGCTGCTCGCCTTTCGCGACGTGCTGCAGCGGGCCGAGATGTTCGCGCATCATCAAGTCGCCCGCGAGCGACTGTCGGTGCGTCAGCGCATGTCGGATATCCTCAGTGTATTGCGTGAGAAGGCGTTCATGGAGTTCGCGCAACTGTTCCGGCCGCAGGAAGGCCGGATGGGCGTCACCGTGACGTTCATCGCGATCCTCGAGCTCATGAAGGAAGGTCTGATCGAGATCGTGCAGGCGGAGGCGTACGCGCCGATCCACGTGCGCACGGCCGCCTCGCGCCGGTTCACGGTCGTCGAAGGCGGTGCGGCGGAAGCCGACGCCGAAAATCAGGCGGCGCTCGCGCAGCCCGCGCAACCGGACGAGGATGAGGAAGACGACCAGGACGAGGAGACTGCAGCGGGCGCAGCGGAGCTTCCGGAGCCGTCGGGCGAGACCATCGCTGGCGTTGAGCATCCGATCGCGCATGAAGCAGGGACGTACGCCCGGGGTGAAGCCGAGGCGGCCGCCGACGATCTGCACGGCGATCGCGACGATCCACCCGGGCCGCCGTCCGAACTCGACGCATCCGAGGACACGAACCCGGAACACTGAAGATGAACGAACACGAGCTCAAACACATCATCGAAGCGACGCTGCTGGCGGCCGGCCGGCCGGTCACGATGCAGCAACTGCTCGATCTCTTCGATGAACGCGAGCGGCCTACGGCCGAGCAAATGAAGGAGGCGCTCGAGCTGCTGGCGGCCGACTACGCGCAACGCGGTGTGGAGTTGGTGGAAGTGGCGAGCGGCTGGCGGATCCAGGTGCGCCCACGCACTGCACAGATCGTCTCGCGTCTCTGGCAGGAGCGGCCATCGCGTTACTCGCGCGCGCTGCTCGAGACGCTCGCGCTGATCGCCTACCGGCAACCGATCACGCGCAGCGAGATCGAGGAGATCCGCGGCGTTTCGATCAGCTCGACCATCATGCGCACCCTCCAGGAGCGCGGTTGGATTCGCACCGTCGGTCATCGTGAGGTGCCGGGCCGCCCGGAGCTCTTGGGTACGACTCGCGAGTTCCTCGACTATTTCGGCCTGAAGAGCCTCGATCAGCTGCCGACCCTGGCCGAGTTGAAGGACGTCGAAACCATCGGCGTGCAGCTCGAGCTGTCGGCTGGCGAGCCGGAGGCCTCGCAGGAGGAGCAATCCGAGGCGCAGGCCGTGGTGGAGGGTGCAGCAGCCGACGCCGAGTCTGCCGAGCGCTCATCCTCCGATGAGGAAATTCTCGCCCAGGGGGAATCGGCTGCAGCCGATTCGGCCGCGGAGGACGACCATTCGCCAGCCACGGATGCGGAAAGCGAAAGCGAAGGCGATGCGCAGGAGTCTGAGCTTTCGGCGGACGATGTTGAGGAAGATTCCGAATCGACGCCCACGCTCGTCGCTTCGCAGGAGCAGGATGAGCGCACGCTCACCGATCCGCCGCGTGAGCCCTGACGCGCGCACAGCATAGTCGACCCGGGTGGCGCGAACGGGCCTGCCGATCGGGCCCACGGTTCACATACAGACGCACAGACCAGGAACGTGTCCGAACGCCTCCATAAGGTGCTCGCTCAGCACGGTCTCGGCTCGCGCCGGGAGATCGAGAAATGGATGCTTGCCGGCCGTGTGCTGTTGAATTCGCGACCGGCGCAGCCCGGCGATCGTTACGCGCCCGGCGATCGCGTGTCCATCGACGGCAAGGATGTCACGGCGCGGCTGAAGGTCGTCAGCGCGCCGCGCGCGCTGATCTACCACAAGCCGCAAGGCCAACCGATCTCGCACGAAGGCGCGCCGACCAGCGAGCGCAAGAGCGTGATGGAATCGTTGCCTGCGCGACGAGGATCGCGTTGGGTGATGGTGAACACAATGCACGCCGGCGACAGCGGGTTGTTGCTGCTGACCAGCGACGGCCGTCTTGCCGACGCGCTGCGCCGTCGCGCCGAATCCATCCCCGCCGTGTACATGGTGCGCGTGCTGCTGCCGTTCCCCGAGTTCAATGTGGAGTCGCTGCCGACAAGCGTCGTCTACGACGAAGAGACGATCGAGTTCGAGGCGGTCGAGCTCGTCGGCCAGCGCGGCGCTGAATCAGGCGCCGAGGGCGCCAATCGTTGGTTCCGCGTCGAAGCGCGTCGCGCGCATCGGCGCGCAGCGGTGCGGGCTCTGTTCGAAAGCCGCGGCCTCAAGGTCAGTCGCGTGATCCAGGTGGAATTCGCCGGATTGTCGCTGCCGCGGGATCTGCCGCGCGGGCGGAGCCGCGCTGTGACGGAGCAGCAGGTGGCAGAGCTGTACGCTCTCGCCGAGCTGCCGGCGCCGCCGACGGCCAGAGAGGTTCACGAGCAGGGCGCCGCGCGCCGCAAGGGCGCCGGCGGCGCACGACGTCGGTCCGCGCCGGCGCGGCGCCCTACTGGCAATCGACGACCTGGCCGGTGACGCCGCGGCTGTCCGGTCCGAGCAGATAAAGGTAAGGGCCGACGATCGACTCGGGCTCGGGCAGGACGCTGCGATCCTCGGCCGGATACGCCTGCAGACGCATGTTGGTGCGCACTCTGCCCGGATTGATGCTGTTGACGCGAATCGCAGGCCGATGCTCGAACTCTTCGGCCAGCATGTGCATGAGCCCGTCGCTGGCCCACTTGGAGACCAGGTAGGCGCCCCAGAACGGATGCGGCGTGCGCACCACGTTGCTGGACGTGAACACGATGCTCGGATCGTCCGAGCGCTTCAGCAGCGGCAGGCAGCAGCGTGTGAGGATGAACGGCGAGTTGACGTTCACATGCATCGTGCGCATCCACTTCGCCACGTCGCAATGCTCGATGGGCGCTCGCTCGCCCAGCATCCCGGCGTTGTGCAGCAGAGCGTCCAGGCGGCCGAACTCCTTGTCCAGCGCGGCGCTCAGCTGCTCGTATTCCTGCGGCCCGGCCTTCTCGAAATCCAGAGGCAGGATGGAGGGGCGCGGCTGCTGCGCGCCGATGATCTGGTCGTACAGCGCCTCCAGCCGGCGCACGTTGCGGCCGTGCAGAATCACGCGCGCGCCATGCGCCGCCGCTGCAAGCGCAACGGCGCGTCCGATGCCGTCGCTCGCGCCGGTGATCAGGATGACGCGGTCGCGCAGCAGGTCCGGGGCGGGTTGGTAGGAGCGGGGGTCGATCATAAATTTTCCTGAAGCGGATAGCGGATGGCGGATAGCGGATAGTTCGGAAGGGCGTCGCCGCCGTTCGGCGCTGCGCCTCTCTGATAGTGGAGTAGCTAGAAGAGATTGGAGATTGCCCGTGCGGGGCGGGCGTTTCTGACCATCCGCTATCCGCTTCTGTGTCAGCCGGGCGGCGCGCCACGCCACCCAGGGTTTCTCGAAAGGGCCGAGCTCGACGCGTTCGCCGCCCACATCGTAATTGCATGCGGCGATGCGGTCGAGCAGGCGGCGATGCAATGCGGCGAGCACAGCGATCGGACGCAGCGCACGGTCCGGGGGCGCTGCCTCGAGGTTCTGGCGCGCAGAGTCGTGCAGTTCCTGCAGGACGCTTCGCGCTCGCGGATCGATCTCGCGGGCGCGCAGGTCGCTGGTCGTGAGTCCATGGGCGTCCATGCGATCCAGCGGCACGTACAGGAGGCCGTCGTAAGCGTCTTGCCGCAGATCACGGATGATCTCTGTTTGACGAACGCCCACGCCGACACGGTTCGCATAACTGCGCAGCGGCTCGGTGAGCGGCAGCGGGCGGATGAGTTGGGCCGCCACGAGTTCGACCGCCGCTCCTGCCGATCGAGAGCAGTATGCGCGCAGCTCGCGTGCGTCATCGTAGGTCATGCGGGCGAGATCCATGTCGGCCGCAGCGATCACCTCGTGCAATTTCGCCAGCTCGGCGCGCTCCGCAGAGTCAGCCTGCAAAGCGCGCGTCGCAGGATGCTGCGCGGCGCCGTTGACCAGTCGGTCCACTTCCGCCCGCCACCACTGCAGGCGCGAGTGCGCTACTTCATGGTTTGCGCTGCGCGCCGATTCGCGAATCTCGGCGTCGATCGCGTACAGCGCCGTCACGCTCTCGCGCCGTGCTTCGGGCGTGTAGAGCAGGGAGAAGTAGCGCATCGAGCCGGGCGGCGCGGCCTGATTGGTCAGGGAGTGGTCGAGCATGAAGAAAGAAGCGGACAGCGGATCAGAAAAGCGCTTCATCCCTCTCGGTCGGCGCGAAGCGCCGTTGAAATTGCTGATCGAGCAGAATGGAAGTGGTCGCGAGACCACGCTTGCGGCTCTCTGGAAAGCACATGTTCAGCGTTTGCATGTGAACTCGGCGCGAGCTGCTCACGGTCGCGGCTCGCATCGCCGGATCGAAGCAGCGTATTGCCTGTCAGTCACGAGTCGCTAGTCGCTCCCTCTCTGCGCAGCCACATCATGTAATTCACATCGACATTGGCGCTGAGCCGGGCCGTGTTCTGCAGAGGATCGTAGGCGACTCCAGCGACGTCCTGGACGCTCAGGCCGGCGGCGCGGGCCCAGCGCGCCAGTTCGGAAGGCTTGATGAAGCGCTCGTAGGTATGCGTGCCGCGCGCCAACAGATTGAGCACGTACTCCGCGCCGACGACCGCCAGCAGCCAGGATTTCAGGTTGCGATTCAGTGTGGAGACGAAAATGTCCCCGCCCGGCTTGACCAGCATGTGCAGGTCGCGCAGCACGCGTTGCGGCTCGGGGACGTGCTCCAGCATTTCCATGCAGGTGACCACGTCGTACGCGCCGGCCGAGTGCGCCGCGTGCATTTCAGGGGATTCGCGCAGATAGCGCACGTCCACGCCCGACTCCAGCGCGTGCAGTTCGGCTACCTCGATCGTGAGCGGCGCCAGATCAAGGCCGGTGACCTGCGCGCCGCGTCGGGCCATGGCCTCGCTCAGCAACCCGCCGCCGCAGCCTACGTCCAGCACGCGTTTGCCCGCCAATCCGGCGCAGCGCTCCACGTACTGCAGACGAACGGGATTCAGGGCGTGCAGCGGACGGAACTCACCCTGCGGATCCCACCAGCGTTGCGCTACGGCGTCGAAGCGCGCGATCTCCGCGGGGTCGTGATTGGACGCCGCAGGCGTTGCTGCGTTTCGCGTTGGCGTCGATTCGATGGTCATGTTCGTCAGGCCGCCTGTGGACTCGAGCTATTCGGTTGGTTGGTAGCCGGCGGCGATGCGCTCGCGCCAGCGGGAGGCGCGCCGCAGGACCTCTTCGAGATCGATGTGCGCCAACCGCCCCTCGCGCACCAGCGCACGGCCTGCGACCCATACGTCGCTGACCTGCTCGCGGCTCGTCGCGTACACGAGTTGTGCAGCGACGTCGTAAACGGGCTGCGTGGCCGCACGGTTCAGATCGATGCAGCAGATATCGGCCCACTTGCCCTCGACCAGCGAGCCGACGACCTCGCTCAGACCGAGCGCCCGCGCGCCGTTCAGCGTCGCCGCCTGCAGCCAGTCGTGCGCATCGGGTCGCGGCTCGCCGGGATGGACGCCGCGGGCGAGCAGCGCCGCCGTGCGCATCTCATCGAGCATGTCGAGATCGTTGTTGCTGGCGGCGCCGTCCGTACCGAGCGCCACGGTCACGCCGCGTGCGGCGAGCGTTCCGGCGCGACATACTCCGACGCCCAGCTTGAGATTCGACTGCGGGCAATGCACGACGCTCAGGCCGGCGCGCGCTGCGCGCTCCACTTCATCCTCGTCCAGATGCACCATGTGGACCGCCGCCAGCAGCGGTGAGAGCAGGCCGAGCCGTTCGAGACGCGCGATCGTGCGCTCGCCGTCGCAGACGACCTCGCCGGATGATTCGTTCACGTGCATGGTCATCGGCAGCTCGAGCTCGTCGGCGTTACGTCGCACGCGGGCGAGCGCCTCATCGCCGAGCGCCCGCGGGCTGTACGGCGCCAGCGCCGTGCAGATCAGCGGATCGCCGCGGTACTCATCGTGCAGGCGCAGGCCCTTGTCCAGGCATTCGTCCGCCGAGCCCGCCCAGACGGTCGCCGCCTCGACGACCGGCAGCCCGACGCAGACGCGCATGCGCGCAGCAGCGGCGCATTGCGCCGTGACCTCCGGGAACAGGTGCATGTCCGCAAAACACGTCGTGCCGCCCGTGAGCATTTCGGCGATCGCCAGATCCACTCCGTCGCGCACGTAGTCGGCGTCGATCCAACGCCGCTCCGCCGGCCAGATCTGTTCTCGAAGCCAGCAATCCAGGTGCGGCGCCTCGGCGAAGCCCCGTAGCAGCGTCATGGCTGCATGCGTGTGCGCGTTTACGAAGCCGGGCAGGAGCACGTGCGTGGGCCGCTCGATGAGCGTCTGCGGGCTATAGCGGGCGAGCGCCTCCTGCGCGGGCAGCACGGCGATGATCCTGCCGCGCTGGACGGCGAGCGCGCCGTGCTCGAGCACGCGCCGCGCCGGCTCGATCGGAATGATCCAGCGGGCGGTGATCAGCGCGTCGATCTGTTCCATGAAGGCGTCGTTCGGAAAGCGTTTGCCTGGGCGCCTGGGCCCGGCAAAGGAGCGTGCAGCGGCAGCCTGGAAGTATAGCCTGCCGCTTGCGGAAGCGCCGCCGCGCAGCCGCCTGCAGCGCGTCGCTGTGCTAAGATTCACCCCTTCACCGACCGGATGTGCGGGCCCGCGAGTCTGCCCGCCCGGTCGCGGGACGAGCGGTGCGATAAGCGCGCTCCGCGACATCAACATTACGCCCGTCCGACCCGGAATCGAGCATTCACTCAAGGCGCCGCATGGCCGAAATCGCCCGCGAAGTTCTGCACGTCAATCTCGAAGACGAGATGCGCCAGTCGTATCTCGATTATGCGATGAGCGTCATCGTCGGCAGGGCCCTGCCGGACGTGCGCGACGGCCTCAAGCCCGTGCACCGACGCATCCTCTATGCGATGCACGAGAGCAACAACGTCGCCTCTCGCCCCTACGTGAAATGCGCTCGCGTGGTCGGCGACGTGCTCGGTAAATACCATCCGCACGGCGACTCCTCGGCCTACGACGCGCTGGTGCGCATGGCGCAGAGCTTCTCGATGCGCTACATGCTCATCGACGGTCAGGGCAATTTCGGCTCCATCGACGGCGATCCTCCGGCGGCCTACCGCTACACCGAGTGCCGCATGACCCCGCTCGCCGCGGAGTTGCTCGCGGACATCGACAGGGAAACGGTCGATTTCGTCGACAACTATGACGGCAAGGAGCAGGAGCCGGTGGTGCTGCCGACGCGCGCGCCGAACCTGCTCATAAACGGCGCTTCGGGCATCGCCGTCGGCATGGCCACCAACATCCCGCCGCACAACCTCGGCGAGGTCATCAACGCCTGCATCGCCTTGATCGACGACCCGGAGCTGTCGATCGGCGCGCTGATGCAGCACATACCGGGCCCGGATTTTCCGACCGCCGGCATCATCAACGGCTCGCAGGAAATCGCGCGGGCGTACATGACTGGCCGCGGCCGCCTGTATGTGCGCGCGCGCACCGAGATCGAAGAAGACGACAAGGGTCGCCAGACGATCGTGATCACCGAGCTGCCCTATCAGGTGAACAAGGCGCGCCTGCTCGAGCGCATCGCCGAGCTGGTGCGCGAGAAGGTCATCGAAGGCATCGCCGCCGACGGCTTGCGCGATGAGTCCGACAAGGACGGCATGCGCGTGGTCATCGAGCTCAGGCGCGGTGAAGTGGCCGACATCGTGCTCAACAAGCTGTTCAAGCACACGCCGATGGAGCAGGTGTTCGGCATCAACATGGTGGCCCTGCAGGATGGCCAGCCGCGGCTTCTCAATCTCAAGGAGATGCTCGAGGCGTTCCTGCGTCATCGCCGCGAGGTGGTCACTCGCCGCACCATTTATGACCTGCGCAAGGCCCGCGAGCGCGCCCACATCCTGGAAGGGCAGGCGGTCGCGCTCGCGAACATCGACGAGGTGATCGCGCTCATCAAAGCCTCCTCCTCGCCCGCCGAGGCGAAGGTCGCGCTGATGAACCGCGCCTGGACGCCGGGCCCGGTGACGCAGATGCTCGAGCGCGCCGGGCAGGTCGCCACGCGTCCCGACGGGCTCGCCAGCGAGTACGGACTGAAACCCGAGGGCTACCGGCTGTCCGACGTGCAGGCCCAGGCTATTCTCGACCTGCGCCTGCATCGCCTCACGGGGCTCGAGCAGGACAAGATCTGGGCGGAATTCCAGGAGCTGCTCGCACTGATTCAGGATCTCGGCGACATCCTGGCCCGACCGGAGCGCTTGCTCGCGGTGATCCGCGCGGAGCTCGAGGAAATACGCTCGAAGTACGCCGACCCGCGCCGCACGCAAATCGTCCAGGATCACTCCGATCTCACCATCGAAGACCTGATCGAGCAGCAGGACGTCGTGGTCACGCTGTCTCACGGCGGCTACGCCAAGGCGCAGCCCGTCACGGTGTACCAGGCGCAGCGCCGCGGCGGCCGCGGCAAGGCTGCGACCTCCGTCAAGGACGAGGATTTCGTCGACAAGCTGTTCGTGGCGAACACTCATGACACGCTGTTGTGCTTCTCGAGCGCCGGCAAGCTGTACTGGCTGAAGGTGTATCAGCTGCCTCAGGCGAGCCGCGGCTCGCGCGGCAAGCCGATCGTCAACCTGCTGCCCCTGCAGGAAGGCGAGCGCATCAATGCGGTCTTGCCGATCCACGAGTTCGAGGAAGCCAAGTTCGTGTTCATGGCCACCGCGAAGGGCACCGTCAAGAAGACCTCGCTCGAGGCGTTCTCGCGGCCGCGCCAGGCCGGGATCATCGCCATCGAGCTCGAGCCGGGCGACCGGCTGGTCGGCGCGGACATCACCGACGGCTCGCGCCAGATCATGCTCTGCTCGAGCGGCGGCAAGGCCGTCCGTTTCGAGGAGAATGACGTGCGTCCGATGGGTCGCACGGCGGCCGGCGTGCGCGGACTGCGCTTGCCGGAGGGAGAGGAGGTCATCTCGCTCATCACGCTCGACAGTCAGGGTATGGTGCTCACCGCATCGGAAAACGGTTACGGCAAGCGCACGCCGGTAGAGGATTTCCCGATCCATGGCCGTGGAGGGCAGGGCGTGATAGCGCTGCAGGTCACCGAGCGCAACGGTAAAGTGGTCGGCGCGCTGCAGGTCAAGCCGGACGATGAGATCATGCTGATCAGCTCGAGCGGCACGCTGGTGCGCACCTCGGTGGAGGAGGTGCCCGTCCAGGGCCGCAACACGCAAGGCGTGCGCTTGATTCGTCTCGACGAGGGCGATCGGCTCGTCGGCCTCGAGCGCATCGTCGCCGACGGCGCTGACGGCGCAAATGGCGACGCCAACGGCGAACCGTCCTCCGAATAGCGAGGTCAGCCAGCCCGAACCAAACCTCCCTTGCCCCGCGAGCGGGGCAAGGCCACTCACCAGTCAACACTTGCCAGTCACTCTCATGTCACGCGTTTTCAATTTCAGCGCCGGCCCCGCCGTACTGCCCGTCGAAGTCTTGGAACAAGCCCGCGAAGAACTGCTCGACTGGCGCGGAACCGGCATGTCCGTGATGGAGATGAGCCATCGCGGCAAGGCGTTCGTCTCGATCGCCGAGCAGGCCGAGGCGGATCTGCGCGAGCTCCTGCGAGTGCCGCAGAACTACAAGGTGCTGTTCCTGCAAGGCGGGGCGACCGCCCAGTTCGCCGGAGTTCCCCTGAACCTCGCGGGCCCCGACGCCGTGGTCGACTACGTGAACACTGGCTCGTGGTCGAAGAAGGCGATCGGCGAGGCGCAGAAGTACGCCAAGGTGAATGTGGCGGCGGACGCCGGCGCGCCGTATGCGTCGATTCCGGCGGTCGAGAGCTGGAAGCTGACGCCCGGCGCCGCGTACGTGCACTACACGCCCAACGAGACGATCGGCGGCGTGGAGTTCCACTTCACGCCGGATGTGGGCGATACGCCGCTCGTAGCAGATATGTCCTCGACGATCCTGTCGCGCCCGATCGATGTCGCGAAGTTCGGCGTGATCTATGCCGGCGCTCAGAAGAACATCGGGCCCGCCGGCCTCACCCTGGTGATCGTGCGCGAGGATCTGCTCGGGCGCGCGCGGGCCGGTACGCCTACGTTCATGGACTATGCCGCGATGGCGAAAGACGGCTCCATGCTGAACACGCCGCCGACTTTCTCCTGGTACATGGCCGGGCTGGTCTTCCAGTGGCTCAAGCGCCAGGGCGGCCTCGAGCGCATCGGCGAGCGCAATCGCGCCAAGGCGCAGAAGCTCTACGATGCGATCGACGCTTCGCCCTTTTACGGCAATCCGGTCGCGAAAGAGGCGCGATCCTGGATGAACGCGCCGTTCACGCTCGCCAAGCCGGAGCTCGACAAGACGTTCTGCGCAGAAGCCGCGGCGGCCGGCCTGGTCACGCTGGAAGGACATCGCTCGGTCGGCGGCATGCGCGCGAGTCTCTACAACGCCATGCCGATGGAAGGCGTCGATGCGCTCGTGGCGTTCATGAAGGAATTCGAGAGGAAATACGGTTGAGAAGCGCCTAACGGCCAGCGGCGGGGCCGGGAAGCCCATGGCCCGCCGCTGCGTGGAGCGCGCCGCCAGATATGTCCCAAGCACCAATCGCCAGCTGATAATCGCCAATCACCCGCTACGCCATGTCTTTCAAGATCCTCACGCTCAACAACATTTCCGTGCGCGGACTGGACCGCCTGCCTCGGGACCGCTACGAAATCGCTTCCGAGATCGGTCATCCGGATGCGGTGCTGGTGCGCTCGGCTGACATGCATCAGATGGATATTCCGGCGAGCGTCAAGGCCGTCGGCCGGGCCGGCGCGGGCACCAACAACATTCCGGTGGCGAAGCTCTCCAAGCGCGGCGTGCCGGTGTTCAACGCGCCCGGCGCCAACGCAAACGCGGTCAAGGAGCTGGTTGTCGCCGGCCTGTTCCTCGGCGCGCGCAACGTGTGCCAAGCTTGGGATTACGTGCGCCGACTCGAGGGCGGCGACGAGGAGCTCGAGAGAGCCGTCGAGCAGGGAAAGAAGAAGTATGTCGGCTACGAGCTGCCCGGCCGCACGCTGGGCGTAATCGGACTGGGGGCGATCGGCGTGGAAGTTGCCAACGCCGCGCACCTCCTCGGCATGCGGGTGCTCGGCTTCGATCCGCAGATCACGGTGCGGCGCGCTTGGCAATTGTCGTCCGGAGTGGAACAGGCGCTTTCTCTCGACGACCTGTTCTCGCGCTCGGACATGGTGACCGTGCACGTGCCGCTGACCGACGGCACGCGCGAACTGGTCAACGGCGCGCGTCTGCGGCTGCTGAAGGAGAAAGGCGTGCTGCTCAATTTCGCCCGAGCCGGCATCGTGGATCAGACGGCTGTGCTCGAGGCTCTGAACGACGGCCGGCTGGGCGCCTACATCTGCGATTTCCCCACCGCGCAGATCAAGGATCATCCCAAGGTGGTGGCGCTGCCCCACCTGGGCGCTTCTACGGGCGAGGCCGAGGAGAACTGCGCCGTGCTCGTGGCCGAGACGCTGCGCGACTTCCTCGAGAACGGCAATATCCGCAACTCCGTCAACTTCCCGGAAGCCGTTTTGCCGCGCAGTTCGGCCGCGACGCGCATCGCCATCGCCAATGAGAACGTGCCCAACATGGTGGGCCAGATATCGGCGGCGCTCGCGGCGGAGAACCTGAACATTGCAGACCTGCTCAACAAGTCGCGCGGCGAGCTGGCGTACACCCTGATCGACGTCGACGGGGCTGTGCCGCCCAGCGTCACCGACGCCGTGAGCCGCATCAACGGCGTGCTCGCAGTACGCGTGTTGTGAGCGCGCGCATGAAGAGCCGCCCTGCAAAGAATCGCGCTGCGAAGCCTGCTTCGCGGAAGCAGAAGTCGGTTGCGACGGCGGCGGCTTCGTCCGCGAGCGTATCGGGCAAGTTGGCTGGTGCGCGGACGAGCAGCGAACCGCTCGCGCCGCAGGATTTGGACGCCATCCGCGAGCGGATCGACGATATCGACCGCAGCATCCAGGCGCTGCTGAACGATCGCGCGCGCCTCGCGCAGCAGGTGGGCCTGTCCAAGACGGCGCAGGGACTGAGCACGGCCGACTTCTATCGGCCGGAGCGCGAGGCTGAGGTGCTGCGCAACGTGATCGAGCGCAACAAGGGGCCGCTGAGCAACGAGGAGCTCGTGCGATTGTTCCGCGAGATCATGTCGGCGTGTCTCGCACAGCAGGAGCCGCTGAAGGTTGCGTTCCTCGGTCCGGAGGGCACCTTTTCGCAACAAGCGGTGCTCAAGCATTTCGGTCACTCGGTGCGGGCGCTGTCGTTGCCGACCATCAACGAGGTGTTCGAGGAAGTACAGTCGGGGCGCGCCGATTTTGGCGTCGCGCCGATCGAGAATTCGACCGAAGGCGCCGTCAACCACACGCTCGACATGTTTCTGACCTCGCCGCTCAAGATCTGCGGTGAAGTGGAGCTGCGGATTCATCAGCACCTGATGGGCGTCATGCCCGGGCTGGATAGGATCGTGCGCGTTTGCTCGCATCAGCAGTCTCTTGCGCAATGCCGGCAATGGCTCAACGAGCATCTGCCGAACGCTGAGCGTGTGGCGGTTGCGAGCAACGCCGAGGCGGCCCGCCGCGCCCGCGACGAGAGCGGCACGGCGGCGATCGCCGGCGCCGTGGCCGCTGAGGTCTACGGACTCAACGTCATCGTCCCGCAGATCGAAGACGCGCCGGACAATACGACCCGCTTCTTCGTGATCGGGCGCAAGTTGTTCAGTGCAAGCGGCAAGGACAAGACGACGATCCTGGTCTCAGGCGACGACACGGCTTCGCCCGGCGTCCTGTACCGCCTGCTCGAGCCGCTGGCCCGCAATGGCATCAGCATGACGCGCATCGAATCGCGGCCCTCGCGACGGCGCAAGTGGGACTATGTCTTTTTCATCGACGTGGCGGGGCACGCCGAGGAGCCGCCGTTGCGCCAGGCGCTCGAGGAGCTGAAAAAGCGGGCTTCGCTGTTCCGGGTGCTCGGCTCCTATCCGAGCGCGGTCTTATGATTCGGTGAAGCCGGAAAGGTGAGAAGGTGAAAGGCGGGAGGCGGAAACGGACGGCGTCTTCCGCCTTGGTTGCGCCTCTCCCTGCTCACGCTCTCCCGCCCTCACGCCATGTCAGCCCGAGTCACCGCCATGCCTTTTGACCCGATCCCCCTGGCCGCACCCGGCGTACGCACTCTGGCGCCTTACGTTCCCGGCAAGCCCATCGAGGAGCTCGAACGCGAGTACGGCGTGCGCGACAGCATCAAGCTGGCGTCCAACGAAAACCCGCTTGGCCCCGGTCCGCGAGCGCAGCAGGCGATGGAGCAGGCGATCCGCAGCGTCGGTCTATATCCGGACGGCGGCGGCTTCGCGCTCAAGCAGGCGCTGGCGAACAAGCACGGCTGCGCCAGCGAGTGCATCACGCTCGGCAACGGCTCGAACGACGTGCTGGTGCTGATCGCCGAAGCCTTTCTCACACCGCAGAGTGAAGCGGTTTACTCGCAGTACGCGTTCGCGGTGTATCCGATCGCCGTGCAGGCGACCGGCGCGACGGCGCGTGTGGCGCCGGCGCTTCCGGCGAGTCACGCGATGTCGCTCGGCCATGATCTCGATGCGCTCGCAGAGTCGATCAATGAGCGCACCCGCGTGGTGTTCATCGCCAACCCGAACAATCCCACCGGCACATGGGTCGAGAAGGCGGCCCTGGAAAGCTTCATCCGCGCCGTTGCGCAGCATACGCTGGTGGTGGTGGACGAGGCGTATATCGAATATGTGGAGGACCCGCAGTTCGCCGATGCGAGCCGCTGGTTGTCTTCGTATCCGAACCTGATCGTCACGCGGACTTTCTCCAAGGCATACGGCCTTGCGGGCCTGCGCGTCGGATACGCGCTGTCGCATCCGGCGGTCGCCGACGTGCTCAATCGCGTGCGTCAGGCGTTCAACGTGAATTCCATCGCGTTGGCCGCCGCGCAAGCCGCGCTGCAGGACGGCGAGCACCTGCAACGCTCAGTGCAGCTCAACCGCGAGGGCCTGGCGCAAGTGACTGCCGGTCTGGACGAACTCGGCGTGCGTCACCTGCCGTCGCGCGGAAATTTCGTTCTGATCGATTGCGCTCGACCGGCCGCCCCTGTGTACGAGGCGATGCTGCGCCAAGGAGTGATCGTGCGCCCAGTCGGCGCGTACCAACTGCCGAACCATCTGCGCATCACGATCGGAACGGCCGCTCAGAATGAGCGTATGCTGGCCGCGCTGAAGCACGCGCTCGGCGCCTGAACCATTACCCCTGCACAGCGATGCAGCACTACGTAGCACATCCGGCCGGCGCAACCTGCGGCGTCATCCGTGTACCCGGCGACAAATCCATTTCACATCGCGCGCTCATGCTGGGCGGCGTCGCCGAGGGCGTTACCGAAGTCCGCGGCTTTCTGGAAAGCGAGGACTGCCTGGCGACCATGCGCGCGATGCGTGCGCTCGGCGTGAACGTCGAGCAACCGGCGCCGCACGAAGTGCGCGTACACGGCGTAGGATTGCGCGGCCTGAAGGCCGCCGGGCGCGATCTGGACGTGGGGAACTCCGGCACGGCCATGCGCCTCATGTGCGGTCTGTTGTCCGGACAGCGTTTCGACAGCGTACTGATCGGCGATCAATCGCTCATGAAGCGGCCGATGGAGCGGGTCGCCGCGCCGCTGCGCTTGATGGGTGCGAAAATCGAGACGGTTGAAGGCAAGCCGCCCGTGCGCATCGGCGCAGCGACCCGGCCGCTGTCGGCCATACGCTACGAGTTGCCCGTCGCGAGCGCGCAGGTGAAATCCGCCGTCCTGCTTGCGGGCCTGTACGGCGACGGACCGACCACGACGGTCGAGCCCGCCGTGACCCGCGACCACACCGAGCGGATGCTGCTCAGCTTCGGCTGTCCGCTGGAAACCGGCCGCGGCGAGGCGCGCCTCACGCCGCCCGAGCGGCTGACGGCCTGCACGCTCGAAGTGCCGGGCGATTTCTCGTCCGCGGCGTTCTTCATGGTCGCCGGTTCGATCGGCGGCGGCGAGGGGCTGACGATCACGCATGTCGGCGTGAACCCGACGCGCACCGGGCTGCTCGAGATCCTGGCCCTCATGGGGGCGGACATCAGGGTCGTGAATCACCGATCTGCCGGCGCCGAGCCGGTGGCGGATATCGAGGTGCGGCCGGCGCGGCTGCGCGGCGTGCGGATTCCCGAGCGGCTGGTGCCGCTCGCGATCGACGAATTCCCGGTGCTGTTCATTGCGGCGGCCTGCGCCGAGGGCGAAACCGTGGTCACGGGCGCCGAGGAGCTGCGGGTCAAGGAAAGCGATCGCATCGCAGTGATGGCGAGCGGCCTGGCGGCGATGGGCGTGGAGTGCGAGGTGCTGCGCGACGGCGCCCGCATCCAAGGCCGGCCGGACGGACCGGCGTTCGCCGGCGGGGAGATCGACAGTCACGGCGATCATCGCGTCGCCATGTCGTTCGCGGTCGCGAGTCTCAGAGCCGCAGCGCCCATCCGCATCCGCGATGTCGCCAATGTCGCGACATCCTTCCCGGATTTCCCTGGCGTCGCGCGCCAGGCTGGCCTGGACGTGAGGCTCGGCGATTGAGGCCGGCTGTGAGCGAGTCTGGCCACATCCGCATCATCACCATCGACGGGCCCAGCGGATCGGGCAAAGGCACTGTGGCCCGAGCCCTCGCACAGCGGCTCGGCTGGCGTTTGCTGGACAGCGGTGCGCTCTACCGGCTGGTTGCGTACGCAGCTCGGCAGCGCGGGCTGGCGCCGCAGGACGAGTCAGGGCATGCCGCTCTCGCGCAGGCGCTCGACGTGACCTTCGACACGAACGAGCAGGGCCAGGAGGTCATCTGGCTGGCCGGCGAGGAGGTCAGCCGGAAGATCCGCACCGAGGCGGCCGGGGAAGACGCTTCGCGGGTCGCGGCCATGCCGGCGGTGCGCGCCGCGCTGCTGGAGCGTCAGCGAGCCTTCGCCGCCCCGCCTGGGCTGGTCGCCGATGGGCGCGACATGGGCACGGTCGTTTTCCCGGCCGCAGACCTCAAGATCTACCTGACGGCAAGCGCCGAGGAGCGCGCCCGACGTCGTCATAAGCAGTTGAAAGACAAGGGCCTCAGTGCTAACCTCGCCGCCCTTTCGCTGGAGATCGCCGAGCGCGATCGGCGCGACATGAGTCGCCCGATCGCCCCGCTCAGGCCTGCCGACGACGCGATCATCGTGGACTCCACGTCGATGTCCGCGGATGCGGTAGTCGAGCGAGTGCTTGAACTGGCCGCCGCCCGCTTCCCGGTGAATTGAGTTGACTGGCTCCGGCCGTTGCCGCCGGGCCGCAGTTTTTTCTCGCGCCGCAGCGGATGTGCGGCGCTCGACCAACCACCCCTCGGCCCAGGGATCGAAGGCGCGAGGAGCAGCGGGCGTGCAGCGCCCCGGAAGCACTCATGACCGAAAGTTTTGCGCAACTGTTCGAAGAGAGCCTGGCCTCGCAGAAGATCAAGCCAGGCGCCATCCTGACCGGACGCGTGGTCGAAGTCGGCCCCGACATGGTTCTGGTCAACGCCGGCCTCAAGAGCGAGGCTGTGATCCCCGTCGAACAATTCAAGAACGAGCGCGGCGAGATCGAAGTCGCCGTGGGCGATGATGTGGAAGTCGCGCTCGACAGCGTCGAGGACGGCTCGGGCGAGACCCGGCTGTCGCGCGAGAAGGCCAAGCGCGCCCGCACCTGGGCCCGCCTCGAAGAGGCCTTCGAAAAACAGGAAGTCGTCAAGGGTGTGATCAATGGCCGCGTCAAGGGCGGCTTCACCGTCGAGATCGACTTCGTGCGCGCGTTCCTGCCCGGCTCGCTGGTGGATGTGCGCCCGGTGCGCGACCCGTCCTACCTCGAGGGCAAGACGCTCGAGTTCAAGGTCATCAAGCTCGATCAGAAGCGCAACAACGTCGTGGTGTCGCGTCGCGCGGTCGTCGAGCAGGAGTACAGCGCCGAGCGCGCCGAGCTCCTGGAGAAGCTGCAGGAGGGCGCCGTCATTCGCGGCACGGTCAAGAACCTCACCGACTACGGCGCGTTCGTCGACCTCGGCGGCATCGATGGTCTGCTGCACATCACCGACATGGCGTGGAAGCGCGTCAAGCATCCGTCCGAGGTGGTCACCGTCGGCGATGAGATCGACGTGCGCATCCTCAAATTCGACCGCGAGCGCCAGCGCGTGTCGCTCGGCATCAAGCAGCTCGGCGCCGATCCATGGCAGAACATCGCGCGCCGCTACCCGACCGGCACTCGCCTGTTCGGCAAGGTGACCAACATCGCCGACTACGGCTGTTTCGTCGAGATCGAGGAAGGCGTGGAAGGTCTGGTGCACGTCTCGGAAATGGACTGGACCAACAAGAACGTGAATCCCTCCAAGGTCGTGCACATCGGCCAGGAAGTGGAAGTCATGGTCCTCGACATCGACGAGGAGCGCCGCCGTATCTCGCTCGGCATCAAGCAGTGCCAGTCGAACCCGTGGAAGGAGTTCGGCGACAACTACAACCGCGGCGACCGCGTCAGCGGCCAGATCAAATCCATCACGGATTTCGGCATCTTCATCGGCCTGTCGGGCGGCATCGACGGCCTGGTGCACCTCTCGGACATCTCCTGGGATGTGCCCGGCGAGGAAGCCGTGCGCAACTATCAGAAGGGCCAGCAGGTCGAGGCCATGGTGCTGTCGATCGATCCGGAGCGCGAGCGCATCTCGCTCGGCATCAAGCAGCTCGCCAAGGATCCGTTCTCGACCTGGATCGCCGAGCACCCGAAGGGCACGATCGTCAAAGGACGGGTGCGCGAGGTCGACGCCAAGGGCGCCATCATCGACCTGGGCGGCGGCGTGGAAGGGCATTTGCGCGCTTCCGAGCTGTCGCGCGACCGCGTGGAGGATGCGCGCACGGTGCTCAAGGTGGATGAGGAGGTCGAGGCCAAGTTCACCAACGTGGACCGTAAGAGCCGCACGATCGCTCTGTCCATCAAGGCCAAGGAGATCCACGAGGAGGCCGAGGCGGTGCAGAGCTACCGCACCGGAGAGACCTCGAGCGGCACCAGTCTCGGCGATCTGTTGAAGGAGCAAATCGGCGGCCAGGACGCCTCCTGACATCTCGTCACAGCGCGGCGGCCCCCGAGGGCCGCCGCCGCATCTAGAAGCGCCCGGCGTTGCGGGGCTTCGAAGTTCGCGGCTAATGGCTTCTCCCCGGAGGAGCGGCCGGCTGTGGAAGAACAACAACGGGCCCGCGCATGACCAAATCGGAACTCATCGAGCTCATCGCAGCCAAGCAGAAGCATCTGCCGGCCAAGGACGTCGAGCTGGCGGTGAAGCAGATCCTGGAGATCATGAGCGACGCGCTCGCCCAGGGCGGGCGCATCGAAATCCGTGGGTTCGGCAGCTTTTCGCTCCATTTCCGGCCGCCGCGCCAAGGGCGCAATCCCAAGACCGGCGAAACGGTCGCGCTCTCGGGCAAGTACGTCCCTCACTTCAAGCCAGGCAAGGATCTGCGCGAGCGAGTGAACGAAGGGGCGGGGAATCCGATCAGGGACTGATTGAGAATTGAGAAGCGGTTAGCGGTTGGCGGTTAGCGGTTAGTTGGGAAGCCTGGGAGCCATTATCCACGCCCATGGCATGCACCGTATGAAGTAGGCGAAGGCTCGCCGACGGCAGGACGTTCTGGACGAAGCCGCTAATCCACCCCATGGCATGCAGCGTATAAAGTAAGCGGAGGCCCGCCGACGGCAGGACCTTCTGAACCAACCGCTAAATCCAGGCTCGTGGCAGGCATCGTGTGAAGTAAGCGGAGGCTCGCCGACGGCAGGATCTTCTGAACCAAGCGCCAAATCCAGGCTCATGGTATGCACCGAGTGAAGTAAGCGGAGGCGCCGCGACGGCAGGACCTTCTGAACTAACCGCTAGTCCACCCCCATGGCATGCAGCGTATAAAGTAAGCGGAGGCCCGCCGACGGCAGGAGCTTCTGAACCAACCGCTAAATCCAGGCTCGTGGCAGGCATCGTGTGAAGTAAGCGGAGGCTCGCCGACGGCAGGAATCTTGTGAACTAACCGCTAACCGCTAACCGCTTCTTTCCCCCAATGTCCCGTCTCCTCTTCCTCGGCTCGATCGTTCTCGCCGCCCTGCTGGCGCTGCTGGTCAGCGCCATGAATCTGGGGCGCGTGGAGATCGAGCTGGCTTTCGTGCGCTTCGTCGCGCCGCTCGGCCTGGCGCTGGTGGCGGCGTTCGTCGCCGGGCTCGTGGCCGGGCTCTTCGGGCGCGTCTACTGGACCGCCCAGTTGCTCGCCGAGCGCGGCCGCCTGCGCCGTGCGCTGCGACTCGCCGAAGCGCGCGCGCGAGCCGCCGCAAGCGGTAATGCCGCCTGATCCTTCGCTTGCGTTGCTGGCGGCGCTGGTCGCCGCGGCCGCCGCAGGGTGGTTTCTGGCGCGGCGTCGGCCGCCGCGTCGGCCCGAGCCGCAGCCCGATCGCAGAGACCTCTCCGAGGAGTACTTCCGCGGCCTCAGCTTTCTGCTGGAGGAAGAGCCCGACAAGGCGCTCGAAGTCTTCCTGCGCATGGTCGACGTCGACAACGAGACCGTCGAGACGCACTTCGCGCTAGGCAGCCTGTATCGACGCCGCGGGGAAGTCGAGCGCGCCATCCGCATTCACGAGAACATCATGGCGCGTCCGGCGCTGAACGAAGAGCACCGCGTTCACGCGATGTTCGCGCTCGGCGAGGATTACTTTCGCGCCGGTCTGTTCGATCGCGCCGAGCAGCTCTTTCAGCAACTCGCCGACGGTGGTTCACGGCATGTGGCTGCGTTGCGCTACCTGCTGCGCATTTACGAGCAGCAGCGCGATTGGGAGCAGGCTATCGCAGTACACGAACGGCTCGTGGCCGTGGCGCCGCCGGAGCAGCCGACGGCGCTCGCGCACTATCACTGTGAGCTTGCCGAGCGGGCCCGGCAGCAGGGTGATTTCGATGGCGCGCGAGAGCATCTGCACCGTGCGCGCGAAGTGCAGCGGCACTTCGCACGCAGCGCGCTCATCCGCGCCGATCTGGCGCTCGATATGAACGAACCGGAACTGGCGGCCTTGCTGTGCCAGCGCGTGGTGGAGCTGCATCCGCGGCTGCTGGCGCTCGCCTTGCCGCGCGTCATGCGCGCTCTGCGCGAGTCGGGCGGCGATCTGGCGAAGCGTTTCAATGCGTGGATCCGGCCGGAACCGGCGGCGCGCGCCGAACTTGCGTACGCGGCGATCGTCGCCGGGCTGGAAGAGGAGGCGTTCGTACGCGAATGCCTGCCCGACCTGCTGCGCGAGGACCCGAGCCTCGGCGAGATCGCCCACGCGCTCGCCGGCGACCCTGGCGCTCTCACCTCCGAACAACGGCGCGCGCTCGCCGCAGCGCTCGGCCGCATCCTGCGCCGTACGCAACGCTATCGCTGCGTCGATTGCGGTTTCGCCAGCGCTTCCCATTTCTGGCAGTGCCCGGGTTGCCGAAGCTGGGACGCGTTCGCGCCGGTTGCGCTGCTAGACGTGACGCCGGGGGTGTACAGGAGGAGCGGTTAGCGGCCAGTCGGAGGACCCACACATCTTCTCGACGCAATGAGATCTGACGCGCATGTAGCGGTTAGCTCAGAGGACCCGCGCCTCCTCGCGGCGGCGATGAGATCCGACGCGATGTGGCGGTTAGCTCAGAGGACCCGCACCTCTTCGCGGCGGCGATGAGATCCGACGCGCATGCCCGCCGCGGATCTCCGAACTAACCGCTAACCGCTAACCGCTTCTTTCCGCTCCGCTAACCGCTTCTTCTCCAATCTCCCCTAACCGCGCAATTATCTTCCTGCGCGCTGCGCACCAGCCGGGCCACACTTGCGTCGAGCGCGCGACAGCGCGCGACACCCGGAAATCAACTCGATGCTCAAGGAGAGGCTAATGTCGAAGAGTAATGTGGGCGCGCAGCGCAAGGTGCGCCGCGCGGTGCAGGCGCTGGTGGCGAGTCTCGTGCCGATGATGGCGTGGGCCGGGCCGGTGGACATCAACCAGGCGGATGCGGCGACCATCGCCCGTGAGCTGCAAGGAGTGGGGCTCAGTCGCGCGCAGGCGATCGTCGACTACCGCGAGAAGAACGGCGCCTTCAAGAGCGTCGACGATCTGCGCAAAGTGAAGGGTGTGGGCGCACGCACTCTGGAACTCAACCGCGCCAATATCCGTATTCAGGGTTCGACCGCAGCAAAAGGCGCCGGCTGAGGCGGCGGCGCGCCGCGTTCTTAGAAATCTGTGTGCGGCAGGCGACGCCCGCGAGGGCGTCGCCTCGTTCAGATATCATGGCCGCCGTCATTACGAATGGAGATGGGCGTGAAGACGGCGAAGCGGATCAGGACGGCGGTGTTTCCCGTGGCCGGGCGCGGCACGCGCTTTCTGCCGGCCACCAAGGCCAGTCCCAAGGAGATGCTGCCGATCGTAGACAAGCCGCTCATCCAGTACGCCGCCGAGGAGGCGCTCGCCGCCGGCGCGCACAAGCTCGTGTTCATCACCGGCAGCTCCAAACGAGCCATCGAGGATCATTTCGACAGCGACCACGAGTTGGAGGAGGCGCTTGAAGCGCAAGGGAAAAAGGAGCTGCTGCAGGCGCTCAAGGGCATCGTGCCCTCGTGGGCCAGCTGCATCTATATTCGCCAGCCATCGCCGCTCGGACTGGGGCACGCAGTATGGTGCGCCAAGCCAGTGGTCGGCGACGAGCCGTTCTTCGTGCACCTGGCGGACGACCTGATCGACGGACCGACGCCCTGCCTGCAGCAGATGGCCGCGCAGTGGAGCGAGCGCGGCGCGAGCGTGCTCGGCGTCGAGACTGTGCCGCGCAGCGAGACGGACAAGTACGGAATCGTCGCCACAGACGAACGTGAAGGGCGCATCAGTCGCGTGCGCCAGATCGTGGAGAAACCGCAGCCGGAGAAGGCGCCATCCACACTCGCGGTCGTGGGCCGCTACGCGCTGTCGCCGGCGATTTTCGAGAAGCTGGAGAGGACCGGGCGCGGCGCGGGCGGAGAAATCCAGCTCACCGACGCGATCGCAGCTCTGCTGGCGGACGAACCGGTGTACGCCTACGAGTTTGAAGGTAAACGCTACGATTGCGGCAGCAAGCTCGGCTATCTGCAGGCGACGGTGGAGTACGGCCTCAAGCACGAGGCGCTCGGCGGCACGTTCAGCGTCTACCTACGCGAGCTGGCGGGTCGTCTGAACGTGACGGCCAAGTCGGACGAAAGCCAGTAGCAGCAACGCAGCGAATCCGACCGGATCCATGCCGCCGCCTCCGCCGCCCTTGCGCGGCGCGTTCGCAGGCGTCGCTGACGCGTTGGACGGCGTGGCGATCCTCATCTCTGCAGCGCCTTGCGCGCCTTGATCGTCGGTCACGGTCAGGCGCAGCGTGAACTGCGTGGCGCCGCTTGCGCGAAGAAGCGTGGTCGCCTGCGTCGCGTCGGCCAAGGTGGGCGCGGCTCCGCTCACGTTCGTGATGCTCCAGGTGTAAGCGCCGATTTCGCGTCCGTCGGAGGCGAAGCTGCCGCTCGCGTCGATGGGCGTTTCGACGCCCGGCTGAATCGTCGCAGGCGCGTCGAGGATCGCAACGGGCCTTTGCGCCGCCAGCACGGCGGCGTGCGCATCGAGCATGCCGGCCCCGCAGGTCTGGGTGGTGCACACACATTCGTGCGCTTGGAGATCAGCGGCGCCGCTTGGAACGCGGCAGAGCGTGCTCGTGGTGGTGCTGCCCGAAGGGAATGCGGCGGCCGTCTCGCGCAGAATGGAGATGTAATGCGCTGGTTCGAGCCGCGAATTCACGGAGCGCATCAGGGCGGCGACGCCGGCCGCCAGCGGCGCGGAAAAACTGGTTCCCACGTTGTAGTTGAACTGATCCGTGTAGCCGGAGGAGGTCGGCGAGGTCAGCCCATGATTGGTCGCCGCAACGATGGAGAACAGACAGGGCTGCCCCGCGGAGGTGTTGACGCAATTGCCGCCTGGCGCACTGAGCGCGACCTGCGGCCCCAGGTTGCTGAACCCCACTTTCGTGCCCTCCTGGCGCAGCCCAGCCACACTCAGTACGCCGCGACAGTTGGCGGGCGCATCGACCGGGCCGCCGTCGTTGCCCACGGAAGCGACGATCAGCACGCCGTGCGCCGTGATCTCGTCCACTGCAGCCTGCTGTACGAGTGAGCAAGAACCGGCGCCCCCGAAACTCAGGTTGAGGATGCGTGCGGGATGAGGATTGGCGGGCGCGTTGGGGACGGGTAAACCCACGGCCCAGCGCATCCCCTCGAGGATGTCGGAATCGTAGCCGCCGCATTTGCCCAGCACGCGCACGGGCAGGATCAGCGCGCCCCACGCCGAGCCCGCCACGCCCAGGCCGTTGTTGGTGGTCGCGCCGATGAGGCTCGCTACGCGCGTGCCGTGCCACGAGCTGTTTGCCTGCGTTGCGCCTTCCGGGAGGCACTCGAACGCGTCGAAAGGCGGCTGCTGTGCTTCAGCCTCCGTGATCCAGTCGCCGGGATCGGAGGCGTCCGCGTCCCGGCCGTCGCCGTCATTCGCCACCAAGGCGTCGCTGATGAAGTCGTATCCTGGAAGCAGCTTGCCGCCCTGTTCGACGCGACCGAGGTCTGGATGCTCGTAGCGCACGCCGCTGTCCAACACGGCGACCACCGTTGCGCCGCCCGTGGTGATGTCCCAGGCGCGCTCGGCGCGCGTTGCGGACGCCTGCTCGCTGAGCAAATACCACTGCTCGATGAACAGCGGGTCGCTCGGGACCGCGTGAGGGCGGCGGCGCATGTCAGGAACGGCGTACTCGATCTGTGGATCGCTGTTGAGCTGCGCAATCAGTTCGGCCAGCACTTCGGGAGACGCCGCCCGCTCGAGCTTGAGCACCTCCAGCGCCGGCGAAAGAGACCGCTTGCGTTGCACGCGGGCGCCGGCGACGGAAGACCATTGTGAAAGCTTCGCCTCCGCTCCGACGCCGCCAGTCGGCGTGCGCCATTTCACGATGATCTGGTCGGTGCTCGTCGGGCGGGCATGCGGAGCGGGGCCGTACTCCATCGGCTGTCCTAGCGCCGCGGCCGCCCAGCCGAGCAGGAGTCCGAAGGCGATGTGCTTCTTCATACGCGCGTTCCGACTGGCCGGTCCGAGTGTACATCGCGGACAGGCGGGCGCAGCCGCGCGAATCGCGACTCAGAGCTGAAAACGGCGCACGTAAAGGAGGCTGGTCGCCCAGCTCCTTACGAGCCACGCCTCGATAGGTTTCCGGTGGATGGTCGTGCGGGCGTCAAGTCCGTGAATCTCACGCGTCGAGGATCGGCTGGGCTTATCGCTTCGGGGCGCTCGAAGCGAACGACGGACAGCGCCCCGCGGCGCCGCTCGGGCGGAAGGCGCTCAGCTACGATCGTTGAGCCGCCCGAGCGCGCTGCTGATCGCTTTCTCAAGCTTCTCGACGGCGACGTCGATGGCGACCCCGAGCGATTCGGCTTGGTGCGTCACCGCGATCGGCTGCAGCCCCGCCAGCCGCGCCTCGAGCACGCAGCGCATGTCCGCGCCGCCTTTGACGGCGTTCTGGTCGGAGAGGTGCGCCTCCACGCGAGTGATGCGGTCGGCGAAGTTCGCGAGCGCGCTTTCGATCTTGGTTTGCACACGAGCGGCGAGGCTCTCCCCACCCTGCACGTTCTTGTCGGTGTTCACCTGAATCTGCATGGCCTGTTCAGCAACCTCTTTCTCTTGAAAAATCAGCGAGACTTGTTTTTTCGGGCGCTCTCGACGCGCTCCCGTGCGGGACGCCGCGCCTCCGCGGGGCTTGCCGTCGCATCAGCGCGCCGTTGCCGCCGTACCAGCGTACCAGGCGTCTTGACGCGTGTGCGCTAGGGCATGGTGGGCTCTCCTCGGCTATTCGTCCGCGCGGCGCGGACCCCGGGTCCGGCGCTCGGCCCGCTTCGAGCCAACGTATCGAGACCCTACAAGTTCCTCGAAGCGCCGCCAAGGGCGGGCAGAGGTGTAGCTGGCCAAATTCCTGGAAATAACCTGTTGGGTTCCCGCAGGCGTCGCCGCAGCGTGTAAAATCACCGCCGTACGCCGGCGCTGCAGCGCAGCCCGGCGTTCGTTTTTGGACCCGCCGGCGCCCATGCGCCCGAGGCTGTCCCGGGGCGCGGGTCGGAGCTCCGCCCACGCGACGCTCGCGTGACCCGACACGGCCGCCTCCGCCGCCGCGCCGCATGTAACCCTCAACCGCTTCGTTCCGAGATGCTCGCCACTTCCAATCTGACCATCCAGTTCGGCTCCAAGCCGCTGTTCGAGAATGTCACGCTCAAGTTCGCCGACGGCAATCGCTATGGCCTGATCGGCGCCAACGGCTGCGGCAAATCCACGTTCATGAAGATCCTTGGGGGAGAGATCGAGCAGAGTTCCGGCGAGGTGATGCTGCAAGCGGGCCTCAGACTCGGGAAGCTGCGCCAGGATCAGTTCGCGTACGAGGACGAGCGCGTGCTCGACGTCGTCATGCAAGGGCACGAGGAAATGTGGCGCGCAATGCAGGAGCGCGACGCCATCTACGCCAACCCAGAGGCGAGCGACGAGGACTACATGCGCGCTGCGGAGCTCGAGCACAAGTTCGCCGAATACGGCGGCTATACGGCCGAGGCGCGCGCCGCCGCGCTGCTGGCGGGGGCGGGAATCGAGGAGTCGCTCCACAATGGCCCGATGCGCGAGGTGGCGCCTGGCTGGAAGCTGCGCGTCTTGCTCGCGCAGGCGTTGTTCTCGAATCCGGACGTGCTGCTGCTCGACGAGCCGACCAATAATCTGGACATCAACTCGATCCGCTGGCTCGAAGGCGTGCTCAACGACTACGACGCCACCATGATCATCATCAGCCACGACCGACACTTCCTCAACCAGGTCTGCACGCACATAGCGGATGTGGATTACGGGCAGATCAAGATCTGGCCCGGCAATTACGACGACTTCATGCTGGCTTCCGTCCGGGCGCGCGAGCTGGCGGCGGCGGCCAACGCCAAGGCGAAGGAGCGCGTCGCGGAGCTGCAGGAGTTCGTGCGGCGCTTCTCCGCCAATGCTTCGAAGGCGCGCCAGGCGACCTCGCGCCGCAAGCAGATCGACAAGATCAAGATCGAGGAGATGAAGCCTTCCTCGCGGCAGCATCCCTACATTCGTTTCGAGCAGGCGAAGAAGCTCTATCGCAACGCCGTTGCGGTGGAAGATCTGAGCTTTGCGTATCCGGGCGGCGAGGGCCAAGTGCTCCGCAACATGAGCTTCGGCGTGGAGGCCGGGGAGCGCATCGCGGTGATCGGCGCGAACGGCGTCGGCAAGACCACCTTGCTCCGCTGCCTGGCGGGCGACCTCGAGCCGACGAGCGGCGTTGTCGAGTGGGTCGAGAACGCGAGCCTCGGCTACATGCCGCAGGATCCGCAGGCGGAGTTCGCCCGGAAGATCGATCTGTTCACCTGGATGAGCGAGTGGAAATCGGCCGCCGATGACGACCAGATCGTACGCGCCACGCTCGGCCGCCTGCTGTTCTCCGGCGATGAGACCCGCAAGCCGGTCACTGTGCTGTCCGGCGGTGAGAAAGGCCGCATGATGTACGGCAAGCTGATGCTTACCCGGCCCAACGTGCTGTTGCTCGATGAACCCACCAACCACATGGACATGGAGACGATCGAATCCCTGCAGATCGGGCTCGAGAAGTATCCCGGGACGCTCATCTTCGTCTCGCACGATCGCGAGTTCGTCGCCGGTCTAGCCACTCGCATTATCGAGCTCAAGCCCGGCGGCGAGTTCATTGATTTCAGCGGCTCCTACGACGAGTATCTGCAGGCCCAGGGTTTCGAGCAGAAGCGCTTGGCGGCCGCTGGGTAGTCTGCGCGGCAGGCGTCGGCATGGCGGAGGCGTGCGCCGCGCGCCGCCCGAAGAGAATTCAATCAGTTGAGTACGACTGTTCGTATCCCAGTGTATGTTCAGCCGCGCGCAGCGCGGACGGTAGTCGCGGGCATGCACGACGGTGCGATCAAGATCCGCCTCGCGGCGCCGCCCGTAGACGGGGCGGCCAACGCAGCGCTCGTCGAGTTCATCGCTGAGCGGCTCGGACTGGCGAAGGCGAGGGTGCGCATCGTCGCGGGCCAGTCCAGTCGCCGCAAAATCGTCGAAATCGAGTCGAGCGCCAGTCCCGCCGAGATCGAAGCGGCGCTCGGGACGCACGTCGCCCGGTGACGACAGTGGGCGCGGCGCGCCCGCACTCGACCTCGGCGCCTGTGACTGGGCGTTCCTCTCGACAGTCGCCATTCCTCGACGAGCGACGGGCGGCCCTGCTCGAGCTCGCCGCCCACGCCGCGAGTCGTTGGGCGTCCGACGCGCGTTCCTCGGGGGCGCTTGCTCAGCGTTTGTCTGCAGCGCGCCGCTGCGAACGCTACAATCGTGCGCGACCGAGTTCCTGGTAAACGCTGAACAGTGCTGCCGATGAGAACAGTAGCTTCGCGAACCCTTGCCTTACGACCGCTTGCACTCTGCCCGATCACCAGCCTGCAGGCTTGATCAGCGCTTACCTAGCCGAATATCTCGAGTTCTGAATGAGCAAAACCAGCGCCGCCCAGGAAGCCCCCTGCGAGATCCGCTTCGGACAGGTGGGGCTGGCGCAGCTTCGGCTCCGTTCGAAAGATCCGCACGCCGTGCGCGCCGAACTCGCCGCACGGCTGGCGGCCGCTCCGCAGTTGTTCGAGCGCACCGCGTTGTGCCTGGATCTGAGCACGCTCGAAAGCGAGCTTTCGGCGGCGGAGTTGCGCGCCGTGCTCGATGCGACGCAGGCGGCCGGGTTCTTTCCCGTCGGTCTCATTCAGAGTGAATCGACCGATGCGCTGGCGCGCGAAGTGAACCTGCCGGTGCTTTCGCAATGGCGGGCGCCGCCGAAGCCGGCGCTCGGAGCATTGCTCAGGGGCATTTCACCTGCGCCGCGGACGCAGTCCGAAGCGCAGCTTGAGCCCAGGCCGGAGCCGCCGCCGGCCGCCGCGGAATCTGCGGCCGCACCGCCAACCCCGGTCGCCCTGCTGCACCAACAGCCGGTTCGCTCCGGACAGCGCGTCTATGCGCGCAGCCGCGATCTGATCGTCACCGCTGCGGTCGGCGCCGGCGCCGAGGTGATGGCGGACGGTTGCGTGCACGTCTACGGATCACTGCGCGGCCGGGCGCTCGCCGGCGCGCGCGGCGAAACGTCGGCGCGAGTGTTCTGCCAGGAATTCAACGCGGAGCTGGTGTCCATCGCCGGCGTGTTCCGCGTCTTCGAAACCATACCGCCCGAGCTGGCCGGCAAACCCGTGCAGGCCTGGCTCGATGGCGAGGACCTGCGTTTCGCCCGGATCGGCGCGTGAGCCGACGGGCTTCCACTTCGGGGAGATCGACCATTGAGTGAGATCATCGTAGTCACCTCCGGCAAGGGAGGCGTCGGCAAGACGACCACCTCCGCAAGCCTCGCCTGCGGGCTGGCGCGTCGCGGCAAGAAAGTCGCCGTGATCGATTTCGACGTCGGCTTGCGCAACCTCGACCTGGTGATGGGCTGTGAGCGGCGGGTGGTCTACGACTTCGTCAACGTGCTCCAGGGCGACTGCACGCTCAAGCAGGCGTTGATCAAGGACAAGCGGCTCGACACCCTCTATCTGCTCGCCGCTTCGCAGACGCGCGACAAGGACGCGCTCAGCACCGACGGCGTGCGGCGCGTGCTCGACGAGCTGAGCGCCGACGGCTTCGACTACATCCTGTGCGACTCGCCGGCCGGCATCGAGAAGGGCGCACATCTCGCGATGTACTTCGCCGACCGTGCGATCGTCGTGGTGAATCCGGAAGTCTCCTCGGTGCGCGATTCCGACAGGATCCTCGGGCTGCTCGCGAGCAAGACGCAGCGCGCCGAGAAAGACAACGGCCGTGTGAAGGAACATCTGCTGCTCACACGCTACAGCCCCAAGCGCGTCGCGACCGGCGAGATGATGAGCGTCGCTGACGTGAAGGAGATCCTGGGCGTCGAAGTGATCGGAGTGATTCCTGAGTCCCCGGACGTGCTCGCCGCGTCCAACGCCGGCACCCCGGTGATACTGAACGACGCGAGCATCGTCTCGCGGGCCTACGAAGACGCCGTCTCTCGGCTGCTGGGCGATGAGATCGCGCTGCGATTCATCGACGAGCCGAAGAAAGGCATCCTGTCGCGCATCTTCGGGGGCTGAACATGGGTCTGCTCGCATTCTTCCGCCGCACGCCTCAGACGGCCAGCCTCGCCAAGGAGCGTCTGCGCATCATCGTTGCGCAGGAGCGCAGCAATCGCAGCGGTCCGGATTATCTGCCGCTGCTGCGCCGTGAGCTGCTGGAAGTCATCCGCAAGTACGTCAGTGTCGATCCGGAAGCCATCCAGATCAATCTCGAGAAGGAGGACGGGCACGAAGTGCTCGAGCTTTCCGTCGCGCTTCCGGAGAAGGGAGGCGCCTGAACCCCGGGCGACCTCCCCGGCGCGTCCCCGCCCGCCTGCGGAGTGGATGCGCCACCACGTTTTCGAACTGCGTCCTGCCGCGTGAGCGCGGCAGAGTGCGTGGCGCGAGCCGCAGGGCTTTTGCGCCCGCTTCCAGCCTTCCCGCATGCGCGAGGGAGGTCTCGAGTAGTGCAGGAGTTCACCCATGCCCCACAACACATTCAACAGCGCCGCGCCCGAGCGCGTCGAATTCGCAGGCCGGATCGTCATGATCGGCTGCGGCAGCATCGGCCAAGCCGTGCTGCCGGTGCTCGGCCGCCATGTCACGCTGGAGCAAGAGCAGGTCGTCGTGCTGTCGGCCGACGAGCAGGGCCGCATAATCGCCGAGGATTGCGGCGCGCACTTCATGCATGCGCACCTCACGCCGGGCAATCACCGCAAGATCCTCAACCGCCACGTGAGGCCCGGCGATCTGGTGCTGAATCTCTCGATCAACGTGTCGAGCCTCGATCTGATCCGCTTCTGCGCGGATCGCGAGGCGCTTTACGTGGACACGTCGATCGAGCCCTGGCCGGGTGTATTCGCCAACCCGATGCTCGACATGCGCCAGCGCACCAATTTCCTGGTGCGCGAGAAGGCGCTGCAGCTCGCCCAGGAACTCGGGCCGGATGCGCCCACCGCGGTGGTCGATCACGGCGCCAACCCGGGCCTGGTGTCGCACTTCGTCAAGCGCGCGCTGCTCGATCTCGATCGCAAGCTCCGCAAGGGCGCGGCCCAGCCGAAGAGCCGCGAGGATTGGGCGAATCTCGCACGCGAGCTCGAGGTGTGCGTGATCCAGATCGCCGAACGCGATACGCAGGCGAGCGATCGGCCGAAGCGCCACGGCGAGTTCATCAACACGTGGTCCATCGACGGGTTCGTCGATGAGCTGATGCAGCCGGCGGAGCTGTCGATCGGCACGGAGGAGAAAAACGTGCCGAAGGGCGCGCGCCAGCATCGCACCGGCTCTTCGACGCTATATCTGCCGCGCCCGGGCGGGGGCACGTTCGCGCGCAGTTGGACGCCTTCCGTGGGCGGCTACCAGGGCATGCTGGTCACACACGACGAGGTGTTCTCGATCGCGGACTACCTGTCGCTGCGCGACGGTCGCAAGTTCGTCTATCGGCCGACGGTCATGTTCGTGTACCACGCGTGCGACGACGCCATGCTCTCCGCATTGGAGCTGGAAGGGCGTGGATGGCAGATGCAGCCTGCGAGACGACGGCTCGGCGAGGACATCGTCGCAGGCATGGACGAGCTCGGCGTGCTGCTTGCCGGGCACGCGAAGAACGCGTACTGGTACGGCTCGCAGCTCACTATCGAAGAAGCGCGCCGCCATGTCGGCTTCGCGAACGCGACGACGGTGCAGGTGATGGCGGGCGCGCTCTCGGCCACAGTCTGGGCGCTGCGGCATCCGCGCCGCGGCGTCGTCGAGCCGGACGAGATCGACTACGAGGAATGTCTGGCCATCGCGGGTCCATATCTCGGCAAGCTGACCGGCGCTTTCACCGACTGGACGCCGTTGCAGGGACGCGGCGAGCTGTTCCCGGAGAACCTCGACGTCGACAGTCCGTGGCGGCTGCAGAATATCCGCGGGCGGCAGTGGGTGGCGTGAGCCGGCTGCGCCCGCGTCAGGCTCACCTATGCGGCCGTGAGACCGCGGATCGCTCTACGCTGCGAAGTTTGCGCTGGCATGGCTTCTGTTTGCCTCGACAGCCCCGGCCCACCAGAATCATGTTCTGAGACTGGCGTCGTCCATAACGATTCCCATGCGGCCTGTGCTGGGGTCACACAGAGGACCGGACATTGATCGAGACAACTCTCGTTATCGCTGTTCTTGTGGGGATGGTGCTTTCGGGAATGGCGACATGGGCGCTGGGCGGCCGCACTCGCGAGGCCCTCGCGGAAGCTCGGGCGCGGCTCGCGTCGCTGGAGAAGCAACTCGCGGAATCGGGCCAGGAACTGGAAACGGCTCGTGCGGACGCCGCCGCAGCGGCGGCCGCGCTGCGCGCCGAAGCTGCGCAGCGCGCCAAGGCCGAGGCGCTGAGCGCGCGCGTGCCGCAGCTCGAACAGGAGCTCGATCAACAGCGGCGCATGGCCGCGGAGCGGCACGCAGAAATCGGCAAACTTCAGACGCGGCTGGACGAGCAGCAGAAGGCGGCGGAAGAGAAGCTCAAGCTCTTGAACGAGGCGGAAATGTCGCTTTCCAACGCATTCAAGGCGCTGTCCGCCGAAGCGCTGAAGCACAACAACCAGAGCTTCCTGCAGCTCGCGACGGCTTCACTCGAAAAATTCCACGAAACGGCCAAGGGCGAGCTGGAGGCGCGCCACAAGGCCGTGGACTCGCTGGTGGCGCCGATCAAGGAGTCGCTGCAGAAAGTCGACGGCAAGCTCGGCGAAATGGAGAAGAGCCGCCAGTCGGCATACGCGGCGCTCAACGAGCAACTGCGCGGACTGGTCGAGACGCACTTGCCGATGCTCCGCAGCGAGACTTCGAATCTCGTGAAAGCGTTGCGTCAGCCGACCGTGCGCGGCCGTTGGGGCGAGATCCAGCTTCGCCGTGTGGTCGAGATGGCTGGCATGATCGACCACTGCGATTTCTTCGAGCAGCAGAGCAGCACGAGCGAAGAAGGGCGCTTGCGGCCCGATCTCATCGTCAAGCTGCCGGGCGGCAAGCAGATCGTCATCGACGCGAAAGCGCCGGTGTCGGCGTACCTCGAAGCCGCGGAAGCACAGGACGACGCTGCGCGCCAACTGCACCTCGAACGTCACGCGCAGCAGGTGCGAAGCCACGTGACGGCGCTTGGCCGCAAGGCGTACTGGGATGCGTTCAAGCCCTCGCCGGAGTTCGTGATCATGTTCCTGCCCGGCGAGATGTTTTTCAGCGCCGCCCTGCAGGAAGATCCTGAGCTGATCGAGTTCGGCGTCAACGAGAAAGTCGTGCCGGCCACGCCGACGACGCTGATCGCGCTGCTGCGTGCGGTGGCGTACGGCTGGCGGCAGGAAGCGCTCGCAATCAACGCCCAGGAAGTGGCGGATCTCGGCAAGCAGCTCTATGAGCGGGTGGCGAGGCTCTCCGGGCATTGGAGCGACGTCGGGCAGCGTCTCAGCAAGGCGGTCGAGGCGTACAACAAGTCCGTCGTGACGCTCGAGTCGCGCGTATTGGTCTCCGCCCGGCGTTTCGCGGAGCTGAAGGCGGCGCCGCCGGATGGCGAGATCGAAGCGGTGCAGCAGATCGAGAGCCTGCCGCGGGCCCTGCAGGCGCCCGAGCTGGTGGTGGGGAAGGCCCAGGAGGTGGACGCGTAGCGGGGACGCTCCGGTCCTTTGCTGCAGATCCGAAAGGACGTGCGGCGGCTGCGCCCCGCCGCGGTCAGCCGTCAGTCAGAGCCAGGAGGCGCCGGATTACGCGCTTTCTCCGGCTAACCGCTAACCGCTTCGAAGCAAGCGCCATTGGAACGATCCGTAATCAGCTCTTCTTGGATGTCTTGGCGTAAAAGCCGCCGAGGACGGATTCGACTTGCGAGCTGCGACACTTCGGGCACTGCGGGCGCGCCTTCTCGTGCTCGGCGATGCTCTCGATCCGCTCGAATTCGTGGCGGCATTTCTTGCAGCGGTACTCGTACGTGGGCATTGCTGTTTGCTCCGTCGGTCGGGCTCGCAACGCACCGCGCGAGTGCGGGTTCCACGACCAGCGGCTCGAGGCGCCTTTCGGCCAGGGGCTCAGCGGACTGCATTTCTTGCTCGCGCGAAGCCTCGAGGGTACGTTAAGCCGCCCTGAATGCGAGCGTCAGTGGACTGCCGAGATTCGTCGGCGACCGCTGCGGCGCATCGAGGGGCGCCCCCCAGACGCGCCGAGGCCCCGGTGAAAGACTTCCAGCTCCGCAGCACGCATCGCCCTTTCCTTGTTCTGATCCTTGCGCTGATCGTCGTTCCGGGCGTTTACGCCGGCGGCGGGCAGCCCGTGCGCGCCGAGCGCGGCATGGTGGTGAGCGTGCACGAGCTCGCCTCCCGCGCCGGAGTACAGATGCTCCAGGCCGGCGGCAACGCGGTGGACGCCGCGATCGCTACGGGATTCGCGCTCGCGGTCGTGCATCCCGCCGCCGGCAACATCGGCGGCGGAGGCTTCATGCTGATTCGCATGCACGATGGCGCCGCGCATTTCGTGGACTATCGCGAGACGGCGCCCGGAAAGGCGACTGCGACCATGTACCAGGACGAGAAAGGCGAGGTGATTCCCAACCTGAGCCGCCTCGGCTACAAGGCGGTGGCCGTGCCGGGATCAGTCAAAGGCATGGTGCACGCCCAGACGCGCTACGGGAAACTCACGCTCAAGCAGACGATCGCGCCCGCCATCCGTCTGGCGCGCGAGGGCTATGCGCTTTCCTGGGGCGATGCGCGCGCCATGAGCGACGATACGGGGCTCGCACAATTCGCCGACTCGCGCCGCATCTTCCAGAACGACGGCAAGGGCTGGCGCGCCGGCGACATCTTCAGGCAGCCGGAGCTTGCGCGCACGCTCGAGCGTATCGCTGCGGATCCCGAGGACTTCTACCGTGGCCGGATGGCGCGCGAGATCGCCGAGTTCGTGCAGGCGGGCGGTGGGCTGATCACGGTCGAGGACCTGGCGAACTACGAAGTGCGCGAGCGCGAGCCGGTGCGCGGGACCTATCGCGGCTCGGAGATTCTCAGCGCGCCGCCGCCTTCCTCGGGCGGCATCGCGCTGATCGAGACGCTCAACATACTGGAAGGCTACGACATCGCGAAGGCGGGCTTCCGCTCGGCCGAATCCATCCATCTGATCACCGAGGCTTATCGCCGCGCCTTCTACGATCGCGCGCAGTATCTCGGCGATCCGCAATTCAGCGACGTGCCGGTGATGGAGCTGATGGACCGCGAGTACGCGGCGGCCTGGCGCAAGTCCATCGATCCGCAGCGCGCAAGTCGCTCGGCGGCGCTCGAGCGACCGCCGACTTCACCGCGGCTCATGCAGTACGCCGCCGAGCATCCCGTGTTCGCGCCGGCGCGCGAATCCACGGATACGACCCACTACTCGGTGGTGGACGAGCAGGGCAATGCGGTGTCGGTCACTACGACCATCAACGGCTCCTTCGGCTCCAAGGTGACCGTTGGTTCGCTCGGTTTCCTGCTCAACAACGAGATGGACGATTTTTCCGCGAAAGCCGGCGCGGCCAACATGTTCGGACTCATTCAGAGCGAGGAGAACGCGGTTGGTCCGAACAAGCGCCCGCTATCGGCCATGACGCCGACCATCGTGCTCAAGGACGGCAAACTCTGGCTGGTGCTCGGCTCCCCCGGAGGCCCGACGATCATCACGACCGTGGTCAACATCCTGATCGGCGTCGTCGATTTCGGCCTCGACATCCAGCAGGCCGTCAACGCGCCGCGTTTCCACCATCAATGGGTTCCCGATCGCATCCTGCTGGAACGCGATCGGCACTCGCCGGACACCGTGAGGCTCCTCGAAGCAATGGGCCACTCGATTTCGTTCGGCGGCCGCGGGGACGGTGAGTGCATCCAGATCGATCTGCAAACCGGACTGCGGCTCGGCGCGAGCGACATCCGCAACGAGAACGGCAGGGCGATCGGGTACTGAGCCGCGCGAGCGCTGGACAAGAGCGACGAAGTCGCGGCGCCGTGGTTTGTTAAGGGGCGATTCGTCTCACGACGTCATCTTCCTGCGGACGCTCGTTTCATCAAGTCGGCGAGGAACCAGATCGCCGATCAGGCGTTGCGCAGTCAACTAAGGAGGAGCGTACTTCACCGAGGAGGACAGTCATGAAACCGTGCGCAGGATATCTCGCTCCGGTCGTGGCGCTATTGCTGCCAGGAACCGCCGCGCTCGCGCAGGAAGGCGACGACAGCGCCGCCGGCTACCCGTTCCACGCACGCCTGAGCGGCGCTCAGGAAGTGACGCCGCCCGAAGCTCCGACCACGCCCTCCCCGGGCGTGAGCGCGCCTAGCGCCGGTCGGTTCAGCATGTCGGCGGCGCGGGATCTTTCATCGATCGAGTTCCAGCTCGACGTGAGCAACGCTGCGGGCGTCACGGCTGCTCACTTGCACTGCGCGCCCCCCGGCGTGAACGGCCCGATCGTCGTTTCACTGATGAATCCGAGCGAGCAGGGCGCCGATGTGGACGGCGTGCTCGGCGATGGGACGCGCGCCAACGAGGATATCGAGGCCAGCGCCGAGGGCTGCGAGGAACTCATCGACAGGCCGGTGCGGAACATCGCCTCGCTGGTCGCCGCCGCCGCTGAAGGACTGATCTACGCCAACGTGCACACCGTGGCGAATCCGGCCGGTGAAATCCGCGGCCAGCTCGTTCTTGGCCAGGATGAAGGGCAAGGCGGGCAGCCTGCGCCGAGTGAGCATGTTCAGTAGGGACCGGCCGGACAGAAGGCGCGAATCCCTCCCGGCCTCCTGCAAGCTCTTGTCTTGTCCGGGCCGGGTTTTCCGTTGGACTGCCCATGCGGCGGCCGGAAGACGGCGTCTCGGCGGGCGTCAGAAGGTGGCGGGGCGGGCTTGGAATCGGCCTTCGCCGAAGAACATCTCCAGGCCGACGCCGATGCCCCAGCTCGGTGTGCGGTTCTGCGTAGGATCGTCCTTCGGCCAGGTGACGCCTGGGCGCAGTTCGAGCACCAGCCATTCGCGCAGAATCTGCTGGCGAAAGACGGCGCGCAGGCCGTATTCGCCAAGCGGGACGGCCGCATCGAACTCACCGCTGGTGAACGCCTGGACCGCGACGGCGCGCTCGCCAGGCAACTCGCGATAGACAGTAAGCGCGGTGTAGCCGCGCACGCCCTCGGAGCGCTCTGAGATCGTCGCCGAAGCCGTCCAGCGCGCTAGCCAGCGCTCGTCAAACGTGCGCTCGAGATCGATGCGGCTGGTAAAGCCGAAGTCCTCGCTGTTCTGCCAGAACGCCGTCTCGCGCAGCCGCAGCAGTGTTCCACCCGCCATCTCGTGGTCAAAGCGCCAGCCCGCCTTGACGAACGGGTCGATCGGCGAGCGTATGCGCAGCCCCGCATCGGCTTCGAAGCGCCCGCCGGTTTCGCGCTCCTGGTAGTGGATGCCTACCAGCGTCTCATCTTCCTCGACGCCGCCCCCTGCGCGCTGGCGTGGAATGGCGCCGGAGCCCTGTTCGCGCTCGGTGACGAACTCATCGCGCGTGAACGTGCCGATGAATGCGTCAAAGCGCTCGCCGAGGTGCGGCAACGGCATGTTCACGCGGAAGCGGAACTTCTGATCCAGGCCGTTGAATTCGTCCCACAGGAGAATAGGGATGATGCTGCCGCGTGTGTAATTACGGTAAGCGCCTTCCTCCATCTGGGCGCCGAACCAGTGGTCCACGCGCATTGCTGAGCGCCACAGGAAACCGTGCAGGCCGCGGTGCGCGCGATCCATCCACGCATTCTGCTCGCCCTCGACGACTGGCTCGACGGTGTCCACGTCGGGAACGTCTGACTCGCTCTCTGCGAGCGCCGTACCGACCAGCAGCGCCGCCCACACCGTCCACGCGGCTTGCGCTGCACAGCGCGCCATCGAATGCCTCCGGATCGTGCGTTGCTGCAATCTTACAGCGCCTGTCTACCAGAAGAAGGTAATCCGTACGTCACAGGTTCCGCGCGCATCTCGCGAGCGTTCGCGCCGTCGCTGCGCGGCGCGCTCGAAGGCCGCGCACCGCGTGAGGCCCCGATGCATTATGTGATGCGTTATCCTCGAATCTCGATCACATGACGCGCGCCATGCCAGCTTTTCTTGCACGCCCAACACGGCGCCGGGCGCTGACGAGCGCTGCGATCGCGATCGCAGCGGTCGTCGGGATCTGGGCGCTGTTCGTTCCGCCGCGCTCCTGTTCGGATTCGGCGTGCGCGCGTGAGCGTTTTCGCGTGTTCGTCGAGATCGACACCTTCGACAACATCGAGCCGCTGACGCTCGCCATAGAACACCAGGGCGTGGTGCACACGCCCAGCTCGATCCTGGGCGGGGGCGGAGTGCGAGTAGAGATCGTGCAGGACCAGACGAATCTGCCTTACGCTGCGGCGAGCGGCCCGCTGGACCGCGCGGACCTCGATCAGTACGCGCAGGTGTGGCGCACCCGCAAGCCGCCGCGCAGCGCGCATGCCGGCGTGTATGCGATGGCTACGCCGGCTCTCGTTTCCGATACGGGGGAGCCCTTGTTCGGCATCATGTTCGACGTACAGGGTCGCGAGGGCTTCGCCATCGCGCCGGGCGAGACGGCCCGCGCATTCAGCCGTAGCAATCCCGAGGCGATCGGCTTGCTGCAACTTCGCACCTTCACGCACGAGCTGCTGCATGCGCTGAACCGTCGCCATCTGGACGCCATGCAGACGGACGACGGCCGGCTGACGATCGAAGCGCCGACGCGCTGCATCTCCAAGGCGAGGAACGGACGCTGGGAGCTGGTCGAAGCGCCGCTCCTGGAGCTCAGTCCCACGACCATTCAGTTCTTTCAGAGCGCGCCCAAGCGGTATGTGCTGCCGGGCGGCGCGCACGCCCCGTACAGCGACCTGCAAACCTCCGCGTCGGAGTGCGAGGACGTCCGGCGCAACACCGGTGTGCAGCCAGCGCCGGCTCGTTGGGAGCTGATCCGCAAACATCTGGCGCGCTGGTTCTGGCTGCAGTCCGCCTATGCGCAGGTCGATCCGTCCGAAACCGATCCGCAAGCAGCGCCGGATGCGCTCGAGGAGCATGAGCCCGCGGCGTCGATCGAGCTGCGCTTGCAGGCCCAGGAGGCGGCCTATCCGCTTGGCTATCCCATCGCGGTACGCGTTCGTGTGTTCAACGCCGGCGAGGGCGTCGCGCCGCTGCGCGACCGGCTCTCGCCATCTTACGGACTGGTGCAGTTCGAAGCGCGCGAGACCGGCGAGGATGACGACGCCTGGCGTCCGATCGAGCCGCTCGCGTGGTACGAGCCGGCGAGCGACGGCGGGGCCATGCTCCAGCCGGGTGAAGCCAGCGAGCAAACCGTTCCGATCTACTTTGGCGAGGGCGGCTGGACGTTCCCCAGGCCCGGGGAATACGAGGTGCGCGCGCGACTGCTCATGAGCGCCGGCGAAGAGCACGGACTGAGCAACATCGTGCTTGTTCGCATCGCCGCCCCACGGACCGAAGCGGACGAGCAGGCTCTGACGCCGCTGCTGGATGAAGACGGCGAGCTGAACGAGCGTATGGGCCGCCTGCTCATGTTCGGCGGTCGTATCGGCATGGCCGGAGACCGCGCCGCGCTTGTGCAGGCCGCGCGCGCGCAGCCCGAGACTGCGCTCGGAGCAGCTTTGCGGCTGGCGCTGGTTTCTCAGGAGCTGAGTCCGCCGATCGACCCGCGCACCGGCGAACGCCGTCCGCCGGATCGCGACCGGGCGCGCGAGCTCCTGCACAAGGCGTGCCCCGACAGCGGCGCGACGGCTCTGCGCGATCAGGTTCTCGAGCGCTTCGAAGGACTCGGCGCTCAGGCCATGGGGCCGCGCCTCGCAAGTAATGCGGCCGCCTGGGAGGGCGTCACGGAAGCTGGCGAGGCGGCCGCGACGTATGGCGACCCGTCGCTGGAGCGCTTCGGTCCGTCGCTGCATTTCTGCGCGGGCGCGGCCTCATTCTCCGCAGCCGTGCAGGCGCGTGCGCTCAGCCTGGGCGCCCGCTTGCGCGAGCTCGATCCGCAGCGAGTGGTGGTCGTCGGGCATGCGGACGACGAAGGTGATTGCAGCGACGCCGACGAGCTCGCGATGCGGCGCGCACACGAGCTGCGACGGGTGCTGATCGAGGCGGGAGTCGCGCCCGAGCGCATCGTCGGCGTGAGCCTGGGCGCGCGTCGCCCGCTCGACTTCTCGACGAGCGAGCCGGCGCGCCTGCTGAATCGACGCGTGGAAGCGCTGCTTGAGTTTCGCGCCGAGCGTTCCAACGACGGCGCGGTCGATCTCTCCGACAGGCCGTTCGACGACCAGGCCGAGCGCCCCGAACTCGATGGCGACGAACTTGCCGGCGAACCGGCGCAGCTCGAAGAAGAAGATCTCCACGCACTGCCGGAATGCGATGAGTAGCCGTCAATATCGGTAGATCGCCGCCGCGCCCGATTGCGTCGGCATGAGTTGCCCGGGGAGCACCAGCAACTCGCCGCCCTGCCGGATCGCCAACTCGCCGAGATCATCGAGCAGATCCTCATGCTCGGGCGAGCTCAGCTCGCCGGTGTGGAGCCGGCCGTTCTCGTCGATTCGTCCGCCGATGTGCTGGTCTGCGTCGATGAGCAGCGTCGCGACGCGACCCTGAGCGAGCGCCGCGGCGATTTCGGGCAGCTCATCGGCGCCTGCTCCTTTCGCACGTGCGGCGCCGAACTCCTCGATCACCGCGCGCACCCGCGCATGATTGCGCGGCTCGACGACGCCCCAGGCGCGCTCGCGCAGCTCTTCGATGCTCAGCGACTGGGGATGCGCATCGACGCCCGAATCGACCAGCAGCGGGTTGTGGCTCACGCGACGGAACACGGCCTGTTGTTCGGGCAGCGCGGCCAGCACCAGCGGCAGACGCGAAACATTCGAGTGATGCTCCTGCACTGCGCGATCAACAGCGCGGAAGAAGCGCTCCTCGTCGAGCGCCACCTCGTCCTTCCTCGATCCGTGGCCATGGAAGACCGCGCCTCCGGCGCCGGAGCCGCCGCGGTAGGTCGACAGGTTCAGATAGCCTTCACTGAGTTGGTCGCCCAGGGCGTCTTTGATGGTGCGCGGTACGCCCGGCGCCGGCTCGATTTCATCGAGCGTGTCGCGACCGCCTTCGTACAAGCGAACCGTGCTGCGATCGAGCGCCAGCACCTGGTAGCGGTCGACGGACTGCAGAATGCGCAGCAGCGGCTTGACGTGGAAGCTGTCGGCGACGACAGCGAGCTCGGGCGTCGGGCGCTGCAGTCGATACACCCGGAACAGATCGCGGCTGGAAAACACCGCCAAGCCGTCGCGCGGATGGCTCCAGAACTCCTGGTCGTCGAGAATTCTGCGCAGCGGCTCGAGCAGCACGTCGACATGTTTCCCCGAGCCGCGCGCCAGCGACTCCTGAAGCTCCCGCACCAGGTTCCTGTAGCGGATCGGATCCTGCTGGCTCTGTGGAAAACGGCGATGGGTCGGCTGGTAGAGGGACAGGCACGGCGGCTCGCGTTCCTGCAGCAGCTCCTGGATGTTGGGGATGTCGGCGGCGAGTTCTGCCACGCATGCCTCCTCGCTTTGCACGATTTACAATCGCACCGGTTCGTCGCCGGGGCTTGGCGCGTCCGCGACGCGACGCCGCATTGCTTCGCCTGTATTCGCTGTTTAACAGCGCGCGCTGGTCGGTTGTTCCTGCAGACCGAGTGCGGCAGAGCAGTCCGTTCGCGCGGCAGCCTGCGGGCGGGGATCCGCGTTTGCTTGGATGATCGCGAGCCAGCGCTATCCGATGAGAGCCCGGGGCTTCGCAAGCGTCGTCTTGCGACCGCCGCCATCCCGTTAGGGCGCAGCCTGCGGGCGGGGATCCGCGCTTGCTAAGCGCTATCCGATGAGAGCCTGGGGCCTCGCAAGCGTCGTCTTGCGACCACCGCCATCCCGTTAGGGCGGCAGCCTGCGGGCGGGGATCCGCGCTTGCTAAGCGCTATCCGATGAGAGCCTGGGGCCTCGCAAGCGTCGTCTTGCGACCACCGCCATCCCGTTAGGGGGCAGCCTGCGGGCGGGGATCGACGCGTCCTTTAGGGAATCTCTGATTTACTCTGTTTCTGCGATCTTGACCCGCTCGAAACGGCTTGCATTGCGGGCATTTCTTTGGGCTGAACCGTCGGGGCAGTAGGTTGATCAGAGCTTTCCTAGGTCTTAGGTTCGTTCCTCGGCGCCTGCGGCGGCGACTTCGGCGACCATCTGCCCCGACGCCGCCTGCGGCTGTGCGCTGACGAATGGGGCCTTCTGCTCCTCGGGCACGGATGGGCGCCGAGTCTTGCGCCACAGGGTGTACAGCCCGAGTGCGCCGACCAGCGCAGCCATTCCGGCGAAGTAGGCGGGCGGCCCGAAGGCGTTCATCGACACGGCGATGACGATCGGACCGACTGTGGCGCCGGCGCCGTTCATCAGGATCGCGGAAGCGCTGGCGGACACCATCTGGCTCGGCTGCAGATGATCGTTGATGTGGGACAGGGACAGCGAGTACAGCGTCAGCACGATCCCGCCGAACGCGGCGGCCAAGACGAATAGCACCGCTCGCGAGGAGGCGCCGAACATCGCAGCCAAGGCGGCGAACAGCGCGGCCAGTATGCACACCGCGATCAGCACGCTGCGCCGGTCAGTGCGATCCGAGAAACGGCCGATGGGCAACTGCGTCAATACGGCCGCGAAAACGCTTACGCCCATGAACGCGGCCACGTCCGGCGCCGCGAATCCGATCAGCCTCGCATACACTGGCCCCATCGAGAACAGGGCGCCGGTCAGCATGCCAGAGACGACCACGCCGACCACGCCCATCGGCGAAATGCGATACAGGTCGTGCAAACCGAGCTTGTGCGACGTGCTGAACTCGGGAGCGCGCTGCACGCTGACGTCATCGGCACGACGGCGATCGAGATCAGCACGGAGGTGAGCAGGAACAAGAGCGGCCCGGCCGGATCGGCGGCGTTGAGCAGAAATTGCCCGCCGGTCAGGCCGACGTACAGCACCACCATGTATACAGAGAGCAGCGCGCCGCGATTGTGGTTGTCGGCGCGATCGTTCAGCCAGCTCTCGGCGACTACGTAGACCCCTGCGAAGCAGAAGCCCGACGTCATGCGCAGCGCCGTCCAGACGATCGGCGAGACGAGCACCGCCTGTACGAGGATGGCGACCGACGCCACCGCTGTGAGCGCCGCGAACACGCGGATGTGGCCGACCCGCTGCATGAGGTGCGGGGCGCCCAGCGAGCCGCCGATGTATCCCACGTAATAGGCCGCCATGACGACGCCGATCACCGGCGTCGGGAAGTTTTCCAGCGTGGCGCGCAATCCCAGCAAGGTGCCCTGCAGACCGGCGCCGAGCATCAGCAGACCCATGCCGAGCAGCAGCGGCCAGGTGGCCAGTAAGTGGCGCATAGATTCTCGATCCATCTGCGCAAGTTTACACGGCGCCAAGCGAGCCGCTGGGCGCGCATCTGTCACGCGCCAGTGGAAAAAAGGATTACTGGCTTTCCGGCCCTCGCACCGAGTCGAGATCGGGCGCCTGAAGGGTTCGCCGGATCGTCGGAAACAATCACTCGCGGCGTACGTTTGCTAACCTAGGCAGTCGAGCCGCATGCCTGGCTTGCTCATACCGGACACATTCCAAAGTGGCGCCGCCTGAACAGCGACGGTTGAACCCGCAAATGCCTGACCGGTCAAGTTCGCCGAGCGCAATGCACTCACCCGCCCGCAGCTTCGCGTCGGGGCTGCGGCGCCGATGAGCAGGGAGGAGAAGCGGCGTTCGGCGCCGTCCGGCGTCGGCGGCGCCCATGACCTGCTCGACGCACACCGGCGGATGGAACAGAAGCTGCTCGAGCTTAACCGAGCGCTCGAGCAGAGGACGAATGAGCTCGCCTATGCCGCCGCAATGCTCCGCGCCACGCTGGAAGCGACTGCGGACGCGGTGCTGGTGACGGACGCCGAGGCGCGCATCCTCGAGTTCAACGAGAAATATCTGCAACTCTGGGGACTCGACAGCGCCCAGGTGCGCTCACGGCGTCATGGCGACGTGTTGCGGGTGATTGCCCGCAGCTTCGCCGATCCTGCGGCGTTCGCAGCGCGTGTGGAGGAGATTTGCACGAGCGCGCGGCCGCACAGCTTCGACGTGCTCGAACTGGCGGACGGGCGCGTCATCGAGCGCTTCTCGACGCTCCAGACTGTGGACGGCCGCGACGTGGGGCGCGTGTGGAGCTTCCGCGATGTCACCGAGGAACGGCGCGTGCAGCGGCAAGTGCACGAGCTGAACGTATCGCTGGAGGCCAAAGTCGCCGAGCGCACCGCCGCGCTGCAGAGGAGCGATCTGCAGTTCCAGCAACTCGTGGCGGGCGTGGACGACTGCGCGATCTACATGCTCGATCCGCAAGGCATGGTGGCGAGCTGGAATCCCGGCGCCGAGCGCATCAAGGGGTACCGCAGCGAAGAGATCATCGGCCAGCACTTCTCGGTGTTCTACACGGAGGCCGATCGACAGGACGGCAAGCCCGAGCGGACCCTGGCGGTCGCCCTGCGTGACGGCAAGTACGAGGCCGAGACCTGGCGAGTGCGCAAAGACGGGACGCGCTTCTGGGCGAGCGTGCTGGTCGAGGCGATCCATGCGGCCGACGGCAGGCTCCTCGGCTTCGCCAAGATCACGCGCGACATGACCGAGCGGCGCGCCATTGAGGAACAGCTCCATCAGTCGCAGAAGATGGAGGCGGTCGGTCAGCTCACGGGCGGCGTGGCGCACGACTTCAATAATCTGCTCACCGTCATTCTCGGCAACCTCGAGACCATCTGGCGCCGCTTGCCCGAGGACGACGCTCGACTGCGCCGCGCGGTCGATCAGGCGACCCGCGGCGCACAGCGCGCCGCCACACTCACCAGCCAGTTGCTCGCTTTCTCTCGTCGTCAGCCACTCAATCCCAAGCCGACCGATGTGAATCGATTGGTGAGCGGCGTGTCCGAGCTCATCCGGCGCACCCTGAACGAGAACATCGCCATCGAGACGGTTCTCGGCGGCGGTTTGTGGCGCGCGGAAATCGATCCTCATCAATTGGAGAGCGCGCTGCTGAACCTCGCCGTGAATGCGCGCGATGCAATGCCGAGCGGCGGCAGGATCACGATCGAGACGGCGAATGCATATCTCGATGAGAACTACACGGCGCATTACGCGGAGATCACGCCCGGGCAGTACGTGCTGATCTGCGTGACGGACACGGGCTGCGGTATGAGTCCGGACGTGCTCGAACACGCTTTCGATCCGTTCTTCACGACTAAACCGCTGGGCGAGGGCACCGGGCTAGGATTGAGCCAGGTGTTCGGCTTCGTGAAGCAGCCCGGCGGTCATATCAAGCTCTACAGCGAAGATGGCCATGGCACGGCCGTGAAGATCTATCTGCCGCGCATGGTCGGTGAAGCCGCGGCGCACGAGCCGGAAAGCCCGCCGCCCTGTGCGCCGGGCGGAGATTCGAGCGAGACCATATTGGTCGTCGAGGACGATGATGATGTGCGCAGCTACAGCACGGAAAGTCTGCGCGAGCTCGGGTTTACGGTGCTCGAGGCGCATGATGGGGCTACTGCGCTCAAGGTTCTCGATCGGTGTCCGCAGGTGCAACTGCTGTTCACCGATGTGGGGCTTCCAGGGGTGAACGGCCGTCAGCTCGCCGATGAGGCGCAGCGTCGCAAGCCGGGTCTGAAGATCCTGTTTACGTCCGGTTATGCGCGTAACGCGATCGTACACCAGGGTCGGCTCGATCCGGGCGTCGAACTGCTCACCAAGCCGTTTACGCGTGCGCAGCTTGCAAGCCGCATCCGCGACGTACTCGATCAGAAGCGCGACTTCGGCGACGGGCCCAACTGCGTGCTGGTGGTGGAGGATGAGCCGTTGGTCCGCATGTTCCTGGCGGACGTGCTCGAGAGCCGCGGCTTCACGGTCGTGCAAAGCGCCTCGGCGCGAGATGCGAGCGCCGCCGTCGAGCGTCTGCGGCAGCCGCTTGCGGCGTTCGTCGATCTCGGTCTGCCGGACCGCAAGGGCGGCGATCTCGCCGCAGAGCTGCGCACGCGTTGGCCGGACATCAGAATCATCATCTTAAGCGGTCACGGCGACGCGCCGGACGGCCGCTTTTGCTCCGACCGGAGCGTGACGTTCCTCAAGAAGCCGTTCGACGAAGCGGCGCTGATCGAGACGCTGGAGAAATTGGGATTGGCGCAAGCGGGGAAGCGGACAGCGGATAGCGGATAGTCAGAGGCGGCGCAGATTACGCTCTGAAACTATCCGCTATCCGCTTCACTTCCTACAAATGCTCCAGCACCCGTACGCCCGCCTGATGATGGCGCGCCGGCGCCGCCACGACTTCTTCCCCGATATGGTGGAAGTGCAGGTCGATGGTCGCTTCGCCGACCGGCAGGTCGTGGACGGTGAGGGAATCGACGCCGTCCGGGAGCGTCGGGCGCTCGATGTGCACTTCGCGCGCCGCACCCTCGATACGCACTCCCAGGCATGCCTGCAGCAGCATGAACACTGAGCCCGAAGCCCAGGCCTGCGGCAGGCAGGCTACCGGATAGGGAACCGGATCCTGATCGTGAATGCGAGAGAATCCGCAGAACAGCTCCGGCAGCCGCATACCGAAGTGCGTAGCGGCCTCGAACATCTCGTTGAGCACTTGCACGACGTTGGTTCGCCTGCCGTAGCGAGCCATGCCGGCTGCGCAGATCGATGTGTCATGCGGCCAGATCGAGCCGTTGTGATACGACATCGGGTTGTAGCGCGGCTCGCCTTCGGCGAGCGTGCGCACGCCCCAGCCGCTGGCGAACCGCGGCGAGAGTAGCTGCGCGGCTACTGCGGCGGCGCGCTCCTCCGCGACCGCCTCGCAGTACAGCAAATGCCCGGCATTCGACGCATACACCTTGCAAGGCGCCCCGTCCCCGTCGAGCGCGAGCGCGTAATAGGTCATCTGTGGAATCCAGAATCGCTCTTCGATGGCGACGCGCAACCGTTCCGCGCGCGCCAGCCAGGCGGCGCTGTGCGCCTGATCGGCGCGGCCCGCCGCGAGTGCGGCCATCGCCTTGAAAGCTGCGTGCGCGTAGCCCTGCACTTCGACGACTGCGACCGGTCCGTTGGGGAAGCGTCCATCGGCATGGAAGATGGAGTCCTGACTGTCTTTCCAGGCCTGATTCACCAGACCGCTGCGCTCACCGCGGGCATAGTCCAGAAAGCCCGTAGGACTCTGGTCCATGCGTCGCTCGATCCAGCCTATGGCGTTGAGCAACGCGTCCCAGATGGCGTCCACCACGGAGCGATCTGCGGTGCGCTGCTCGTATGCTCCGGCCAGCATCACGAACAGCGGCGTCGTGTCGACGCCGCCGTAATAGCAGCCGTAAGGCACTTCGCGCAGCGCCGCCATTTCACCGCGGCGCATCTCGTGCATGATCTTGCCCGGCTGCGAATCTTGGAAAGCGGATTCCTCGCGCGCCTGGGTGGACGCGAGGAACCGCAGCACGCCGGCGGCCAGCGACGGGTTGAGCCACAGCGTCTGCAGTGCGGTGATGATCGCGTCGCGTCCGAACTGCGTGGCGAACCAGGGAATCCCGGCGTAAGGATAGGGTCCGGTCTTCAGCGATGTAGTGAGCAGGGCGAGGTCGCTGTGTGAGCGCTCGATCCATTGGTTGAACGGGCGCGCAGTCGTGCTGACCGAGGCGCCTTGGCTGAGCCGCTCGTGCATGCTGGCGGAAAGGTTGTTCGCCGCGGCGGCGAAACGCTGCGCCGACGGCGCCTGCGCGCGCTGGGCGCCGATTTCGACGTACAGCTCCTCGATCGCGCCGCGCGGCACGAAGATGCGAAATTGCGCCTTGCCCCCATCGATCGAGTCGGGCTTGCGCGAAAAGCAGATCCGCGTGGTGCGCACGACCTGATCGAGGCCGCGATAGGAGATCTGCGCGCCGTGCTCGTCGACCTGCGGCGGGAAGATCTCGCCGCGACGGGCGCGGGTGTGGCCCTGCACCTCGAAGATGTCGGCGAAGTCGGCGGTGTAGAAGAACGTCAACGGCACCTCGACGTCGATCGCGCTGAAGTTGACCAGCCGGAGGCGCTCATGCAGGCGCGTGTCCCAGAGGAAGCGACTGCGCTCGATGTGGATCACGCCCTGCGGAATGGACAGTTCGCCAGGTGCGGCGAGCGGTAGGTTGGTGACATGAGCGGTGAACAGCGTGTTGTCGTGACTGATAGACGCGCCGAGCAGCGAAGGGCGGCGATCGTCGATCGACAGCTCCCAGCGCGAGAGCACGCGCGTATCCTGGGTGAACAGTCCGTCGTCGCGGCCCTCCTGGATGTCTCCCAGCGCGTCAGCCAGCATGAACGTCTCGCCGTCCTTGAGCGTGTAGCGCGGCAGTAGCCCACGCCGGTCGCCGGATTTGGTCCCCAAGTAGTGACTCCCGTACGGATGTGACCGGTGGTCGTCAGTTTGGACGCGCCGCCGGGCGTTCGCCCATTGCGAGCGGCCGCGACAGCATCGTCAGCTCGGCGGTCTCCGACAATTCCTCGTAAATACGCAGGTAATCGAGCGCCATGCGCCTGGATGTGAAACGCCGCTCGAACTCTCGGCGGATTCGAACGCGATCGAAAGTGCGCACACGTTCGATGGCCGCAAGCGCCTGTTCTTCACTCTCGACCAGGCATCCTGTGACGCCATCTTCGATGATCTCCGGGGCCGAGCCGCATTTCCAGACGATCACGGGCGCTCCGCAGGCCATCGCCTCGATCATCGATAGCCCGAACGGCTCAGGCCAGTCGATAGGCATCAGCAACGCGCGCGCCTGTGCGAGAAACTCCGCCTTGCGATCGTCGCCGATCTCGCCGATGAATTCGACCAGCGGATCGCGCAGCAACGGCTTGACCATCGTTTCGTAGTACGCAACGTCGGCCGAATCCACCTTGGCGGCGATTTTCAGGGGCAGTCCGGCGCGCTGTGCGACCCGGATCGCGACGTCCGGGCGCTTCTCCGGCGAGACGCGCCCGAGAAAGGCCAGATAGTCTCGCTCGCCGGCGCGTGCCGGCGCTGGGACGAGCAGCGTCTCGGGGAGGCCGTGGTGCACCGTACCTAGCCACTTGGCCTGCGGCAGCGGTGCTTGCTGACTGCGTGAGATCGAGACCACGCCGAACTGCGGCCAGCACGCGAACGCCTGCGGCAGGTCTTTCAGATCAAGCCGGCCGTGCAGGGTGGTCACGGTGCGGTGCGCCTCGTGCTCGAACATAGGGAAGTGCAAGAGGTCGAGATGAAAGTGCAGCACGTCGAACTGTCTGGCCGTGCGCCGTACTTCATGGAGCATTGCAAGATGCGCGGCCAGGTCGGACTTGTATGGGGCGTCGTCCAGACGGATAGCCTGATCGCGCGCCGGGATCAGCCGGGCGCGAGTGCGGGCGTCCGCCGACGCGAACAGCGTGACGTCGTGACCAAGGTCGACCAGTGCGTCGCACAAGTACGCGACCACGCGTTCGGTGCCTCCGTAGAGTCTGGGTGGGACGGCTTCATACAGTGGAGCGATCTGGGCAATCTTCATAATGGGTTTCAATGCGACCGGGGCTCGGATCCGCGTCGTAACGTAGCGTGAGCTGCGAAAGTTTCGCCATGTCTGGAACCGCCGACGCCATGCAGGCGGGCGCGTGCAGTAAGGGCGTGATCGGAACGCGTGCGCCGCAACGCGCGTAGTTGTGTGGCGTCCAGAGCCTGAGGAAGCTCTGATTATCCCGACTGTTCAGCTCGAGGAAGCGCCCGCGTGCAAGGCGTCTCGAGCGGCCCGAGGTCAGAGAAGCAGAGTACGTCGGAGGTTCCTTAACGCGTCGGTGCGACTCGGATGAGTGCGAGCTGTCGTCACGCAGCGGAGGCTTCCATCGTGAATCGTTCCAGTGTACTGGCGAGGATCATTCGCCCGATCCTGTTGCTGTTGCTCTTGAGCGCCTGTTCGTCTGGCGGACACGCGCAACGCAACGAAGCCGCCCAGGAGGCGGCGCAGGAGGCGCCGAAAGTCGGCTCCGAGCCGATGGGCGGATTGCCCGACTTCCGGCCGCTGGTGCGCAAGTACGGCGACGCCGTCGTGAACGTGGAAGTGATGCAGCGCCGTCAGCAGGCGGCGGGCGCGCCGCCGATCGATCCCAACGATCCGCTGTTCGATTTTTTCCGCCGCTTCGGCATCCCGGCGCCGCAGTTCGGACCGCCGGGCGGCCAGCCGCCGATGCGCGGCGCGGCTTCTGGTTTCATCGTGTCGAGCGACGGCTACATTCTCACCAATGCGCATGTGGTGGCCGAGGCTGATCAGGTGAACGTGCGCCTCACCGATAGGCGCGAGTACTCGGCGAAGGTCGTGGGCGTCGACCTGCGCACCGACGTGGCTGTCCTCAAGATCGATGCACAGGACCTGCCCGTCGTGAAGATCGGCGATCCCGAACAGCTCGAGCCAGGCCAATGGGTGCTGGCGATCGGTTCGCCCTTCGGGTTGGAGAACAGCGCCACGGCGGGCATCGTCAGCGCCACGGCGCGGGCGGTCGGCGGCGAGATGTACGTGCCTTTCATCCAGACCGACGTCGCGGTCAATCCGGGCAACTCCGGCGGCCCACTGTTCAATCTGCGCGGCGAGGTGGTGGGCATCAACTCGATGATTTTCAGCCGCACCGGCGGCTACATGGGGTTGTCGTTCGCGATCCCCATCGATGTGGCGATCGACGTGCGCGACCAGCTCATCAAGACGGGCAGAGTGGTTCGCGGCCGCATCGGCGTCGCGGTGCAGGACGTCAACGCGCAACTCGCCGAGTCGTTCGGCCTCGATCGCCCCGGGGGCGCACTGGTGAGTTCGGTGGAAGAGGGCGCTCCGGCGGCCAAGGCCGGCCTGCGGCCCGGCGATGTGATCCTGGCGGTGAACGACTCGGTCATCGAGCGCTACACCGAGCTCTCGAGCGTGATCGCGCGCGCCTCGCCGGGCGAGGAGCTGGAGCTCGGAGTTTGGCGCGACGGCAAGGAGCGTACGGTCAAAGTGCAGGTCGAGGAAATGCGCGAGCCGGCTGCGCGCGTCGCCGCCGCCGGCCAGCCGTCCGAGCCCGGCGGGCGTCTCGGCCTCGCCGTACGACCACTTTCGCCGGCCGAGAAGCAACAGCTCGATACCGAGGGCTCGCTGGTGGTTGAGCGCTCCGGCGGGCCGGCCGCCGAGTCCGGCGTGCTGCCGGGCGATGTGATCCTGGGTGTGAACGGCAGACCAATCAAGTCCGTGCAGCAGTTGCAGAAGGCGGTGGAGGACGGGCCAGAGTCAGTGGCCTTGCTGATCGAGCGCGGCGGCGCACAGCTTTTCGTGCCCGTGCAAACAAGAAATGGGAGAGAAGCGGATAGCGGATAGGAGAGAGCGGTTAGCGGTTGGCGGTTAGCGGTTAGTCAGAGGGATAGCGGCTCGTGCAGAGGGCATGCTCGTGACAGCCGTCCGCGCAACGCGGGCGACATTCTGTCGTACGATGCTCCGTCCATGGGTCAATCAACGAGCCGCGAGGAGCATCACCATGTGCGACGAGAGCGCCATTGACGACATGATCGAATTTGCGCGGCGCACGGACGGCCTGAGCCGACGGCGCTTTGGCGCGTTGTCGCTGGGCGCTGGAATCACGATGATGCTGCCGCCGGTCGGCGCCGCCGCCCAGGTCAGAGAATCGGACGTCGAAATCAGAACGCCGGACGGAACCGCGGACGCCTATTTCGTGCATCCGGCAAGCGGTCGGCATCCTGGGGTTCTCGTCTGGCCTGACGCGCTCGGCTTGCGCCCCACGTTCAGACAGATGGGCAGACGCCTCGCGGAAGCCGGCTATTCGGTGCTCGTGCCGAATCAGTTCTATCGCACCCGGACGGCGCCGGTCGTACCGCCGGGCGCCAGTTTTGAGGATCCGGAAACCCGCAAGGCGATCATGGCGATGATGGGCGAGCTGAACGCGACGAGACAGGTCATCGACGCTCGCGCGTTCGTCGGCTTTCTGGATTCACAGCCGTCGGTGGACAAGGCGCGCAAGATGGCGACCACGGGCTATTGCATGGGCGGTCCGATCGCCATGCGCACGGCCGCCGAGTTCCCCGAGCGGATCGGCGCCGCTGCATCGTTCCATGGCGGCGGTCTGGTCACGGACAAACCCGACAGCCCGCACCTGCTCGTGCCCAGAATGAAGGCGCATTTTCTCATTGCGATAGCGGAGAACGACGATCAGAAGGAACCGGAGGCAAAGCACGTGCTGCGGCGTGCATTCGAAGCAGCTCAGCTGCCTGCCGAGATCGAGGTGTATGAAGGAACCATGCACGGCTGGTGTCCGCCTGACATGCCCGCCTACAACGAAGCACAGGCGGAGAAAGCGTGGGCAAGAATGCTGGCGCTGTTCGAGGAGGCGCTGGCGTAGCGGCCTACGGCCTGCGTTCCATGAACTGAGGCAGGCCGTCGCCGATCGTTTCCCAAGCGGCCTTCGAGCCGACCCAGACGTGATATGCGTTGCTGCACGTGAACGATGTTTCGATGGAGCCCAAGCGAAGGCGTCTCACGCCAGGTAGATCATCCCTGGCGCTGTAGATCGGGCTCCCGCAGGTCGAGCAGAACACTCGCACCTTATTGGGCCCCGCCCGAAACTCCTTGAGCAGCCGCCGCCCACGCACGATTCGAAACTTGGAGGCGTCGATTGGGCTTATGGCCACATAAGCCGAGCCCTGAGCCTTTCGACACATGGAACAGTGGCACATCGAGATTTCCTCGATGCGCCCGTCGTACTCGTAGCGCACCCCATTACACAGGCATCCGCCCACTATCACAGCGCTCTCTCCAGATGGGTTGACGTCAGTATCCCGCGTCGCGTCACGACCCGCAGAGCGACGGCCGCGTGCGAGAGGAAACATCGCACCCCTTCCCGCCCGCATCGCATGCCGGGGGGAGGGGATGTCTTATGGCCATTGCGGCGATGCGCACGCACATTAAGCCTGTCCTTCACGAATCGCGTTTGCGGAGTGCGGTCGTGGCGAGTGAGCTTCTTTTCTCTGTCGGCATGGTGATCGCTCTGGCCGTCTGGCTCGGCGCGAAGCGCGCGCTCGCAGTGCGCCGGCGCACGCGTCAGGCGCAAGTCGCGTGCTTCGGCGCAAGTTCGCAGGGAACGATCGCGGCCATCCAGCGGCCGTTCTTGCTCGATTCGTGCACCCGCTTCTACTTCGACTTTACGCCGGCGGGCGCCCCCGAGCCTCTGCGTGTATGCCACGTGGTGCACGACTGGCTCGATGAGCTGAGCTGCACTCCGCCCCCGATCGGCGCGAGCGTATCGGTGCGCTATCTGCCCGAGGCCCCTCGTGAGGCGGTGATCGCCGTACTGGCGCCGACGCTCACACAGACCAAGGCTGGGAGAGAGCCAGAGCGCTCACAAGAACCGGGGAACTCGCGGGTCAGAGAGCGTCGCTCGAGTTGCGGCGTGGCATGAGAACTGCGCTATAAGTATCTCATCAGACAAACAATAAAGTAGTCGGCCGCATCGCCATGGCTGGTGATGGGCGCATGGCGCAATGGACGCTCAACGCGGACGCGTCAGCTTGAGGAGGCGTCCGCCGCCGTCGCGCTGGTCCTCGAGCACCCAGATGGCGCCGTCCGGTCCCTGCTCGACCTCACGGATGCGGCGCCGCATGGGGAAGCGCTCCGCCTCGCGCGCGGTGGTCCCATCGAATTCCACGCGCACCAGACTTTGCGAGGACAGCCCGCCGATGAAGCCGTTTCCCCTCCAGTCCGGAAACTCCGCGCCGTCGTAGATGATGAATCCGGCCGGCGAGATCACCGGCGTCCAGGTGATCACGGGCGCCTGGAAGCGTTCGGGCTGGGTGTCGTGGTCCGGGATTTCGCGACCGTCGTAGTGGTCGCCGTTCGAGACGATGGGGTAGCCGTAATTCGCGCCGCGCACGATCAGATTCAGTTCGTCGCCGCCGCGTGGCCCCATCTCGTGCGCCCACAGCCGGTTCTGCGCATCGAACGCCAGACCGAGCGGGTTGCGGTGCCCCGTCGAGAACACCTCCGGGCGCGGGCCGGGCGTGTTTGCGAACGGGTTGCCGGGAGCGGGTTTACCCTCATCGGTCAGCCGAAGGACCTTGCCTCGCGTGTTGTTCACCTCCTGAGCCGCGTTCCCGTTCGACGCGCCGGTCGTCATGTACAGGTAGCCTTCTTTGTCGAACACGATGCGCGAGCCGGAACCGCCATTGCCGGGCCAGATGTCGCCCACCAGCAGATCCTTCACGTCGACCAGGGCGTTCCCCTCCAGGCGGCCGCGCCCAAG
>Ga0079224_100000062_pt1 | contig 73052 bp, 70 predicted proteins | sample Stecom2015_FD_80414 | JGI IMG/M metagenome (GOLD analysis project Ga0079224, IMG submission 80414) | Agricultural soil microbial communities from Utah to study Nitrogen management - Steer compost 2015 | ecosystem: Environmental > Terrestrial > Soil > Agricultural land | place: USA: Utah... | reverse complement strand
CACCCTCTCCGCCAAATTCCTTATATTCACTTGGGTTTCGAAGAGTCCAGGCGGAGAACCGCCTAAAAGCCCCTCTTCCCTAAAATGGCGAGACGCTCTGGGATAGACTCGGTGAAACATCGAAACGGCCATCCTTAGGGGTGGCCGTTTTGCTATGGGTGCTCGGGCCGGACGAGGAAGGTCACGCGTTCAGCGAGCGCCTAGCCCGGGTAGCACACACCTGGGGTGTTCCCTCTCATTGCACCTTGGCCGAAGGCGAGGACCGCCTCCGGAAGATGACTACCCGATGGCAGCACTGGAGGAGGCAGTTGCCGTATTCCTTTGGGCGCGAAAGTCGATCGTGCGGGCAGATCAGCTCCGCCTTCCCCCTTCTTACTGCTCATTCCGGGTCTTCTGCGTTTTTCTGACCGGTCGCGCGACAGGCTCTGCCGTTTAGGCGGAGAAGGATAGCGCGGGCGGCATAGTCCCCCTTGTCTTTGGGTTTTAGCGTGGCGTCTGCTGCTGTTCGATGTACTGGCGCACAATGGGAATCACTGCGCTGCCGTAGCTTGAAGCAAAGTAGGACAGCGACCTTTTTATTGTTTAAGTGTCGAAGGGGTGCAGATCAGCGTCCTGTCCAGCGGGCGGCTGGGGTTCGGGCGACATTCCAGCCGCTCGAACTTGGATCGCCGCGGACTTCGGTGCCGAAGCCTCCGCGGGAGTAGTGCGGATCGGGGGCGCGGCGCCGGCGCGATGCTGCAGGGGGTGCTGATGCTGAACATCCTGTCGCTGTGGGTGCTGCGCATCCCGCTCCCCATCTGGCCGCTACCCTGCATGGTGAGCGGGGGATCGCGCTGAGAATGGGGATCAGCTTTCTGCTCAGCAGCCCGTGCGCGGCCGCGCCTAGCGGACGGCAAAGCCAGGTGCGCCGCTACGCTGCGCGGGCGGTCGCTCAGCTGTCTTCCGCCAGGGTCGCTAGCTGCTCCGCCTGGTACTCGCTGATCAGCGGCTCGATGATGGGGTCAAGGTTGCCCTCGAGGATTTCGTCGAGCTGGTGCAGGGTGAGGTTGATGCGGTGGTCAGTGACCCGGCCCTGTGGGAAGTTGTAGGTGCGGATGCGTTCGGAGCGGTCGCCGCTGCCGACCAGCAGGCGACGCTGCCGGGTCTGCTCGGCCTCCCGCCGCTCCCGCTCGGCGGAGAGCAGCCGGGCCTGCAGCAACGCCATGGCCTTGGCGCGGTTCTTGTGCTGTGAGCGCTCGTCCTGGCACTCCACCACGATGCCGGTGGGGATGTGGGTGATGCGGATGGCGGAGTCGGTCTTGTTGACGTGCTGACCGCCGGCGCCGGAAGCGCGGAAGGTGTCGATGCGCAGATCGGACGGGTTGATTTGGATCTCGTCGATCTCCTCCGCTTCGGGCAGCACGGCCACGGTGCAGGCGGAGGTGTGGATGCGGCCCTGGGATTCGGTGACCGGCACCCGCTGCACCCGGTGCGCGCCGGATTCGAACTTGAGGCGCGAGTAGGCGCCGTGGCCGATGATGCGGGCGATGACTTCCTTGTAGCCGCCGACCTCGCCCTCGCTGGCGCTGATCAGTTCGACCTGCCAGCCTTGCTGCTCGGCGTAGCGGCTGTACATCCGGAACAGGTCGCCGGCGAATAGCGCGGCCTCGTCGCCGCCGGTGCCGGCGCGCACCTCGAGGAAGATGTTGCGCTCGTCGTTGGGGTCGCTCGGCAGCAGCAGCACCTGCAGCTTACGCTCCTGCTCCGCCAGCTGGGCCTGCACAGCGCGGATCTCTTCTTCCGCCATGCTGCGGATTTCCGGATCGTCATCGCGGCGCATCTCCTCGGCGTTGCGCAGCTGGGTCAGCATCTCGTTGTAACGCCGATATTCGTCGACGATCGGCTCGAGACGGGCGTATTCCTTGGACAGGCTGGCGAAGCGGCTTTGGTTGCCGATCACTTCGGGATCGGAGAGCAGCCCCGAGAGCTCCTCGAAGCGCTCTTGCAACTGGTCAAGCTTGGCGCGGATTGAAGCTTTCACGGGATCGACTTGTCCTCGTCTGCGATGTCCAGAGCCTGGCTCAGGGCGGCCAGGGACTTGCGGTCTCCTGCTTCCGCCGCAGCGCGCAGCGCGGTGGTCGGGGTATGGATCAATCGATTGGTCAGGGTGTGCGCCAGGTAAGTCATGGCTTCGACCGGATCAGCGCCGGCGGCCAGACGGCGCAGCGCCCGGGCCAGGACCTCGTCACGGTCGCGCGTGGCTTGCTCGCGGTATTGGCGCAGGAGGTCGATGCCTTCCCGCGAGCGGTGCCAGGCCATGAAGCGCTCGACGCGCAGGGCGACGATCTCGTCGGCTTCGCGGGCCGCCTGCTGGCGGGAGCGCAGGTTTTCCTGGATGACGTCTTGCAGATCGTCGACCGTGTAAAGATAGACGTCCTTCAAATTGGCCACTTCCGGCTCGATGTCACGCGGCACGGCAAGGTCGACCATGAAGATCAGCCGATGGCGCCGCCGCTTGATGGCTCGCTCCACGGCGCCCTTGCCGAGAATGGGCACCGGGCTGGCGGTCGAGGCGATGACGATGTCGCACTCGGCGAGGCGGTCGGCGATATCGCTCAGCGCGATCGCTTCGCCCCCCATGACGGCCGTCAGCTCCTGCGCCCGCTCCACCGTCCGGTTGGCGACGATCATCTTGCGCAGCCCCTGATCCTTGAGGTGGCGCGCGCACAGCTCGATGGTGTCGCCGGCGCCGATCAGCAGCGCCGTGTTGGCGCCGAGGTCGCCGAAGATCTGCTTGGCCAGGCTGACCGCGGCGTAGGCGACCGAGACCGGGCTGGCGCCGATGGCGGTCTCGGTACGGACTTGCTTGGCCACCGAGAACGCGTTCTGGAACATGCGACCGAGAATGCGGCCGATGGTGCCAGCGTTGCGGGCGTCCTCGTAGGCAGTCTTGGTCTGGCCCAGGATCTGGGGCTCGCCCAGGACCAGCGAGTCCAGCCCGGCCGACACCCGCAGCAGGTGGCGAACGGCGTCAGCGTCCTTATAGCTGTACAGGTACTTGGAGAGCCAGTCGATGCTGACCTGGCGGACGCGGCACAGCCACTGGGTCAGCGCCTGGATCACCGAGTCGTCGGCGACCACCGCATAGATTTCAGTGCGGTTGCAGGTCGAGATGATTGCGGCTTCGTCGACGCCAGGTTCGTCGGCGAGCTCCCGCAGGCGGTCGGCGAGCTCGTCGGGAGCAAACGCCAGCCGTTCCCGGACCTCGACGGGCGCGCTGACGTGATTGACTCCAATGGCGACTATGGGCATTGAAATTGGGGCAGTATATGTCTGCAAGTTACGAAAAGCTCTTCTACTGCGAAACGTCTGGCCGTCCTGTCGAATCCGAGACTGCCGACCCGCTATAGTAACCGACAGCAAGCAAACTTGTGATGAAGGAGCGCACGATCGACCAGGTTTTATGCACGTCTTTCCGGGTTCGTCTCGAGAAATGCCCGAGATTTCGACAGATCGTGCCCTTGCTGGTTGCTGCGCTGCTTTCGGCCTGCGCCATCCAGTCCCGTCCGGTCATCCTGCCGGAGCCTTCGCCCGAGCCGCCCGCTGTCGAGCCGCCGCTTACCGAACCGCCGGCCGCCGAGCTGCCGTCGGCGACCGAGCCGGCGCCCGTTGCCAAGCCACAGCCGAGCGTGGCCGATGAGATCAGCGACCGGCTGCTCTTCCATGTGCTGCGCGCGGAGCTGGCTGGCAATCAGGGGGATCTGCAGCAATCGCAAGAGGCTTATCTCGAAGCCGCCCGGCTCAGTCGCGATCCTCGGCTTGCCGAGCGCGCCGCCCGTCTGGCGCTCTACCTGCACGACCTGCCGGCCGCCCGCGAGGCGGCCCAGCGCTGGCTGCAGCTGGCGCCGAACGCGCCGGCCGCGCATGAAATGCTGGCCTTGGTCCTGCTGCGCGGCGGCGATGCCGATAGCGCGCTGCGGCACTTGCGCCAGGCCCTGGCGCTCGAGCCGGCGGGCGCGGCAGCCGGATTCGAGCGATTGAGCCAGTTGCTGGCACGGGAGACGGGCGCCAGCAAGGCGCTGGCGCTAGCGGCCGTGGAAGCGCTGGCCAGTGAGCATCCTGACGAGCCCCAGGCCTACCAGACTCTAGCAGAGCTGGCGCTGCGTTTCGAGCAGCCCGAGACCGCCCTGGCGGCCGCCGAGCAGGCGCAGCGGCTGGCCCCGGACTGGACCGCCCCGGCACTGCTGAGTGTCCAGGCGCATTTGCGGATGGGCGAGGGGGAGCGGGCCATCCAGCGCCTGCAGGAGCTGCTCGACCGCCAGCCGAGCGACTACGACTTGCGCCTGCAGTATGCGCGCGCTTTGCTCGAGCTGGAGCGGCTGGAGGGCGCGCTGCGGCAATTCGAGCTGCTGCTGCAGGCCCGCCCGGACCAGGCGCAGATTCGCTACGTCGCGGCGCTGTTGGCGCTGGAGCTGGGCGAGCATGAAAAGGCCAGGGAGAACCTGCTGCAGCTGATCAACAGCGGCCAGCGCAGCGACGATGCCTATTTCTATCTGGGGCGGCTGGCGCAGCTCGAAGGCGATGCCCGCGGCGCCATGCGCTGGTTCCGCCAGGTGCAGGGGCAGCACCGGCCGGAGGCGCTCCTGCGCCTGGCCGTCATCCTCGGCGAGCAGGGGCAGTTGGCGGCGGCCCGCGGCCAACTGCAGGAGCTGCGCAGCCAGTACCCCGAGCAGGCAGCGCGCAGCTATCTGCTCGAAGCCGGCCTGCTGCGGGAGCACGAGCGGCTGGAAGAAGCGGCCGCCCTCTACAGCGAAGCGCTGTCCGCCCATCCGGAGGATCCCGACCTGCGTTATGGCCGGGCGCTCACCTACGTGCTGCTGGGGCAGATCGAGGCAGCCGAGGAGGATTTGCGTCTGCTGCTGGCGGCGTATCCAGACGAGCCGATGTATCTGAACGCGCTCGGCTACACCCTGGTCGACATGACCGAGCGTTACCAGGAAGGCTTCGAGCTCATCCAGCGCGCCTACGAGCTCGACCCCGACAGCCCGGCCATCATCGACAGCATGGGCTGGGCGCTCTATCGCCTGCAGCGCCTGGACGAGGCGCGCGAGATGCTGCTGCAGGCCTATGCGCTGGACCAGGATAGCGAGATCGCGGCCCATCTGATCGAGGTGCTCTGGCGGCTCGGCGAGCGGGACGAGGCGCAGCGCATCCTGACGGAAGCCTTGCAGCGCAAGCCTGACAGCCGGGTCCTGCACGACGTCAGGGAGCGCCTGCAATGATCAAGCGTTGCGCCCTGCTGGGTCTGTTTCTGCTGCTGGCAAGCTGCGCCACCGTGCCGGTACAGACGCCGGAACCGGAAGGGCCGGGCAGCCTGGAGCGACACGCCCGCGCGCTTGCCGAGCTCACCGCCTGGCAAGTGCGGGGCCGAGCGGCGATCAGCATGCCCGGCCAGGCCGGCACGGTGAGCATGGTTTGGCACCAGCGAGGGGAGCACTACAATATCGAGCTGCGCGCGCCCTGGGGGGCCGGCACTGTCAAGGTCGACGGCGGTCCGTCCGGCGTGCTGCTGCGCACCAGCGCCGGCGTGCACGAATATGCCGCCGCGCCGCGCGAGCTGTTGCGCCGTCACAGTGGGCTCGACCTCCCGCTGGAAGCGCTGCGCTATTGGTTGCTCGGGCTGCCGGTGCCCGCTGTGGCCGCCCAGCCCACGCTCGATTCGCGGGGCCTGTTGAGCGAGCTGCGGCAGCATGGCTGGCGAATTCGCTACCTAAACTATGGCGAGTTCGCAGGCCTGGCGCTGCCGACGCGACTGTTTCTGACCGGCGAGGATATCGAGGTTCGAATCGTGGTTCAGGAGTGGATGCTGGATCGATGACGCCAACCGAGTGGCCGGCACCGGCGAAGCTCAATCTTTTCCTGCACATTTGCGGCCGCCGCCCGGATGGGTATCATTTGTTGCAAACCGTGTTCCGGCTGCTGGACTACGGCGACACGTTGCGCTTCACGCCGCGCAGCGACGGCGTCATACGCCGGGTCAACGAGCTGCCAGGCATCCCCGAGGACGATGACTTGTGCGTGCGGGCCGCGCGGCTGCTGCAGCGCACGGCCGCTTGCCCCCTGGGGGTAGACATCCACATCGAAAAGCGCCTGCCGATCGGCGGCGGGCTCGGTGGTGGCAGCTCCGATGCCGCCACCACGCTGGTTGCCCTCAACCGGCTCTGGCGCCTGGGTTATGACGTCGATACCCTGAGCCGGCTGGGTCTGCAGCTGGGGGCCGACGTGCCGGTTTTCGTGCGCGGGCTGAGTAGCTGGGGAGAGAGCATTGGCGAGGTGCTCTCCCCGGTGGAGCTAGGCTCGCCGTGGTACGTCGTGGTCTCGCCCGAGGTGCAGGTGAGCACCCGGCGGGTATTCACGGCGGCGGAATTGACAAGAGACACGCCGCCGATCACAATGTCGGCCTTTCGCGCGGGCCGGGTCCGCAATGACTGCGAACCAGTTGTGCGCCAGCTCTACCCTGAAGTTGCCCAGGCGCTGGATTGGCTGGTACAATTTGGGGACGCGCGTCTTACCGGAACCGGCGGCTGCGTCTTCGCAGCCTTCGATTCCGAGCGCCAGGCACGCGCGGTCTGCGAACAGGCGCCGCCACCGTGGCGAGCATTCGTCGCCCGCGGTGTCGATGTATCGCCGTTGCGCCGCATGGCGGAACGGCTGGCCGCATAGCGGTTGCGCTCGTTCCTGGAGCAACACGTGGGGCGTCGCCAAGTGGTAAGGCACGGGATTTTGATTCCCGCATTCGTAGGTTCGAATCCTACCGCCCCAGCCATTTTCCCCCACACGTCCCGGGATCCCCGGGGCCCGGTTCAGACACAGAGTGGACGACCGTGACCGACAATGGCCGCATGATGGTGTTCACGGGGAACGCCAATCCCCAGCTTGCTGCCGCCATCGCCGAACACCTCAAAACCCGCCTTGGAGATGCAGTCGTCGGCCGCTTCAGCGACGGCGAAGTAATGGTTGAGATCAACGAGCACGTCCGTGGCAAGGACGTGTTCATCGTGCAGCCCACCTGTGGCCCTACCAGTGACAACCTGATGGAGCTGTTGATCATCGCCGATGCCCTGCGGCGTTCGTCCGCTGCTCGCATCACGGCGGTCATCCCGTACTACGGCTATGCCCGTCAGGATCGTCGCCCCCGCAGCCAGCGGGTTGCGATTTCCGCCAAGGTGGTGGCCGACATGATCCAGACGGTGGGCATCAACCGGGTGCTGACCGTGGACCTGCATGCGGACCAGATCCAGGGCTTCTTCAACATTCCGGTGGACAACGTCTACGCCTCGCCGGTCATGCTGGGCGACATCTGGCGGCAACTCTATCCCAATCAGATCGTCGTCTCGCCCGACGTGGGCGGCGTCGTGCGCGCCCGGGCTGTCGCCAAGCGGCTGGACGACGCCGATCTGGCCATCATCGACAAGCGTCGTCCGCGCGCCAACGAAGCCAAGGTGATGAACATCATCGGTGATGTCGAAGGCAAGACGGCTATCATCGTCGACGATATCGTCGATACTGCCGGCACGCTGTGCGAGGCGGCCAAGACGCTGAAGGAAAGAGGCGCGACCAAGGTGGTCGCCTACATCACCCATCCGATCCTTTCCGGCAATGCCGTCGAGCGCATTGCCAACTCGCAGCTGGATGAGCTGGTGGTGACGGATACCATTCCGCTGCGCCCCGAGGCCAAGGCCTGCAATCGCATCCGCCAGCTGTCGATTGCCGAGATCCTGGCCGAGACCATGCGCCGGATCAGCAACGACGAGTCCGTCAGCGAGCTGTTCATCGAATGATCCCGAGCCCGCCACCGCGCGGGCTTTCCCGTTGCCGTTCCGGCACGGTTTGAATCGGATTCGGAGCGTCACGACGCTCGCCAAAAGCGCCGAACCTGGTCGCGGGGGAGGCGGAGTCGCCGCTACGGCGGTTTTTATTGGAGGCTGTCATGCCGGTTGAAATGAAACTTGAAGCTGAGATCCGCACGGACCTGGGGAAAGGTGCGAGCCGCCGCCTGCGCCGTGCGAACAAGGTGCCTGCCGTGTTGTACGGCGGTGACAACGGGGCTGTGCCGCTGACACTGAGCGCCGCACAGGTCGCCCGCCTGATGGAAGAAGAGGCGTTTTACTCGCAGCTCATCACCATCGTCTACAACGGCAAGCAGGAGCAGGCGGTGGTGAAGGACATCCAGCGCCATCCCTACAAGCCGCTGGTCCAGCACCTGGACCTGCAACGCGTCGTCGCCGGCCAGAAGATGCGCACGCGCGTGCCGCTGCGGATCGTCGGCGAGGAAGAGCTGCTGAAGACCCAGAAGGGCGTGCTGCAGCACGAGATGATCGACGTCGAGGTCGAGTGCCTGCCGCAGGATCTGCCGCAGTTCATCGAGGTGGGTGTCACCGGCCTGACCGTCGGCAGCGCCATCCACCTCAGCCAGCTGCAGCTGCCGGAAGGGGTTGAGCTGGCCACACCGGTGGCGGACTCGGAGCACGATCTGCCGGTGGTCTCGCTGCTGGCGCTGCGCGTCTCGGGCGAGGAAGAAGGCGAGGCTGCGGAAGAGGGCGGCGAGCAGGAGGCTGAATAAGCCTCCCTGGGAGTCTGATCAGTGCCGTCCGCCGGTCTTGCGCTGGTTGTCGGTCTAGGCAACCCAGGCGATCGCTATGCACAGACCCGCCATAACGCCGGTTTCTGGTTCGTTGACGAGCTGGCCCGGAAGCATGGCGGGTCTTTTCGTGCCGAGAAGAAATTCCACGGCGAGCTGACGCGCATCCGCGTCGGCGAGCGGGAGTGCATGCTGCTCAAGCCCATGCAGTACATGAACCGCAGTGGGCTGAGCGTGGCCTCGATCGCCAAGTTCTATCGCATCGCTCCCGCCGCTATTCTCATCGCGCATGACGAGATCGACCTGCCGCCCGGCGCCCTGCGCGTCAAGCAGGGCGGTGGCCATGGTGGCCACAACGGCCTGCGCGATGTCATCTCCGCGCTGGGCAGCGCCGACTTTTGGCGGTTGCGGATCGGCGTCGGCCACCCGGGCCATCGCGATCTGGTGGTGGACTACGTGCTGTCGCGTCCCAGGCTGGAGGAGCAGATGCTGCTGGATCAGGCGATCGCGGCGGCGCTTGAGGCGTTTCCGCTGCTGCTCGAAGGCCAGTTTGGCAAGGCGCAGCAGCAGTTGCATGGCCGCAAATGCGGTTGAGGGGTTCGGATCATGGGTTTCAAATGCGGCATCGTCGGACTGCCCAACGTCGGCAAGTCGACTCTGTTCAATGCGCTGACCAAGGCCGGTATTCCGGCTGAGAACTATCCTTTCTGCACCATCGATCCGAACGTGGGGATCGTGCCGGTGCCGGATCCGCGGCTGGATCAGCTAGCCGAGATTGTCAAGCCGGAGCGCACGGTGCCGACGACCATGGAGTTCGTCGACATCGCCGGTCTGGTCAAGGGCGCCTCGCGCGGTGAGGGACTGGGCAACCAGTTCCTGGCGCACATCCGGGAGACCGATGCCATTGCCCAGGTGGTGCGCTGCTTCGAGGACGACGACGTCCATCATGTGGCTGGCCGGGTCGATCCCGTCGCCGATGCCGAAGTCATCAACACCGAGCTGGCGCTGGCCGACATGGAGACGGTCGAGCGGGCGCTGACGCGGGTGGAACGCCAGGCCCGGGCCGGCGACAAGGCTGCCGCTGTCCGCCGCGATCTCCTGCAGCGTGTCAAGGAGCAGCTGGATGCCGGCAAGCCGGTCCGCGCCCTCGAGCTGTCGGACGAGGAGCGGGGCATGCTGCACGAGCTGCACCTGCTCACCATCAAGCCGATGATGTACATCGCCAACGTCAAGGAAGACGGTTTCGAGAACAATCCCCTGCTGGATCGAATCCGGGCCTATGCTGCCGAGGACGGCACCCAGGTGGTGCAGGTGAGCGCGGCCATCGAGGCCGAGCTGGCCAGCCTGGAGCCGGCGGAGCAGCTGGAGTTCCTGAGCGAGTACGGTTTGAGCGAGCCGGGGCTCAATCGCGTCATCAACGCCGGCTACAAGCTGCTTGGGCTGCTTACTTACTTCACCGCCGGCAAGAAGGAGGTGCGGGCCTGGACCGTCAAAGCCGGTTCCACCGCGCCGCAGGCGGCCGGCCGGATACACAGCGACTTCGAGCGCGGCTTTATCCGTGCCGAGGTCATCTCCTTCGAGGATTTCATCAAGTACGGCGGGGAGCAGGGCGCCAAGGAAGCCGGCCGCATGCGGCTGGAGGGCAAGGATTACATCGTCCAGGAAGGCGACATCATGCACTTCCGTTTCAACGTCTAAGCCGGCGCGATGCCTGGTCAGCACGGCCAGGTCGCGCTTGCCGGCCGGGCTCAGCGGCGGAAAATCGGCGTGCCGGAGAACAGCGTGCTGAACGCCTCGATGCTTTGGACGTCGGCCTCCAGGCGCAGCTGGGCCAGCAGTTCCGGCTCAATGGGCACGCGCTCAGCGGCGCTGGGGTCGATGAAGGGCTCCTCGTCTTCCTTGCGCTTGATCTTGTAGCCCGGCTCCACCTTCTTGCTGAGCGCGTTGGCCACGTGCACCAGGGCGACTTCGTCGAGATAGCTACGCGCCCGCACCGGCTGGTTGTGATAGGCCGTGGTCACGCACAGCATCTCGGGCAGCTTCCATTCCCGCATCAGGGCCGCGCCGACTGCGGCGTGGTCGAAGCCGAGCACCTCGCGCTCGATCTGGTACAGCGGCTGATCCGAGTGGGGCAGCCGGTTGAGCACGATCGCGGCCTGCTCGGGCAGGCGGTGATAAATGACCAGCTTGCCCAAGTCGTGGATCAGACCGGCGACGAAGAGCTGCTCCGGTTGGCTGTGCTTGAGATGCCGCGCCAGCGCCCGCGCCAGGATTCCGCAGTAAATGCTGTGATGCCAGAAGTCGGCCATGTCCACCAGCCGGGTGCTGATGTTGGCAAAGGCACTGGCCACCGAGGTCGCCAGGACCAGCTCGCGCAGGTTGCGGGTGCCGAGCAGGGTGATGGCCTGGGGGATGGTACTGACCTTGGTCTTGAAGCCGAAGTGGGCGCTGTTGACCATGCGCAGCAGCCGCGCCGTCAGGGCCGGATCGTGGGCGATGACCCGGCCGATGTCGGCGCTGCCGTAGCGCGGATCCTCCAGCATTTCGCTGATACGGTAATAGGCGCGCGGCAACGAAACCAGGCCGTTGAGGTCGCGTATCAGCTCTTCAATCGTCATAGTCTTACCTCTGAAACAAGGCGGCAGCAGCAGCGCCACCCGCGGCATGGAGCCGTCCGTCGCATGCGATGGCGTCCTTGCTACTACTAGTACAGCCAGCCGGCGATCGTCAGCAACGCAGCGACGGCGACCCAGATCATCGAGCTGCGTCCGACCAGCTCTCTGGCGTCTTGCAAGAACTCTTCGACATCGTCGCTCTCGGGGTCGAATGGCTCCTCGGCGTCGTCAATGTGCAGCGCGCCGACGCCGGCGGCGGCAACCAGGCGTGCCGCCTGGTCGGACTCGTCACCGGCCTTGCGCCAGGCGTCGCGGGCATGCACGAAGCTGCCGGCCAGCGCGAAGGAGAGGGCGGCCGCCCGGGCCGGTAGCCAGTCCGCCAGCGCGAGGAGCTGGTTGCTGGAGTCGGCGAGCTCGTCATCGCTCTGCCGCTGCGCGTGCTCGTGGAGTAGCACGATGAGGCGTAACGCCACCGGACCGACCGGCCCCAGCAGCAGCAGCCAGAAGATGCCCGACAGCCAGCGGCGGTAACTTTGCCAGAACAGGCCGGCGGCCGCCAGCAAGGGCAGGCTGGCGGCGCTGGCCGTGTTGGTGGAGCTGTCGGTCAGCTCCGCCGCATGGCTGCGCGCGGAGTCGATCCGACCCTCGCGCCAGTCCGCGCAGAAATCCCTGACCTGCTCGTCGGGGCTGCCCGGGCCATGCAGGAACAGCAGCGCCCAGGCCCCGAGCGCGATTTCGGCCAGCCCGAGCAGCCAGCCCTCCAGCAGCACTTGCAGCAAGGCGAACAGCAGCACCGGCGGCAGCAGTGCTAGCGCCAGGCGCAGCCAGGGGTGGTCGCCGACGCGCTCCCACAGGCTCCGCTCGAGCCAGCGCAGGTAGCGCAGGAACGGCTCCGGGCTGCGCCAGGAGTCGACCTTGCGTGGATGCTGGTTGGCCCAAAGTGCGAGCAAGATGGCGATCAATCGCATGCTTATTCACCGTGTCGTTCAGCCGACCGAGGCGCGTAGTCGCGCCCAGTCGAAATAGGGGCCGGGATCGGTTTTGCGTCCGGGCGCTATGTGGCAGTGACCGACGATGCGATCCGTGGTGATTGCAGGGTAGGCGCTGCGGAGGGCGCGGACGACGCCGATCAGGACGTCGTACTGGCGGTCCGTATAGGGCAGGGTATCGCAGCCTTCCAGCTCGATGCCGATGGAGAAATCGTTGCAGGCGGTGCGCCCGCCCCAGCGGGACTCGCCGGCATGCCAGGCGCGCCGGCTGAAGGGGACGTATTGGATGAGCTCGCCGTCGCGTCGGATGACGAGATGCGCCGAGACTTTGAGCCCGCGCAGGCCCTGAAAATACGGATGGGCGTCATGATCGAGGGTGTTGGTGAACAGCTGGTCGATGTAAGGACCGCCGAACTCGGCGGGCGGCAGACTGATGCCATGAATGACAAGCAGGTCCACGGGCGAGCCGCCCGAGCGGGCGTCGTGATTCGGGGACGGCCGCTGGTGTGCCTGAGGGATCAGCCCCTCGGGCAGTTCCACCGTAAAGCGCGTATTCATGGGCCGTTTGCCTGGTAGCGGACGATCATTCGAATGCGAAACGCTGTTCCTGGAGCTGTCGAGGCCGGTTATTTTGTCATTTCGGCATAGAGCGGGCAGGCGATGCTGATGGGCGTGGGCAGCCCGTCATCCAGCCTCACTGCCGTCAACTGGCCGCCCCAGACGCAGCCGCTGTCGATGGCCAGGATGCCGTCGTCGTTGTAGAAACCCAGGGCCGACCAGTGGCCGCAGATGATGGTCGGGCCATCGTAGCGCCGGCCCGGTACCTTGTACCAGGGCATGTGGCCGGGTGGGCAGGCGTGGGGCAAGCCCTTGTAGTGCAGCTGCAGACGCCCTTCGCCGTCGCAGACCCGCATGCGGGTGAGCGCGTTGGTAATATAGCGGAGCCGGTCGATCCCGCTCAAACTCTCGTTCCACGCATCGGGCTGATTGCCATAGATTTCCCGCAGCAGGGCGTCGTAATCGGGGCTGCGCAGGGCAGCCTCGAGTTCCTTGGCGCAGCGCTTGGCGGTCGCCAGATCCCAGGCCGGGGGGATGCCGGCATGGGTCATCACATAGCCGAGCTCGGGGTCGTGGTGGAGCAGCGGCTGATGGCGCAGCCAGTGCATCAGTTCGTCGACGTCGGGCGCGGCGAGCACCTCGTCCAGGGTGTCATTGTGGCTGGGCTCGGCGTGCCCGGCCCACACCGCCAGCAAATGCAGGTCGTGGTTGCCCAGCACGGTGACGGCGCGCTCGCCCAGGTCGCGGACGAAGCGCAGCACCCAGAGCGAATCCGGGCCGCGGTTGACCAGATCCCCCGTGAACCAGAGGGTGTCACGGGTCGGGTCGAATTGGATCAGCTCCAGCAGCTGGCGCAGGCTCGCGCCGCAGCCCTGGATGTCGCCTATTGCATAAACTGCCACGTCACCTCGTCCATAGGAGCATCGGCTATCCGTCGATAGTGACTGCTCCGCTCGGGCCGTGCAACCGCCTCGCTTGCGCAGCCGCGTCAGTGCAGGGTGCGGGGGATGGCCAGCGTGAATACCGGGATTGGCTCGTCGAAGCGTACCCCATCGTCCGCCAGCATCTGGTAGCTGCCGCGCATGCTGCCGACCGGCGTCTCCAGCATGGCGCCGCTGGTGTAGCGGAAGTTCTCTCCCGGCCGCAGATGCGGCTGCTCGCCGACGACGCCATCGCCGCGCACCTCGCGCTCGTTGCCGTTGGCGTCGACGATGAACCAGTGACGGCTGATCAGCCGCGCCGCCACCGTGCCGGTATTGCGGATCGTGATGGTGTAGGCGAAGACGTAGCGGTTTTCGCTCGGATCCGACTGCTCTTCCAGATAAGCGGGCTCGGCCCGGACTTCGAAGCGGTACTTATTGGAGTTATCGGGCATCGCGCTCGATCCTGCTGCGTCTGCTAAGCCTCGGCTTGCTGCTTCAACGCCGCCATCTTGGCAGTCAGAGCCTGCAGGAGGTTCCGGTAGGAGGCGATGAAAGCCTCGACACCCTCGCGCTCCAACTGCTCGGTGATGGCGTCCAGATCGATGCCCAGCGCGGCCACCTGCTGCAACGTCCGCGGCGCCTCTGCGAGCGCCGGCAGCAGGCGGGCGGCCGGCTGGCCGTGATCGCGGTAGGCTTCGAAGGTCGCCGGCGGCATGGTGTTGACGGTGCGCTCGGCGATCAATTCCTCAACGTACAGCACGTCGCTGTAGCTGGGGTTCTTGGTGCCGGTGCTGGCCCACAGCAGCCGCTGCACCTGGGCGCCGGCCTCCTTGAGCTTGGCGAAGCGGGCGCCGTCGAAGATCTCCAGGAACTTGGCATAAGCGGCGCGGGCATTGGCAATGGCGGTTTTGCCCAGCAGCGCCTCGCCCTCGGGCCGGGACTCCAACAGCCGGTCGACCGCGGTGTCGACCCGGCTGACGAAGAAGCTGGCAACGGAGGCGACGCGATCGACCGGTTTACCGGCGGCAAGCCGCTGCTCCAGGCCCTTGATGTAGGCCTCGGCGACCTCGGCGTAACGGGCGACTGCGAACAGCAGGGTGACGTTGACGTTGATGCCGTCGGCAATCAGGGTCTCGATGGCGGCAACCCCCTCGCGGGTGGCCGGCACCTTGATCATGACATTGGGCCGGTCGATCCAGGCGTGCAGCTTGCGCGCTTCGGCCACCGTGCCGGCGGCGTCGTGCGCCAGGGTCGGCGAGACCTCGATGCTGACCATCCCGTCCTGGCCGTTGCTAGTGTCGTAGACCGGGCGCAGCACGTCGGCGGCGGCGCGGATGTCCTCCACCGCCAGATGGTTGAACAGCTCGGCGGCATCCCAATCCGGGTTGCTGCGTACCGCTTCGGCGATGGCGTCGTCGTAGGCGTCGCTGCCGGTGATGGCCTTTTCGAAGATGGTGGGGTTGGAGGTGACCCCGCTCACGCCGTCGTCGGCGACCAGGCGTGCCAGCTCGCCGGTGCGCAGCATGGTCCGATGGATGTTGTCGTACCAGACGCTCTGGCCGAAGCGGTTGAGGGATTTCAGCGGATTGGTGCTCATGCTTTCAGGAACCCGTTGTTTCGTCAGGGCGGCGATGAAGGGGGCATATTGTAAGCATTACGCTTTTGTTTCAATAGGGTTTTGCCGCATTTCGAGAAATTCGCCACGGTATGGCGCGGGCCCGGCGGGGGGGGCGCCGTCCGGGCATGGGCCGAAGTGCTCGGGCGGCGCGACGGCGGGAGGCTAGATGCGGACCGCAAGCACGTCGCAGGGGGCGCCGTGGAGGACGGCGTTGGCGGTGGAGCCGAGCAGCAGCGCCAGGCCGTGGCGGCCATGGCTGCCGACCACGATCAGGTCGACCCCGTACTGTTCGGCGAAATTGATGATCTCCCGCTTGGTGTAGCCCATGACGATATGGCGCCGGGACGGCTCCAGCCCGACCCGATCGGCCAGCTCGCGCAGCTTTTGCTCGGCGGTGTCGTGCAACTCGCTCTCGATGCTCATGGGCGGCAGCAGGGCTTCGCCGGCAGCGTCCACCGGCAGCGGCTCAATGACGTGGAGCAGGCTGAGCATGCTGCCGTAGCGTTGGGCGAGATCTTGCGCCCGTTCCAGCACCTCCCGCCCTTCTGGGCTGAGGTCGACGGCAGCCAGTATGTGTCGATAGGCTCGCATGGCTGTCTAGCCTCCCTGCACGTGCAGTCGAGGCAAGTATAGCAAGCCGCCGGTCGGCGGGGCGGCGGCGGTTAGGAGCGCGCCGGCAGCTGGCCGGCGAGTGCGGCAAAGCCGGCCAGATCCACCTGCTCGGGGCGCAGCGCCGGATCGACGCCGGCGGCGCGGATCTGCTCCTCGTCGAGCAGGCCCTTGAGGGTGTTGCGCAGCGTCTTGCGGCGCTGGCTGAAAGCCTGGGCGACCAGACGGCTGAAGACGGCCACGTCGTTCACCTCGATGGGCTTGGACCGGTGCGGTATCAACCGGACGAAGGCCGAGTCGACCTGCGGTACGGGACGGAAGGCGCCGGGGGCGATGTTGAACAGCCGCTCCACCCGGCAGTGGTACTGCACCATCACCGACAGTCGGCCGTAGGCATCGTCGCCGACCCGGGCGGCTAGCCGGTCCACTACCTCCTTCTGCAGCGTGAAGTGCATGTCGGCGATGATGTCGGCGTAGTCCAGCAGGTGGAAGATGAGCGGGGTGGAGATGTTGTAGGGCAGGTTGCCGACGATGCGCAGCGGCTGCTCGTTCTCACGCAGGCTGGCGAAATCGAAGCGCAGCGCGTCCCCCTGGTGGATGACCAGCTCGCCGGCGCCCTGGCAGCGGCGGGCTAGCTCCGCCACCAGGTCGCGGTCGAGCTCCACCGCCTGCAGGCGGCCGACGGCCTGCAGCAGGGGCAGGGTGAGTGCCCCCAGGCCGGGCCCGATCTCGACCAGCTGCTGGCCGGGCTCCGGGGCGATGGCCCGGATCATGCGAGCAATGATGTTGCCGTCGACCAGGAAGTTCTGGCCGAAGCGCTTGCGGGCTCGGTGACGGAAGCTCATGGACTGGCTGCGACGCGCGACAGGCGGATGGCTTCGGCGATGGCGGCCTCCAGGCTCCCGGCCTCAGCCCGGCCGCTGCCGGCCAGCTCCAGGGCGGTGCCGTGGTCGACCGAGGTCCGTACGATGGGCAACCCCAGTGTGACGTTGACGGCATGGCCGAAGCCGACGTGCTTGAGCACCGGCAGGCCCTGGTCGTGGTACATGGCCAGCACGGCGTCGGCGCCAGCCAGTCCCCGGGGCGTGAACAGGGTATCGGCCGGCAGCGGACCGACCAGGTCCATGCCCTCGCGGCGCAGGCCGTCGAGCACCGGCTCGATGACCTCGATCTCCTCGCGACCCAGGTGGCCGCCCTCGCCGGCATGGGGATTGAGACCGCAGACTAGGATGCGGGGTCGGGAGATGCCGTACTTGCGGCGCAGGTCGTGCTCCAGGATGCGTAGCACCTGCGTCAGCCGCTGCGGCGTGATGGCGGCGGGAACGTCCTTGAGCGGCAGATGGGTGGTCGCCAGCGCCACGCGCAGCTCGCCGGCGGCCAGCATCATGACCGGCAGCGGGGCGTTGGTGAGCTCGGCGAAGAACTCGGTGTGGCCGGTGAAGGGTACGCCGGCGTCGTTGATCACTCCCTTGTGCACCGGCGCCGTGACCACGGCGGCGAAGCGGCCGGCGAGGCAGCCCTTCCCGGCCAGCCGCAGCGTCTCCAGCACGTAGCGGCTGTTGGCCGGATCCAGCTTACCCGGGCTCGCCGGCTGCGCCAGCGGCACCGCCAGCACGCGCAGCTCGCCGGCCTGCTGCGGGGCAGGGGGCGAGGCAGGATCAAAGGGCAGCAGCCGCAATGGTAGGCCCAGCATGGCGGCGCGCTGCGCTAGCAGCGCCGGGTCGGCCACCGCCACCAGCTCGGCCGGATGGGCTTGCTGGGCGATCTGCACGCACAAATCGGGGCCGATGCCGGCCGGCTCGCCAGGAGTAAGCGCGATGCGGGGTGTCGTCATGCTTCAACCATCCAGGCGGATATCGACGTAGGCGTCTTCGCGCAGCTGCCGCAGCCAGGCCTCCAGCACCTCTTCGGTCTTGCGCTGGCGGATGATCTCGGCCGCCCGGGCCCGGCGCAGCTCGTCGGTGGCGTCGCGCTGGCGGCGCTCCAGCACCTGCACGATATGCCAGCCGAAGTTGCTGCGAAACGGCTCGCTGATCTCGCCGGGAGCCAGCTGCGCCATGGCCTGCTCGAAGCTGGGGACGAACATGCCCGGCGACGCCCAGCCCAGGTCGCCGCCGCGCGAGGCGCTGGCCTTGTCGTCGGAATGCGCTTTGGCCAGCTCGGCGAAGTCCTCGCCGTTCAGGATGCGGCGGCGCAGCGATTCCAGCCGCTGGCGGGCGTCGCTTTCGCTGACCACTTCGTTGGGCGTGATCAGGATGTGGCGGGCACGGGTCTGGGTGATAACAGCCCGGTCGCTGCTGCGGCGGTCAAGCAGCTGAATGATGTGAAAGCCGCTGGGTCCTTGCAGGATGTCGGCGGTCTCGCCCACCGCGAGCTGCGGCACCACGTTGGCGAACAGGGTTGGCAGCTCGCCCTGGGTGCGCCAGCCGAGGCTGCCGCCGTCGAGCGCGGTGGGGCTGTCGGAGTAGCTGGCCGCCAGCTGCGCCAGCTCCGCGCCCTCGCGCAGGGCGCGGAGCACCTGCTCGGCCCGCTCGCGCGCCTGCTGCAGCTGCGCGGCCGAGGCCTGGTCGGGGATGCTGATCAGGATGTGGCCGACCAGGTACTCGTCGGTGTTGCTGCCGCTTTGGCTGGCCAGGAACTCGTCGATCTCCTGGGGAGTGATATGGACCCGGCTCTCGGCCTGGCGCTGATGGAGGCGGGCCAGGACGATCTCGTTGCGCAGCCCCTCGCGGAAGGCGGCGTAATCGTAGCCCTCAGCCTCCAGGGCGGCGCGGAACTGGCTGAGGCTGAGGTTGTTCTGCTCGGCGATGCGCTGCACGGCGGCGTTCAGCGTGGCCTCATCCACGCGGATGCCGCTGCGCTCGGCGACGGCGAGCTGCAGCCGCTGCATGATGAGCCGCTCCAGGACCTGGCGGATCAGGATCTGCTGATCCGGCAGGGGGATGTTGCGCTGCTGCAGCTGGGCGGCGACGGTCTTGACCTCCTGCTCCAGCTCCGACAGCAGCACCACATCGTCGTTGACCACCGCAACGATGCGGTCCAGCAGCTGGGCCGCCAGCGCCTGCGGGGCGGCCAGCAGCAGGGCGAGCGCCAGCGCCGGCCAACGCCAGGCGGTGCGGGGGAAGCGGAAGAGTCCGTTCATGCGATTACCTTTCGAAACGGTAGCCGGAGACGACTTCCTCGATGAAAGCATCCAGGCGCCTGCCGAGCGCGCCCAGGCCAGTGAATTCCAGCTGCACCATGAAGGACAGCGACGGATCGTCGTCATCGATGGAAGATATATGCTCGCGCACCAGGGTGCGCAGCGTCCAGCAGCAACTGCCATAGGCCAGGCCGACGAAGCGTTCCAGCCGCTTGCTGTCGAGCAGCGAGTAATGCACCCCGGCCAGTCCCAGCCAGCGGCTGCCAAGGGGCCAGACCCCGGTGAGCTCGATCTGTTCCAGCGGCGCGCCCTGGCCATCCACCCCGGCCTCGCGGTGGCGATAGGTCAGATGAACCGCCTTCCACTCGTCCGGACGATAGCTAAGTCGCAGCGAGCGGCGCACGACCTCATCCTCGCGGGTATCGTAGCGCAGGTCGCCGTAGAGGGTGAGCGGTCCCAGGCTGACGCGCAGGTCGGCCAGCAGGTCGGACCTCGAGCGGCTGTCCTCCGGGATCGCCCTGCTGCCGATGCGCACCTTGCGCTCGGAGAAGTAAAAGGCGCGTCCAATGCCGGCCCGCAACAGCTCTCGTCCCGTGGAGCGGTCCAGCAGCCGGCTGTACACCGCCAGGCTCAGCTGGTTGGCATCGCCGATGCGGTCCGGGCCGGTGAAACGGTTCATCTCGAACAGCTGCGACAGGGTCAGCTCGGTGCGGGAGGTGTCGAACACCGGCAGCTCGCTTTGATCGCGGTAGGGCACGTACAGGTAGAACAGCCGCGGCTCCAGGGTCTGCAGCAGGCGCCGTCGGCCGAGGCTAAGGTCGCGTTCGAGGAAAATGCCGCCGTCGAGGCTGAACAGCGGCACGGTGCGATTCAGCGACTCTTCCGGGTGATTGCCGCTCAGCCGATCCGGATAGTCCAGCCAATAGCGGGTGTGGCTCAACGCCACGCTCGGCGTCACGAAATAGGCCAGGCGCTCATGGCGCAGGAAGGTGTGCAGCAGCATGTCGCTGCGCAGGCCGGTGATGCGCTCCGAGGTGGGGTGGGCGAAGCGGGTGGCTTCGCCGGCGAGGTTGTAGTTGAAGGCGCCCGGATTGCTGGAGCGGTAGCTCGCCAGCAGCCGCGGCAGCACCCGGTAGGGTCGGCTGCGGGGCAGGATCTCGTCGTCCACGGTCTGCCAGCCCTGCACCTGGCCTTGCAGATGCCAGCCCCCGCTGCGATAGCCCAGCACCGCCTGGCTGCGCAGGTGCTGTTCGCTGGTGGTGGCCAGATCGTTGCCGAAGTCGTCCAGGTACTCGCTGTCGCTGACGCGGTTGTACTCGCCGTAGAAATAGGCATTGTTGCGCCAGCGGCTGCGCCAGTCCCAGCCCAGCTGCCAGCGGTCATCGCCGAAGCGGGAGTCGTTGGGCAGGTAATTGAAGCCAAGCTCGGTGGCGTAGCCGGGGCGCAGCAGGCGCGCCTCGGTCTCCAGCATCAGGCCGCGCCGGCTAAGCAGGCGCGGGGTCAACGTCATGTCGTAGTTGGGCGCTAGATTGAGATAGTAGGGAGTCGCGACGTCCAGGCCGTTGCGGCCGCGGTAGCCGAGGCTGGGCGGCAGGAAGCCGGTCTTGCGCCTGTCATCGATGGGAAAGCTGATGTAGGGCGTGTACAGCAGCGGCACGCCGAAGAAGCGCAGCCAGGCATGGTGGGCGGTGCCGAAGCCCTCGGCGCGGTCCAGCTCCAGGCTGCGACTGTGCAGCCACCAATCCTCGTCGCCGGGCGGGCAGACGGTGTAGGAGACGTCGTCGTACTCGCTCACGCTTTCGCTGCGCAGGCGGGCCTGGCGGGCGCTGCCGTGAGTGGTGGGGCCGAATTGAAACTCCGCCGCGTTGAGCACGCCGCGGTCCTGATCCAGGTACAGATAGCCGTCGCTGGCCCGGATGTCGGCAGGCCCCTGACGGTAGCGGACGTTGCCGATGGCATCGGCCCGGCTGCTCGGCTCGTGGTAGCGCAGCTCGTCGGCTTGCAGCACGCGGCCGCCGCGCTCCATCACGACGTCGCCCTGGAAGATGTATGTCTGGCTGCGGCGATCGAGCTGGCCGCGGTCGGCGTCCACCGTCACCGGGCCATCCGGTTCGGCTGGCGCCTCTGAAGCCCCGAGCTCGCCCAGCAGCCTGGCTGGAGGCGGGCAGGCCATGAAGTCGGCGGTCGCCAGCGGTGCCGCGCCCAGAAGCGCAGCGGCCAGCGCAAGTCGTGACCATAGCGTCGCTTTCACCGTAACCAGATCCTGCCCCTTCCTGCGGCGGCCGATACGATGTCATAGAAGCCCGCAATGGGGCAAACTCCCCGTGTCGCCCATTTATAATGCACGTCGGCCTAGCCGCGCCCATCCATCAACCGTATAGAGAATGACAAGCTGTGACTGTCCACGATCCGGTCGCAACGTCCACTCAGTCCGACCAGCGCCTGCATGTCCTGCGTGACTGGCTGACCAACTCGCTGGGCTTGCAAATCGATGCCCTGGCACCGGCCTCCAGCGATGCCAGCTTTCGCCGCTATTTCCGCGTCCGCCATGCCGGCGGCAGCCATATTGTCATGGACGCACCGCCGCCCCAGGAAGACGTGCGGCCCTTCGTCGCCATCGCTGCGCAGCTGCGCGCCATCGGCGTCAATGCGCCGGAGGTGCTGGAAGCCGACCACGTCCAGGGCTTCCTGCTGCTGACCGATCTGGGCGACGTCCGCTATCTGGATGCGCTCGACGCCTCGCGAGTCGAGGCGCTTTACGGCGATGCGCTGGATGCATTGGAGCGGATGCAGGTGGACGGTCCGCGCGAGCTGCCGCCCTACGACCGCGAGCTGCTGCTGCAGGAAATGCAACTCTTCCCCGATTGGCTGCTGCAACGCCACCTGGGGCTGGAGCTGAGCGCGGCGCAGCAGCAAAGCCTGCGGCAAAGCTTCGACCTGTTGGCCGAGGCCGCGCTGGAGCAGCCGCGGGCCTTTGTGCACCGCGATTATCACTCGCGAAATCTCATGGTGCTGGAGAGCGGCAATCCGGGAGTGCTGGATTTCCAGGATGCTGTGCTCGGCCCGATCACCTATGACCTGGTGTCGCTGCTGCGCGATTGCTACATCAGCTGGCCGCAGGAGCGGGTGGAGGCCTGGGTGCTGGCCTATCTGCGCCGACCCGGCATCGCCGCGCTGGCTGGCGGCGTAGATGCGGCCACCTGGCTGCGCTGGTTCGACCTGATGGGGGTCCAGCGGCATCTCAAGGCGAGCGGCATCTTCGCCCGTCTTTGGCACCGCGACGGCAAGCCCGGCTATCTTGGTGACATCCCGCGCACCCTGGGCTATGTGGTCGCCGTCGCGGCCCGCTATCCGGAGCTACGCTTCCTGCGCGAGCTGCTGCAGGAGCATGTCCTGCCGCGGCTGGAGAGCGGTCGCGATGGCTGAGCGCATCGAGCGCGCCATGATCCTGGCAGCCGGTCGGGGCGAGCGCATGCGACCGCTGACCGACCGCATTCCCAAGCCGCTGTTGCCGGCCGTCGGCAAGCCGCTGATCGAGTACCACCTGGAGGCGCTGGCGGCAGCCGGCATCCGCCGCATGGTGGTCAACGTCGCCTGGCTGGGCCAGCAAATCATCGCCGCGCTGGGCGACGGCCGCCGCTTCGGCCTGGAGCTGCGCTACTCACGCGAGCGGCAGGCGCTGGAGACGGCCGGCGGCATACGCCAGGCCCTGCCGCTGCTGGGGCCGGCTCCTTTCATCGTGATCAACGGTGACGTCTGGACCGATTTTCCGCTCGCGGAGCTGCAGCCGCCGGCCGGCCTTGCCCATCTCGTGCTGGTGGACAATCCGCCCCATCATGAACAGGGAGACTTCTGGCTGCAGGACGGTCGCGTCGCGGCTGTCGGCGACGGGCCGCGGCTTACGTTCAGCGGCATCGGGGTCTACCGGCCGCAACTGTTCGCCGACCTGGCCCCCGGGGTACGGCCGCTGGCGCCGGTGCTGCGCCAGGCCATGGCGCAGGGATTGGTGAGCGGGCAGCATTACCGCGGCCGCTGGCTGGACGTGGGGACACCGGCGCGCTTGCGCGAACTGGAGGACATGCTCGCCGGGCGAGCATGACGCAAGGACATGGGCAAAGATATCAGCAACATCAAATTCACCCGCGAGGATTTCCAGGCCTTCGCGGCGCGCCTGAAAAGCGAGACTGAGCTGCTCAAACGCTGGCGGGACGAGGGCCGGCTGGCCAGCGATCCGCCCAGGATCGGGCTGGAACTAGAAATCTGGCTGGTCGACGAGGCCGGCCGCCCGGCGCCGTGCAACACCGCGGTCCTAGCCCAGGCCCAAGAGCCGTTGCTGACGCTGGAGTTGGCGCAGTACAACCTGGAGCTCAACACCACTCCGCAGCCGCTGGCCGGTCAGCCTTTCACCGCCCTGCGGCAAGAGCTGGAGCAGGTCTGGCAGCGCGTGGCCGCCGCCGCGGCGCGGCAGCAGGCGCGGCTCGCCATGATCGGCATCCTGCCCAGCGCACGCCAGGAAGATCTTAGCCTGGCGCGCATGTCGCCGCTTAACCGCTACCAGGCACTCAACGAGCAGGTGTTGCTGCTGCGCAACCAAAGGCCGCTGCAGCTGGACATCCAGGGCGTCGAGCGACTGACCCTGAGCCATGCCGACGTCATGCTGGAGTCGGCCGCCACCTCGCTGCAGCTGCATCTGCAGGTCAGCCCGCAGAACGCCGCGCGGCTGTTCAATGCCGCTGTTATGGCTTCTGCGGCCACCGTGGCGGCCGCCGCCAACTCGCCGTTTTTGTTCGGCCGCCGGCTGTGGGAAGAGACCCGCATCCCCTTGTTCGAACAGGCTGTGGCGGTGACGCCGCCCCACGGCGGCCATCCCGGCCCCTTCGGCCGGGTGAGCTTCGGCAGCGGCTACGGGCGCGATGCGCTGTACGGCTTCTTCGTCGAGAACCGCCAGCACTTCCCGGTGCTGCTGCCGGTGCTGCTGGACGAGCCGGAGGAGCGGCTGCCGCACCTGTGCCTGCACAACGGTACTATCTGGCGCTGGAACCGGCCGCTGGTTGGCTTCGGCGACGACGGCCGGCCGCATCTGCGCATCGAGCACCGCGTGATGGCGGCTGGCCCGACGCTGGCCGACATCGTCGCCAACGCGGCATTCTTCTATGGCCTGGCGCATGGCCTGGCCGAGAGCGAGCAGGGGCCCGACAGCCGCTTGCCCTTCGTGCAGGCAGAGCGCAATTTCTATGCTGCGGCTCGCCATGGCCTGGCGGCAGAGGTAAGCTGGCTGGGCAGCAGTCAGGGGCGGCTGGATCAGCTCATTCTCAACCGCTTGCTGCCATTGGCGGCGCGTGGGCTGCAGCTGGCCGGGGTGGACGATCCCGAAGCCCGTGCCGGACTGGCGATCATCGAGCAGCGGGTCGGCACCGGTCGCACCGGGGCCGCCTGGCAGCGGGCTTTCATCGAACGGTACGGGCGCGATTTCGATGCCCTGGTCAACGCCTATCTGGAACGCCAGCAATCGGGCGAGCCGGTGCATCGCTGGTCGCTGTAGCCGGGCCGGCCAAACAAGCTGGGGCACGAGCATGCTGAAGCAATACACCGACCTGCCAAGAGGGTTCCTGGACGCCAGTGCGGCCGAGCTGGAGCGAATCCTGGGCGGCCCCAGCCTGATCCATTTGCCGGGACTGCGCGATCGGCCGCTGTTCGTCTCCATCCTGCTGCACGGTAACGAGACCTCCGGCCTGACCGCGCTGCAGGAGTTCCTGCGCACGCGCCTAGACCGTCCTTTGCCGCGGGCGCTGTCGCTGTTCGTCGGCAACGTGGCGGCAGCACGGGCCGGGGTGCGAACCTTACCCGGACAGCCCGACTACAACCGGATCTGGCCGGGCGGCGAGGACAGCGCCAGCCCGGAAGCCAGGATGCTGGCCCTGGTCGTCGACCAGATGCGCCAGCGGCGTGTCTTCGCTAGCATCGACATCCACAACAACAGCGGCCCCAATCCTCACTACAGCTGCATCAGCCGGGTTGATGGCCGCCACCTCTACCTGGCCTCGCTGTTCAGCCCGACAGTGGTGCATTTCACTCGGCCGCGCGGCGTGCAGGTGGCGGCCTTCGCCGAGCTTTGCCCCGCCGTCACCATCGAATGCGGCCAGCCGGGCGATCGCTACGGCATCGAGCATGCGCGCGAGCTGGTGGAAGCGGCGCTGCATCTGGGCAAGATCCCCGACCACCCGGCCAGCGAGGTCAGCCTGTTCCGCACCGTGGCGCGGGTCTTGCTGCCGGCCGACGTCACCTTCGGCTACGGCGACGAGGCGGTGGAGCTGCAGCTCATGGACGATCTGGCGCAGTTCAATTTCCGCGAGCTGCCCGTCGGCACCATCTTTGCGCGCGTCCGTGGCCAGCGGGAGGTGAACTTCGTCGTCGAGGACCAGCAGGGCAGGGATGTCGCCGCCGACTATTTCGAGCTGGTCGACGGCGAGCTGCGCACCCGGCGTCCGGTCATGCCGGCGATGCTGACCACCAATCCGGCCATCGTTCGCCAGGACTGCCTGTGCTACCTAATGGAGGGCCTGCCAACGCCAGCCGACGGCTAAGGCCGCGGAGCGGCTAGATCCCGTAGCGCCAGCGATACCACCAGCCAGCCAGCAGCTCGCGCAGGGCGGCGCAGCTTTCGTGGAAGGTGTCGGGGTTGGGGGTGAAGGCGTAAAGGCTGATGCTGGGCGCGGTGTAGACGGTGGGGGCCGGGACGACCTCGAAGCCGGCATGCTGGAACACCCGCACTGATCGCCGCATGTGGATGGTTTCGGTCACCAGGATGATGCGGCGTATGCCCAGCGGCTCCAGCAGCTCCGCGGCCAGCGTCCCGTTCTCGTAGGTGTTGCGGCTGCGCTGCTCGTGGGCTAGCACCGGCACGCCGAACTCGTCGGCCAGCACATCCCGCATCATGATCCCGAGCGGCGTGCCCCTGCCATTGGGGGCGCCGCCCACCGGCACCACCGGCAGGCCGGTCCAGCGGTGGACCCAGGCTGCGTAGCGCAGCCGCAGCAAGGTGGAAGCGCTGACGGTGTCGCCGCCGTAGTCGGGCGCGTCCAGCGCGCGGGCGCCGCCCAGCACCACGATGACCTGCGCCTCGGCGGCGCGGGCCGCCTCGGGAGTCAGCGGTGGCTGCCACTGCAGGCTGCGGACGAGCGGCCAGCTCGGCAGCGGCGCGCTGAGGCCGTAGAGCAGCAGCAGGCCGAGCGCGAGCAGGAGGCGGGCGGCCCGGCGGCGCCACCACAGCAGCGCCGCTAGCCCCAGCAGCAGGAGCAGGCCGGGAGGGAGGAGGAGCTTTTCGACCAGGCCGCTCATTGGCCGCCGGAAGCGGGCAGGACCTCGCGCGCCTGGATGTCGGCATGATAGGACGAACGCACCATGGGCCCGCTGGCGACATGGGCGAAGCCCATCTTGTAGCCCACTTCGGCCAGCCGCTGGAACTCCTCCGGCGGCACGTAGCGCGCCACCGGCAGGTGGTGCGGGCTAGGCTGCAAGTACTGTCCAAGGGTGAGCATGTCGCAGCCGTGGGCGCGCAGATCGGCCATGACCTGCTCGATCTCCTCGCTCTCCTCGCCCAGGCCGAGCATCAGGCCCGACTTGGTGGGGATGTCCGGGTGGCGTTCACCGAACTGCCGAATCAGTTCCAGCGACCACTGGTAGTCCGCGCCGGGCCGGCACTGCCTGTAGAGGCGGGGCACGGTTTCCAGGTTGTGGTTAAAGACGTCCGGCGGATGGGCCGCCAAGGCCTCCAGGGCGCGCTCCATGCGGCCGCGGAAGTCCGGCACCAGGATCTCGATGCGCACGCCCGGGTTGAGGGCTCGGACTTCGCGGATGCAGGCGGCGAAGTGGCCGGCGCCACCATCGAGCAAATCGTCGCGGTCCACCGAGGTGATCACCACGTAGCGCAGACCGATGTCGCGCACCGTCTCCGCCAGGTTGCGCGGCTCGTCGGGATCCAGCGGCAGCGGCCGGCCGTGGGCGACGTCGCAGAACGGGCAGCGGCGGGTACAGATGTCGCCCATGATCATGAAGGTGGCCGTGCCGTGGCCGAAGCACTCCGGCAGGTTGGGGCAGGAGGCTTCTTCGCACACCGTATGCAGCTGGCCGGCCCGCAGCCTCTGCTTGATGCGGGCGATCCCGTCGCCGGCCGGCACCCGCACCCGAATCCACGACGGCTTGGGCAGCGGTTTGGCGGTGACGTCGAACTTGAAGGGGATGCGGGACGTCTTGTCGGCGCCGCGCATCTTGACCCCAGGGATGACTTTGGCAGGTGGCTTCGTGGACATGCGACCTCTTGCGTACTGTTCAGGATGCCGATGTTGCGGCCGCGGCCGCTCCCAGCTGCTCCAGCAGCCGCGCGAGCAGCGCCTCGGCGACCTCGTCGAGGGGGAGCTCGACGCCCAGGTCGCGCAGCTGGGTCATTTCCAGCCCGGTGTAGCCGCAGGGATTGATGCGCCGGAACGGGGCAAGATCCATAGCGGCGTTGAAGCTCAGGCCGTGATAGCTGCAGCCCCGCCGCACCCGCAGGCCCAATGATGCGATCTTGCGCCCTTCCACATAGACCCCTGGCGCATCCGGCCGCGCCTGCGCTGCGATGCCCAGATCGGCCAGCAGGGCGATCACCGTCTGTTCCAGGATGGTGACCAGGCGCCGCACGCCCAAGTTGCGCCGCCGCAGATCGAGCAAGGGGTAGACCACGATCTGGCCGGGGCCGTGGTAGGTCACCTGGCCGCCGCGGTCGGTCTGGACCACGGGAATGTCGCCGGGGGCGAGCAGATGCTCCTGTTTGCCGGCGATGCCGAGGGTGAAGACGGGGGGATGCTGCAGCAGCCAGATCTCGTCCGGCGTCGCCTCGGTGCGCCGCTCGGTGAAGTCGCGCATGGCTGCGAACGCGGACTCATAGGGCACCAGGCCCAGGCGGCGAACGATGACGGCCTCGGCGGCAGCGGGTTCGGCAAGCGTGCGCGGTTCGGACATCGGCAGCGGCTTCCAGATGGAGCCATACCATAGCGCGTCCGGCGCCAAACTGCCACCGAGCTGCCGCCTGGCCGTCCCTGGCCGGACAGGCTGCGGGAACCAGCTACGACCGCTTTTGCTGCTCGGCGGCGATCTCGGCGCGCACCTGGTCCATGTCCAGCTGGCGCACGCTCTCGATCACCTGGTCGAGCGCGCTGGCCGGCAGAGCGCCAGAGTGGCGGAACACCAGAATTCCCTGGCGTATGGCAGCGATGGTGGGAATCGAGCGGATCTGGAACGCAGTCGCCAGTTCCAGTTCCTGTTCCGTGTCAATCTTGCCGAAGACGATATCGGGGTTGGCCTCGGCGGCAGCCTCGTAGGTCGGGGCGAAGCTGCGGCAGGGACCGCACCATTCGGCCCAGAAGTCGAGAAAGACGATGTCGTTATTTTCAACGATTTCGTTCAGGTTGCTGGCAGTAATCTCGATCGCAGCCATGGCACGCCTCATCATTTTATAAAAATATAAATTGTTCTCGCATCATAACGGAAAGGACCAGCGCTGTCACCTGCCGATTGCATTGGCGTCCGGCTGGATCGGGCACCGGCGGGGCGGTTTGCGCCGCCTTGGCGGCCACGGCAGTCGGTCGGCCCGGATCGCAGCACGCTTCGATGCCCCATGAAAACAACCACGAGCCTGATTCTGAGCGCTTGCTTCGCGGCGCCGGCGCTGGCCGGCAATTTCTCCTACACCAGCCTGGAAGCCGGGCTGGGCGTGCGCTTCCTCGACGACAGCCTGATCCATGCCGAGGAGGTCTACGACGAGTTCGGCGCCTTGATGCTCGCGGGCGCGTTGCAGCTCGACGCCGATTTCCTGCTCGGCGCTGAGTTGTGGGTGGCCGCCAACAGCGGGCCCGATACCGAGATCGCGCAAAGCCGGCTCGGGCTGCGCGCAGGGTTCCCGCTGGCCCTTTCTGGCGTGCTGGACATCGTGCCCATGCTGGGAGTGCTCGCTTCGCGGGTCGAGTACTGCCAATACTCCTGGTGCTATCGGGATATCGAGGGCGGGCTGAGCTACGGGCTGGAGCTGCGCTTCTGGGCGCTGCCGGGAACCGTCGAGCTGACCGCTGCGGTCACTGATTCCACGCTGCCATCGAGCCGTCCGCTGTGGGCGGCCGGCGCCGCCATCTGGCGGGGCGCGCATCACATCGTGCGGCTCCAGCTGCGGCGGTACGAGCAGGCCGACGATGGCGCCAGGCATTCCCACGGCCTGGGGCGAGACGGCAACGAAATCCTGTTCGGCTACCGCTACAGCTGGTAGCGACGCCGTCCGGCGTTGCTTTTCGGCGGCCTGGCAACAATCTGAGTGTGATCTTCGAAGGCAGTTCTCCCGGCCGGAGGCGGACATGATCAAAATCGCTATCATCCTCGGCAGCACCCGCCCGGGGCGGCTCGGCGAAGCTGTCGCGCGCTGGGTGGAGGCGGTCGCCGGCAAGCGCGGCGATGCCAGCTTCGAGCTGGTTGACCTCAGGGACTATGACTTGCCGCTGCTGGACGAGCCCAGGCCGCCCTCGCTGGGCGATTACCGGCAGGAGCACACCAGGCGCTGGGCGGAGAAGATCGCCTCGTTCGACGGCTACGTCTTCGTCACGCCCGAGTACAACCACGGCATCCCGGGCGCGCTCAAGAACGCCATCGATTTCCTCTATGCCGAGTGGAACAACAAGGCGGCCGGCTTCGTTAGCTATGGCAGCGCCAGCGGCGTGCGGGCAGTGGAACAGCTGCGTCTGGTGATGGCGGAGCTGCAGGTTGCGACCGTGCGCGCCCAGGTCATGCTCTCGCTGTTCACCGACTTCGAGAACATGAGCGTGTTCAAGCCCCACCCGCGCAACGAGGCCGCGCTCAACAGCATGCTGAGTCAGCTGACGGCTTGGGCGGGCGCGTTGCGAACAGTGCGCACCGGGCGCTGAGGTCGGCGCTCCTCCCGAGGTGCCTGCCGCCGCGTTCTGGGCTAGGCTTGCCGGCAGCAAGCCGCGCTCAGCGGCAGGACCGAGGAGGAGCGGGATGCCAACCAAAGAAGAAATCCAGGCGTTTCTGAGCAGAGAGTTTCCTCAGACTACGGTGCAGGTGGTGGCGGTGGATCGGGGCCGGTCGCAGGTGCGCCAGCCCATCAACCAGTCCCATCTGCGCCCCGGCGGCACGGTGTCCGGGCCGACCATGATGGCCTTGGCGGACGTGGCGGCCTACGTCGCCATCTTCACTGAGATCGGCATCGTGCCGCTGGCCGTGACCACCAGCTTGTCCATTAACTTCCTCAACAAGCCGGCGGCAGATCGCGACCTGATCGCCGACGGCGAGCTGCTCAAGGTCGGCTCGCGGCTGGTCGTGGCCGACGTGCGCATCTACTCCGAGGACGAGCCGCAGCTGCTGGCGCAGGCCAGTGTCACCTACTCCATCCCGCCGGCGGCGTTGCGCTGACGGCTTGGCCGGGCGCCGGGAGGCGCCCGGCCCGCCCCTCAGCTCAGGAAGGCGAACTTCAGAACGAACAGCGCAGCGATCACCAGCAATGCGGCGTTGAGCTGATGCCAGCGACCGCTGGCCAGCTTGATGGCGACGTAGACGATGAAACCCAGCGCGATGCCGTGGGCGATGGAGAAAGCCAGCGGCATGCCGAGCGCGGTGACCAGGGCCGGCGCGGCGTCGGTGATGTCCTCCCAGTCTATGCGGGCGAGGCCGCTGGTCATCAGGGCGGCGACGTAGAGCAGCGCGGGAGCAGTGGCGAAGGCCGGCACCATGGACGCCAGCGGCGCGAAGAACAGCGCCAGGATGAACAGCACTGCGACCACCACCGCGGTCAGCCCGGTCCGGCCGCCGGCGACGATGCCGGCGGTGCTCTCGATGTAGCTGGTGGTGGTGGAGGTGCCGAGGGCAGCGCCCGCCATGGTGGCCGTGCTATCGGCCATCAGCGCCCGGCCCAGCCGCGGCAGGTTGCCGTCCTTGTCGAGTAGGTTGCCGCGTTGGGCGGCACCGATCAGGGTGCCGGAGGTGTCGAACAGGTCGACGAACAGGAAGGCGAAGATGATGCTGAGCAGGCCGACGTCCAGCGCCCCCCGCAGGTCCATCTGCATGAAGGTCGGGGCCAGGCTGGGCGGAGCCGAGACGAAGCCGCGGTACTCCACCATGCCGAGCAGCAGGCCGACCACGGTGATGGCGATGATGCCGATCATCACCGCGCCCATCACTCGCCGCGCCGCCAGGGCGCAGATCAGGACGAAGCCGGCGGCGGTCAGCAAGGTCTCGGGTGCCTTGACGTCGCCCAGCGTGACCAGCGTGGCCGGGTTGGCAACGATGATGTTGCTGTTGTGCAGGGCGATCAGGGCCAGGAACAGGCCGATGCCGGCGGCAATGCCCATCCGCAGCGATTGCGGGATGCTGTTGATGATCCACTCGCGGATGCGGAAGATGCTGAGCAGGAAGAACAGGAAGCCTGACAGGAAGACCGCACCCAGCGCTACCTGCCAGCTGTGCCCCATCTGGCCCACCACCGTGTAGGTGAAGAAGGCGTTCAGCCCCATGCCGGGCGCCAGCGCGATGGGGTAGTTGGCGAACACGCCCATGATCAGGCTGCCGATGGCCGCTGCTAGGCAGGTGGCGGCGAACACCGCGCCGTAATCCATGCCGGCAGCGGAGAGCATGGCCGGGTTGACCACGATGATGTAGGCCATGGTGAGGAAGGTGGTGATGCCGGCGATGACCTCGGTCTTGAGGTCGGTGCCGTGCGCTTTCAGGTGAAAAAGCCGTTCCAGCACTTGGGGCTCCAGTCGAAGCATTAGTGTTGCGGATGGGTTGAAGCCGGCAATTAGAATCCCTTGGTCGCCGGCTTGCAAGAGCCGACGGCCAGGCTCGCCGCTTCCTGCCGACGGCGGCGGATGCCTACCTTGACCGCCGTCAAGATGACGTCATCGCCCCCCCTTAACATCGGCTTCAAAATCAATGACAGGGGGGATGAGAGGATGACTTTTTGGCCATGGAGCAAGGAGTTGGAGGTCGGGATCGCGGTCATCGACGAGCAGCACCGCTGGCTGGTCGAGCAGACCAACCGCCTGCACGAGGCCCTGCAGGCCGGCAGCGAGCGCGAACTCATCGGCGAGATCCTCGAAGGCCTGATGGACTACACCATGAACCACTTCATCGTTGAGGAGGAGCTGTTCGATCGCCTAGGCTATCCCGAGTCGGCCGCTCACAAGGCCTACCACAACCGCTTCACCGAGCAAGTGATGAGCCTGCTGCTGCGCCACGAGAACGGGGAAGAGGTGGGCATGGACGCCTTGGAGCTGCTCAAGCGCTGGCTTACCCACCACATACTCAAGGTCGACAAGGCGTATGTCGAACACTTCCGCAAGCACGGGGTTTGCTGACGGGCGGCAGGGGCGATGCCGCAGCTGATCGAGAGCCCGCACAATCCCCGCTTCAAGCTCTGGAAGTCGCTGCTGGACGGCCGTGGCATCAGGAAGCAGCAGCGCTTCCTGCACGCCGGCCGCAAGGCGGTGCCGGAGGTGTTGGCGCGCCATCCGGAGCGCTTCGAAGCCGTCCTCTGCCTGCAGGAAGACCAGCTCGCCGGGCTGCCGCTGCCGCCGGCGTTGCCGCGCTACCGGCTGGCGCCGGCCCTGTTCGCCCAGCTGGATGTCATCGGCACCCGTTTCCCCCTGCTGGTAGGGCGGTTGCCGGCATTCCCGCGCGCCGACCTGGCCGCGCCGCCGCGTGGCCTGGAGCTGGTGTGCGCGCTGGGCAATCCCGACAACCTGGGCGCCCTGCTGCGCAGCGCTGCCGCCTTCGGCGTGCGTCGCGTCATCCTGCTGCCGGAAGCGGCCCAGCCTTTCCATCCGCGCGCCTTGCGCGCTGGCGCCAACGCCCAGTTCGAGCTGGAGCTGCTGCAGGGGCCGGGCTGGACCGAGCTGCCCGCTGCCGCCGGGCCGCTGCTGGCCCTGGATGCGGGCGGCGAGCCGCTGGATCGTTTCGACTGGCCGCGCGATCTGCGCCTGGTGCTGGGCGAGGAGGGCAAGGGGCTGCCGCCGTCGTTACCGCTGCGCCGCCTGGCCATACCCACCACCGGGCGGGTGGAATCGTTGAACGCCACGGTGGCTGCCAGCCTGGCCCTCTACGCCTACTACCAAGCGCTGCGGCCGGGCTAGCCGCGCTCAGCGCGCCCGGCGCAGCTGCGGATGCAGGAAGCAGGCCAGCAGCACGGCGGCGGCCAGCACGGCGCTGACCACGTACGGCGCCTGCGGTGCCAGCCCGTACAGCGACATGCCTACGAACGGCGCGAAGATTACCGCCATGCCGCCGGTGGCGCTCATGAGGCCGGCCACCCCGCCCTGCTCGTCGACGCCGACTGCCAGCGACGAGCCGGCCATGAAGCCCGGGCGTAGAAAGCCGAAGCCAAGTCCCAGCAGGGTCATGGCGGCCAGCATGGGCAGATAGGTGCGGCTGAACACGATGATGACGAAGGCGACGATGCCGACGCCGGCGCCCAGCACCATCATGGTCCGCGGCGAGGGCTGCAGCAGGCGGATCAGGATCAGCTGCGCCACCAGCATGGCCGCGGCCTCGCCGGTCAGCATGATGCCGACCGAACGCGCGCTGGCGGTGGGCTCCATGCGCAGCACGTCCATGGCGTAAAAGCCCGCAGCCAGCATGGCGATCACCTGCGACAGCTCCACCACCACGGCGACTAGCAGAAAGGGCCGCACCCGGCGGTCCAGCGGACTCAGCCGCGGCGGTGTCTGCGGGCGGCGCTGCATCGGCTTGCTGTCCGGCAGCCACAGCGCCACCGTGGCGGCGCTGATCAGGGCCAGCACGCCGGCGCCATAGAACGGTGCCACCAGGCCGAAGCCGAGCAGCGCCGCCACTACCGCCGGGCCGACGATGGTGCCGAGCGCAAAGGCCGCCCCCAGCAGCGCCAGCTGGGGGCCGCGCTCATGGGGCTGAGTGCGGTCGGCGACGTAGCCGCCGAGCCCGAGCAGGATCAGCGGGCGGCGCCCCAGTGCGTCGCTGCGCCGGCCCCAGAACGGGCTCATCACCACCCACAGCACGGCCGAGACGGTGAAGATGCTGCCGACCTGGACATCCGACAGTCCCAGGTCGCGGGCCGCCGGTGGCAGCACTGCAAAGATCAGGGTCTGCCCGATGCCGATACAGATCAGGCTGGCGAACAGTATCCAGAACGGCCGCTGCCGCTGGCGAGCGGCGGCGGCCTGGGAAACCTGCGCGGGCGACTCGAAAGCAATCTGGCTCGGTTGATTCACGGATGCAGCGGCTCCGGGTGGAAGACAGCGATCCTAGCAGGAAGCGGGGCGCTTGTCGGCGGGGCGGTTGCCGGCCCGGCGCATCTGGGCCAAGATCGCTGCCGGTAACTGGAGAGGAGATTCGCGAGGCAAGCATGTCGCAGCATTTTCGCTACTACCTGCGCGTCCGCTACAGCGAGTGCGACGCGCAGAAGGTCGTCTTCAACGCCCGCTACGGTGAGTACGTCGATCTCGCCAGCACCGCCTTCCTGCGCGCCATTGGTCTCGACGAGCTGCTCGGCAGCGGGCAGTTCGACTACCAGGTCGTGCGGCAGGTGCTGGAATGGAAAGCCCCGGCGCGCTTCGATGACGTGCTGGAGCTGACCGTCTATGCCACCCATCTGGGTAACACCTCGTTCACGCTGATGACCGAGTTCCGTCATGCCGGCAAGGACGCGATCACGGCCACCGCCGATACGGTCTACGTCGCCGTCGACCCGCAGACCCTGACCAAGACGCCGCTCACCGATCAGGTGCGGGCGGCGCTGCAGCGGGGCGGGCCGGGGCTGGTGGTGGATCACGCCGGTTACTTCCCCATCAGGCTGCAGGAGGGCTGAGGCGCGCTGTGCGCCGGCTATTCCGCCAGCAGCTCGTGGAACGAGGCCAGCCGCAAGGGATCGATCTCGCCCCGCTGCAGGGCAGCCTGTACCGCGCAGCCCGGCTCGTCCCGGTGGCGGCAGTTGGCGAAGCGGCACTCGCCCTGGAAGGCGCGCAGCTCGACGAAGCCATGCTCGATCTGCTCCGGCTCCAGGTGGCCCAGCCGCAGCGTGCGGATGCCGGGCGAGTCGATCAGATCGCCGCCATCTGGCAGATGGTAGAGCGTGGTTTCGGTGGTGGTGTGGCGGCCCAGGCCGGTGGCTTCGGAGAGCGAGCCGATGCGCAGCGCCCGATCGGGGACCAGGTGCTGGATCAGGGACGACTTGCCGACGCCGGACTGTCCGACCAGAATGCCCGTCTTGTCCTGGAAGCGTGCTTTCAGCGCGGCCACGCCCTCGCCGGTCAGACTGCTGCCGGCCAGGACCGGATAGCCGAGCCGCTGGTAGATCCGGAGCTGCTGCAGCAGCGCCTCCCGCTGAGCGGGCGCGGCCAGGTCGAGCTTGTTGAGCCAGATCAGCGCCTCCAGCTCCAGGTGCTCGGCCAGCACCAGGTAGCGGTCGATCAAACCGCGCTCGAACGGCGGCTGGACGGCGATGACCACGACCAGCAGATCGACGTTGGCAGCGAAGGGGCGCAGCTGGCCGCGGTAATTGGGGCGGGCCAGCAGGTTGCGGCGCGGCAGGATTTCCTCGATCACCTTGCCGCCAGCCTCATCCCGGAAGCGCACGTAGTCGCCGCAATAGGGCCGGCCCAGGCGTCGGCGCGGCAGGCAACGGTGCAGCCCGCCGTCGGCATCCTCGACGACGCAGTCCAGGCTGTAGCTGGCGACGACTCGCCCGGTGATGGTTTCGGCCATACTTTAGTTGCTCTTGACATGCGCCCGGCCGCCGCCGGCGCGAGATCGAGCTTGGGACGGGCAGCGAGAGCGGCAGTCGCCGCACTGCCCAACCAATCCTGCACATTTTAACGAAAAAGGCGTTACGACATGGCGCAGTCACCTGACAATCTGATCTGGATCGATTTGGAAATGACCGGCCTGGATACCGAGAAGGACCGGATCATCGAAATCGCCACGGTAGTCACCGACAGTCAACTCAACATACTGGCCGAAGGCCCGGTGCTCGCCATCCATCAGGACGAGGACGTCCTGAGCGCCATGGACAGCTGGAACACCAAGCAGCACACGACCTCCGGCCTGCTCGATCGGGTCCGGCGCAGCACCATCGACGAGGCCGAAGCCGAGCGGCTGACGCTGGAGTTCCTGCGGCAGTGGGTGCCACCCAACACGTCGCCCATGTGCGGCAACAGCATCTGCCAGGATCGCCGCTTCCTACACCGCTGCATGCCGGAGCTGGAGCGCTATTTCCACTACCGGCACATCGATGTCAGCACGCTGAAGGAGCTGGCCGCCCGCTGGGCGCCGGAAATCCTGCCCGGCTTCGTCAAGCAGGGCACGCACCTGGCGCTGGAGGACATCAAGGAGTCCATCGCCGAGCTGCGCTACTACCGCGAGCATTTCATCCGGCTGCCGTCCCGCGACTGAGTGGCAGCCTCCCTTCCCGGTCCGTGGCGCCTGCTGCCGGCCGGCGAAAGCGTGACGGCGTCACGAGCCGGGGCCGACGTTGTCGACAGCCGCCCTCGACTTGCCCACAATAGGATCGCTGGGCCGCCGTCACAGGCCATGCTTTCCTGCCACCCCATGCCAAGGCGAAGCTGCCCCGCGCGCCGCGGCCAAGCCGCGCGCGGCGGGCAGGAGAAGCAAGATGATCATGACCTACGTCCGATTCTTCAGCCTGTTCGTGATCATGCTGCTGCTGTTCCTGGCCAGTCCCGACGGCATGCTGTCCCGGCTGGGCCTGGAGCGCAGCCCGCTGATCGCCGTGCTGGCGGCCATCATCGTCGCCGGCATCGTGCATAGCTTCCGGCTGGTTTACCTACTGGCCACGGTGGTGCTGGCGGTGGTCGCCAACCTGGCTCCTGAAGTAGCGGCGGAGTTGGGCTTCGACCGCGATTACGCCATCGCGGCGCTGCTGGCGGTCCTGATCAGCCCGTGGGTGGTGAGCAAGCTGAATGGCTGACCCCGATCGGCGTCAGCGCTCGATCGGGGTATCGTCCCGGTTGCCCCATTCCGACCAGGAGCCGGCATAGCCGCGCACCCGCTGGTAGCCCAGGTGCTTGAGCACGATGTAGGTGTGCGCCGAGCGATGATGGGTCTGGCAGTGGGCGATCACTTCCTTGTCCGGGGTCACGCCGAGCTCCCGCAGCCGCTTGCGCAGCACCGCCTCGGGCAGCAGCCGGCGTTGGCGATGCGGGTCCATGGCCAGCGTCCAGTCGAAATTGACGGCGCCGGGGATATGCCCGGCCCGGGCCGCGCGCTGGTCGGTGCCGGCGTATTCTGCCGGGGTGCGGGTGTCGAGCACGACCACGTCGTCGTCCTCCAGCCGGGAGCGGACATAATCCAGATCGGCCAGCGCGGCGGGATTGCGCAGCCGGGCCGTATACTGGCTGGGCCGGGGCGCCACCTGGCCGCTCTCCAGGGGGCCGCCGTCCGCGACCCAGGCCTCTAGCCCGCCGTCGAGCAGGGAGAAGGCGGGATGGCCGAGCACGTCCAGCGTCCACAGCAGGCGGCTGGCGCGGCCGTTGCCGGTGTTGTCGTAGGCCACCACGTGGCTGTCCTCGCGCAGGCCGATGGCGGAGAACACTGCCGACAGCTGCGGCAGGTCCGGCAGCGTGCCCATGGCCGGTGGCCGGGGCTGGATCAGCGCCTGGAACGGCAGGTGGATTGCCCCCGGCAGGTGCTGGGCGAGATAGTCGGCCGGCTCGCTCAAGTCGACCAGCAGCAGCCGGTCGTGGCCGAGCAGGGGCTGCAGCTGCTGGGGGGAGACGATGAGGGGCAGCAGGGGGGCAGGCATCGGCAGCGTCCTCCTGAGGGATCCCGTGGTTTCAGCCGTCCGTCAGGCGCCTGACCTGGACCAGCACGCCCAGCGCGGGATGGTCCAGATAATGCAGCTCGCCGGTCCGGACTCGGCGCGACTGCTGGTGCACGTAGGTCGGCTGCGGCTCGACGTCCAGGGTGCCTTCCGAGAAGGAGACCGCGTCGAAGGCCGGTTCCGGCCGATAGCGCAGGTCGACCGCGAAATGCAGAAACCGATCTTGCTGGAATCGTATCAGGCCGTGCAACGGGGGACGAAGGGCATTGCCCCAGGGCTGCCACTCGGGCGGGATGGCGACCGAAGCGGCCTCGGCGCTGGACAGTCCGGGCTGGCGCCAGCCGATGTGGAGCAATGGCTGGTAGCGGCCGGAATCCTGCAGGCGCTGGTAAACCGCGCCCAGCTGCAGCTCGCCGCTGTCCAGCATGGCATAGGGCAGCGTGGCGCCGCCCTGCGGCTGGCGCAGCGTCACCACCTGCTCGGCCTCCGGCGGTGGCGGATCGACCGGATGCAGCTCGGCATCCAGGCCGGTGGGATCGGGCTGGCGGAAGACGATCAGCTCGATCTCGTACCAGGGCGTGGATTGCTGCGCGCCGGCCGGCGCAGCCAGGGTCAGGGCGGTCAGGACGATGGCGAAGAAAAAGCGAGATCCCTTCATGACGCTACTCTCAGGCCGCCTTGCGGTCGGCCAGGCTGTCGATCAGCTGCTCGACCTTGACGATGCGCTGGTCCGGCTCGGCCAGGTCGAGCTTGAAGCGTAGCTTCTGCTGCCCGTCCAGGCGGAACTCGTTGGGCCGCTGCTGAATCAGCCGGATGATCCGCAAGGGATCGATCTGCGGCCGCTCCGAAAAGACCATGACCCCGCCGGTCGGGCCGGCCTCGAGTTTGACGATGCCTAAAGTCTGCGCTTTCAGCCGCAATTCTGCCAGTCGGAACAAATTCTTCGCCGGCGGCGGCAACAGGCCGAAGCGGTCGATCATCTCCACCTGCAGCTCGCGCAGGGCGTCGCTGTCGGGGGCGCTGGCGATGCGCTTGTACATCACCAGCCGGGTATGCACGTCGGGCAGATAGTCCTCCGGCAGCAGCGCCGGGATGCGCAAATCGACCTCGGTGCCGTGTCGCAGCGGCTCCAGCAGGGCCGGCTCCTTGCCCTCCTTGAGCGCTTTCACCGCCCGCTCCAGCAGGTCGCTGTACAGGCTGAAGCCGATTTCCTGGATCTGGCCGCTTTGCTCCTCGCCCAGCAGCTCGCCGGCGCCGCGGATCTCCAGGTCGTGCGAGGCCAGGGCGAAGCCGACGCCCAGCTCCTCCAGCGCCGCCACTGCCTCCAGCCGCTTGACCGCATCCGGCGTCAGCAGCGGCTTGGGCGGCACAATCAGGTAGGCGTAGGCGCGCCGGTGCGAGCGGCCGACCCGGCCGCGCAGCTGATGCAGCTGGGCCAGGCCGAAGCGGTCGGCACGGTTGATGATGATGGTGTTGGCGTTGGGGACGTCGATGCCGCTCTCGATGATGGTGGTGCAGACCAGGATGTTGAAGCGCTGGTGGTAGAAATCCAGCATCACCCGCTCCAGCTCGCGCTCGCGCATTTGCCCGTGGGCGATGCGGATGCGCGCCTCCGGCAGCAGCTCCTCCAGCTCGCAGGCCGCCCGCTCAATGCTCTCCACTTCGTTGTGCAGGAAGTAGACCTGGCCGCCGCGCTTGAGCTCGCGCTGGCAGGCTTCCTGGATCAGGCTGTCGTTCCACTCGCTGATGAAGGTGGAGATCGCCAAGCGGCGCTGCGGCGGCGTGGCGATAATGGACAGGTCGCGCAGACCGGCCAGGGCCATGTTGAGGGTGCGCGGAATCGGCGTGGCAGTGAGCGTCAGGACGTCGACATTGGCGCGCAGCGCTTTCAGGCGCTCCTTCTGCCGCACCCCGAAGCAGTGCTCTTCGTCGATGATCAGCAGCCCCAGGTTCTTGAAGCGTACGTTGTCCTGTAGCAGCTTGTGGGTGCCGATGACGATATCGACCTTGCCTTCGGCCAGATCGGCCAGGATGCCTGTCTGCTCCTTGCCGGAGGTGAAGCGCGACAGCATCTCGATGCGCACCGGCCAGCCGGCGAAGCGGTCGCGGAAGTTCTGGTAATGCTGCTGGGCCAGCAGCGTGGTCGGCACCATCACCGCCACCTGACGGCCGCCGGAGACACCCATGAAGGCGGCCCGCATGGCCACCTCGGTCTTGCCGAAGCCGACGTCGCCGCAGATCACCCGATCCATGGGGCGCGGCGAGCGCATGTCTGCCAGCACCGACTGGATGGCGGCCTCCTGGTCCGGCGTCTCCTCGAAGGGGAAGGCCTCGGCAAAGGCGTAATAGTCCTCTTCCGAGATGTGGTAGGGGTCGCGCTTGGCCGCCTCGCGGCGGGCGTAGATGTCCAGCAGCTCGGCGGCCACGTCGCGGGCCTTCTCGGCCGCCTTGCGCTTCGCCTTCTCCCACTGGTCCGAGCCTAGCCGATGCAGCGGCGCGTTGTCGCTGTCGGCGCCGGTGTAGCGGGAGATCAGGTGCAGCGAGGACACCGGCACGTACAGCTTGGCTTCGTCGGCGTACTCCAGGGTCAGGAATTCCTGCTTGAAGCCGTCCAGCTCCAGCGTCTGCAGGCCGCGGTAGCGGCCGACGCCGTGCTCTTCGTGCACCACCGGCGCGCCGATGGAAAGATCGGTCAGGTCCCGGATGATGGCATCCGGGTCGCGCTGCGGGCCGCGACGCCGCCGGCGCCGCTGCTGGGCCCGCTCGCCATAGAGCTCCGCCTCCGGGATCAGTGCCAGCTGCAGGTCGCTCAAGATGGCGCCACGGTCCAGCGCCCCGACCGTCAGCCCCAGCCGGGCCTCGCCGGCCAGAAACTCCGCCCAGCGATCGACGGGCTCAGGACGGATGTCGCGCCGCTGCAGGCGCTCCAGCAGCGCCTCCCGGCGTCCCTCCGACTCGGCGATCAGCAGCGTCCTGCCGGCAAACTCAGCCAGGAAACGCTCCAGCCGGGCGCTTTGCGGGTCGGCCAGCGGATCCAGGCTGACGTCGGGCAGCGGCTCGATGGCATAGCACACGTCGCGCCCGCCCGGGCGCTCGGACAGCGGCGTGTTGAAGCAGACCGCTTGCGGCAGGCGGTTGAGCTGCTCGCGCACGGCTTCCGGCCGCAGGAACAGGCGCTCGGGCGGCAGCAGCGGCCGCTCGATGTCGTAGCGGCGCTGCTCGTAGCGGGTCTCGATCTGCTGCCACATGGCAGCGCCGGCCTGGCTGAGATCGCCCAGACGCAGCGCCAGCGTGCCCGCCGGCAGGTAGTCGAACAGGGTGGCCGTCTGCTCGAAGAACAGCGGCAGGTAGTACTCGATGCCGTTCGGCAGGTTGCCGGCGCTGACCTCGCGGTAGATCAGGCTGCGGTTAGGGTCGCCCTCGAAGGCGGCCCGATAGGCCTGGCGGAAGCGGGTGATGGCTTCCTCGGTGGTCGGGAATTCGTGCGCCGGCAGCAGCTCGATGCGCTCGATTCGATCCAGGGTGCGCTGGGTTTCTGGATCGAAGGTGCGGATCGAGTCCACCTCCTCGTCGAACAGGTCGATGCGATAGGGCAGGGCGCTGCCCATGGGGAACAGGTCGACCAGTGAGCCGCGCACCGTGAACTCGCCCCGTTCCCTTACTTCCGACACGTAGCGATAGCCGGCCTGATCCAGCAGCATGCGCATGCGCTCAAGGTCGAGGCGGTCGCCGACGGCCAGCAGCAGACTGTGGCTGGCCAGATACTCCACCGGCGCCAGCCGCTGCATCAGGGTGGCCACCGGCACGATGAGGATGCCGCGCTCGGTGCGGGGCAGGCGGTAGAGACTGCTGATGCGATCGGAGACGATGTCCTGGTGCGGCGAGAAAACGTCGTAGGGCAGGGTTTCCCAGTCCGGCAGGATCAGCACCGGCAGCTCGCCGCTGCCGAAGAAGCGCAGCTCGCGCTGCAGCTGCTGCGCCGCCTGGCTGCTGTCGGTGATGACCAGCAGCAGCCCGTCGTGCTGCTCGGCGGCGCGGGCGATCGCCAGAGCGCAGCTGGCGCCAGCCAGGCCGTGCCAGTGAAGCCGGTCGCCGGCTTTGCGCGGCAGCGCCGGCTGGAGGACGGAGACGGTACGAGAAGAAGCGCTACTCAAGGCCTTGCTTTACTCACTCTGGGCAGTGAACTCGGCGGCACGGGCGCGGCGCCGCTCGTAGGCTTCGCGGACGATGGCGACATCCTCGAGGAACCAGGGCAGCTCTTCCAGGCGCAGCGCCTGCGGCCCGTCGACCAGCGCCCGCGCCGGATTGGGGTGGAAGTCCACCAGGATCATGTTGGCCCCCGCGATGACGCCCTGCGCGGTGACGTGCATCATGTCCAGCAGCCGGTCCGGCGCGCTGGCGCGGTTGCCGACCGAGTGCGACGGGTCGATGCACACCGGCAGGCGGGTCAGGCGCTTCACCACCGGCACATGAGCGAAGTCGACGAAGTTGCGGTGCGGGTCGCCCATGTTGGTCTTCATGCCACGCAGGCAGAACACGATGCGGCTGTTGCCGCCGCTGGCCAGGTACTCGGCCGCGTGCAGCGACTCTTCCAGCGTGATGCCGAAGCCGCGCTTGAACAGGATAGGATACTCGCTTTGCCGGCCGACGTGCTTGAGCAGCTCGAAGTTCTGCGTGTTGCGGGTGCCGATTTGCAGCATCACCCCGGTCGGCTGGCCGCTGGCCTCGAGGGCCTGCTGGATTTCCTCGATCTGGCTCTCGTGGGTGATCTCCATGGCGATGACCCGGATGCCGTACTTGCCGGCCAGCTCGAACACCCAGGGCAGGCAGCTGCTGCCGAGTCCCTGGAACGAGTACGGGCTGGTGCGCGGCTTGTAGGCGCCCATGCGGGTGCAGACCTGCCCGTGCTCCTGCAACGCCCGCATCATCTGCTCGACGTGCTCGCGGGTGTCCACCGCGCACAGCCCGGCGAAGACGTTGAGATTGTCCTGGCTGAAATGGACACCGTTGTAGCTGAAGGCAAAGCCTTCCTGGTCGCTGCGATGGCGGCCAATGATGCGGAACTCGTGCGAGACCCGCACCACCCGCTCCACGCAGGGCAGTGCCTCCATTTCCTCGGGCTGCAGCTGCTGGGTGTCGCCCAGCAGGTAGATCTCGGTCAGCGTCTGCTGGACGCCACGGACCTGGTGGACGCGGGTGGTAATGCCCGGCAGCTCGGCCAGGTGCTGCTGCAGCAGCTTGTAGTCGGGACTGTCGAAGTCAGTATCGGCGGCAAGAACCAGAATCATGGGCGATGTCCGATGGTTGTTGGAGCGTTAGGATTGAGCCGTTGCAAGGCGTCAAGCTTTGCTCGGCGAACCTGACGGCCGAGGCTGGCGCCGGCGCCCGCTGACGCCGGAGCCATCAGTCGCGGTAGAGCCGCAGCAGGTCCTGGTAGGCATCGACGCGGCGGTCGCGCAGATACGGCCAGATGCGGCGCACCGTCTCGGTCCGCGCCAGCTCGACGTCGGCGACCAGGACTTCTTCCTTGTCGATGGAAGCCTGCGCCAGGATCTCGCCCTGCGGCCCGGCCATGAAGCTGGTGCCCCAGAAGTCGATGCCGGGCGTGCTGCCGGTGGGATCGGGCTCATGGCCGACCCGGTTGCAGGCCAGCACCGGCAGGCCGTTGGCGACGGCATGGGCACGCTGGATGGTGACCCAGGCATCGCGCTGGCGGGCCTGCTCGTCCTCCGTGTCGCGGCTGTCCCAGCCGATGGCGGTGGGATAGAGCAGCAGCTCCGCGCCGGCCATGGCCATCAGGCGGGCGGCCTCAGGGAACCACTGGTCCCAGCAGATCAGCACGCCCAGCTTGCCCACCGAGGTCTGGATGGGCTGGAAGCCCAGGTCGCCCGGGGTGAAATAGTACTTTTCGTAAAAGCCTGGATCGTCCGGGATGTGCATCTTGCGGTAAATGCCGGCCAGGCTGCCGTCGGCCTCCAGCACCACCGCGGTGTTGTGGTAGAGCCCCGGCGCCCGGCGCTCGAACAGCGAGCCGACGACGACCGTGCCGGTTTCCTTGGCCGCCTGCGCCAGCAGCTCGGTGCTGGGGCCAGGGATGGGCTCAGCCAGGTCGAACAGCGCCGGGTTCTCGTGCTGCGGGAAATAGCGGCTGCGGTGCAGCTCCTGCAGCATGACCAGCTTGGCTCCCCGCTCGGCGGCTTCTCGGATGCCGGCCAGGGAGCGCTCCATGTTGGCGGCCAGGTCGTCGCCGCAGGCATGCTGAACAAGAGCAACACGCAAGGTGTTCGTCATCGTCGACAGTCTCTCCACTGCTGCAGGGGGTGGGCCCGGAAACGCCGCGGATTCTCGCCGCAAAGCCTCCGCGCAGACTCGATGCGGTCAGCTCTGGTGACGATCATGGTCCGCATCCACGGCGCATCCGGCTGGAATCAAGAAGCGATTAGAGTCCGGCCGCAGCCGGGAAGTTCAATGCCGGCAGGCAGTTGCATGCTGAGGCAATGCAGGCTGCCGTGCTGGACGATGATGGGCAGCGCCGGCGAGGGAATCACCTCGCGGTCCGGAAACGCCTGCTGCAGTACGGCGATGGCCTTGGCGTCGGCCGGGTCATCGTAGGCAGGCACGATGACGCCGCCGTTGACGATGAGGAAATTGGCGTAGCTGAGCGGCAGCCGGTGGCCGTCGTCGGCATGGGCAGGCCGCGGCCAGGGCAGCGGCAGCAGCCGGTACGGCTCGCCGTGCGCGGTGCGCAGGCTCCGCAGCTCGGCCTCCATCGCCTGCAGGCTCTCGTAGTGCGAGTCGCCGGGATCGTCGCAGGCGGTGTAGGCGATGGTGTCGACCGAGCAGAAGCGCGCCAGCATGTCGATGTGGCCGTCGGTATCGTCACCTTCCAGCTCGCCGTGTTCCAGCCACAGCACCCGCTGCGCGCCCAGCCGGTCGCGCAGCAGGATCTCGACCTGCTGCTGGCTCAGGTCGGGGCTGCGGTTCTCGTCCAGCAGGCAGCGCCGGGTGGTCAGGATGGTGCCCTGGCCGTCGCTTTCGATGGCGCCGCCTTCGAGCACCCAGTCGATGCGGCGGTAGTCGACGTCGCCAAACGCGCCGGCGGCATGCAGCCGGCGCACCAGCTGGTTGTCCAGCTCGGCCGGGAACTTGTTGCCCCAGCCGTTGAAGCTGAAGTCCAGCAGCAGCGGTAGTGCGCCTTCCCGGTACACCGTGAGCGGACCGTGGTCGCGGGCCCAGACGTCGTTGGAAGGACAGAGCACGAAGCTGATCTGCACCGGCGACACGCCGCGCTCGGCCAGCGCCTCGATGATGCTGCGCTGGTGAGGCTCGTCGTAGCAGACGATGAGCAGCGGCTGGAAGCGAGCCACCACGGCAGCGAAATCGGCCATGGCCCGGTGCGCGGCCGGCAGCAGGTCGCCCCAGTCGCCGTATCGATGCGGCCAGGTCAGCATGGTGCCGGCCTGGGGCTCCCATTCGGCGGGTAGGCGAACCCGCGCCCGGTATTGCGGAGCGAAGCTCATTGCGGTTTTGGCTCAGCGGCGGTGGTTAGGGGCGTGCGACGGTGTGCAGTACCAGGTCACGTTCGAAGTAAACGACGTAATCGTCGTAGACCCAACGGGAAATCGGCGGCTCGCCCACCGGGGCGATCTTCTCCCTGGGCTCGCCGAAGAGGCTGGCGACCGTGGCCTTGCTCATCCCGCGCGCCGGCAGGTTCTGGCGCAGCTCGGCGTCGCGCTGGACCTTCTCGATCAGCAGCGTATCGGCCTGCGCCTGGGTGCCCAGAATCAGCAGCAAAGCAGCGACGATGGATTTGAGTATCGTTTGCATGAGCGCCACTCCTCATTCATTATCCGCGCACTATAGCATCGGGCGCTGCCGGTCAAAACGTTTGTCGGCCGTTCCGGCGCATCCATGCTCGCAAAACCCCAGCCCCATGCGCTAGGCTAGGGCGGCCGGGCTCTCCACGCAGGCCGCCGCGGCGGCAGGCGCACGGCTTCCGCGGTGCGTGCCGGCACCGCCGACCCGATGCGGCAACCCGTAAGGAACTAGCCGAACCGTATGTTTAAACCATTAGAGCTGTACATCGGCCTGCGCTACACGCGAGCCAAGCGGCGCAATCACTTCGTCTCCTTCATTTCCCTCACCTCCATGCTGGGCATCGCCCTCGGCGTCACCACGCTGATCACCGTGCTGTCGGTGATGAACGGCTTCGAGCAGCAGCTGCGGGAGCGCATCCTCGGCATGGTCTCGCACGCCACCATCCACGGCGTGGGCGACAAGCCGGAAGAGTGGCAGGAGCTGGTGCGGCTAGCCGAGGCCAATCCGCGCGTGCTGGGCGCAGCACCCTACATCCAGGGCGAGGTCATGCTGACCAATGCCGGCCGGGTCGGCGGCAGCCTGATTCGCGGCATCGTGCCTGGCTACGAGGAGCGGGTGGCCGACATCGCCGACAAAATGATCGCCGGCGATCTGGACTCGCTGCAGCCCGGCCGCTTCGGCATCGTGTTGGGGCGGGACCTGGCGCTGCTGCTGCAGGTGGACGTGGGCGATCTGGTCACCATGGTGGCGCCGGAAGCGACCATCTCTGTGGCCGGCGTGCTGCCACGGGTCAAGCGCTTCACCGTGACGGGGATCTTCCAGAGCGGGATGTACGAGTACGACCGCGCGGTCGCCTTCGTCAACATGGACGACGCCGCCAAGGTCTTCCGTCAGCCTGGCATCACCGGCATCCGGCTCAAGTTCGACGATCTGATGGCGGCTCCCTGGCTGGCCCGCCAGGTGGCGGCGGCGCTGCCTGGCTACTACAGCGTGCGTGACTGGACGGTGCAGCACTACAACTTCTTCCGCGCGGTGCGCACCGAGAAAACCGTGATGTTCGTGATCCTCACCCTGATCGTCGCGGTGGCGGCCTTCAACATCGTCTCCACCCTGGTGATGGTGGTCACCGACAAGCAGGCCGACATCGCCATTCTGCGCACCCTGGGCATCAGCCCCGGCAGCATCATGGGGATTTTTATGGTGCAGGGCGCCATCATCGGTATCATCGGCACGGCGCTCGGCGTGGCCTGCGGCATCGCGCTGGCGCTCAATGTCGAGACCATCGTGCCTTTCATCGAACGCATGGCCGGCGTGCAGTTCCTGCCGGGCGATGTCTATCCGATCAGCGACATGCCGTCCGACCTGCGCTCGCAGGACGTGGTGCGAGTCGCCGGCATCGCGCTGCTGCTGTCGCTGCTGGCGACCCTGTATCCGGCGTGGCGGGCATCTCGCACCGCGCCGGCGGAGGCGCTGCGCTATGAGTGAGACCAATGCCAAGCCCGTGTTGCGGGCACGCGATCTGCGCAAGCGTTTCGTCGAGGGGCCGCTGCAGGTGGACGTGCTGCGCGGAATCGACCTCGACATCCGGCAGGGAGAGCAGGTCGCCATTGTCGGCCGCTCCGGCTCCGGCAAGAGTACCCTGCTGCACCTGCTCGGGGGGCTGGACACGCCCACCGCCGGCGAGGTCTGGGTGTCGGGCCAGCCGCTGCACAAGCTGAGCGAGCGGGCCCGCGGCAAGCTGCGCAACCGCGACCTCGGCTTCATCTACCAGTTCCACCACCTGCTGCCCGAGTTCACCGCGCTGGTCAACGTGGCCATGCCGCTGCTGATCGGCGGCGCCAAGCCGGCCGAGGCCCGCAAGCGGGCGCTGGAGGTGCTGGAGCGGGTCGGCCTGGGAGAGCGGGTGGAGCACAAGCCGGGCGAGCTGTCCGGGGGCGAGCGTCAGCGCGTCGCCATCGCCCGCGCGCTGGTGACCCGGCCGCGCTGCGTGCTGGCGGACGAGCCCACCGGCAACCTGGACAAGCACACCGCGGCTCAGGTCTTTGCCCTGCTGCAGGAGCTGAATCGGGAATACGGCGTCAGCGTGCTGATGGTGACCCACGACCTCGAGCTGGCGCGGCGGATGGACCGGGTGCTGGCGATGGACGATGGCCGCTTGCGCGAGATCAGTCTGGACTCCGCGGACGGCGCTGGTGCCGCTGCTGATAGGCACGAATAACGAACAGCCGCCACAGCAGGTGCACGGTCAGAAAGGCGAGGGCGGCGACGATGGTGCCGACCACTAGGCAGCCTAGCAGCAGCGGCTGCCAGATGCTGCCCAGCTCATGCCAGAACCATTCCAGGGTGAGCTGGAAGGGGACGCGTTCCTTGGTACCCAGCAGCATGGTGCCGACGCGGTAGCAGAAGTAATAAATCGGCGGCATGGTGATGGGGTTGGTTGTCCACACCATAGCCACCGAAATGATGAGATTCACCCGCAGCAGAATGGCCAGCAGGGCGGCAATGGCCATCTGCCCGGGGGCGGGAATGAAGGCCACGAACAAGCCGAGGGCGCATGCGCCTGCCACGGAGCGGCGATTGAGGTGCAGCAGGTACGGATCGTCCAGCAATCGGCCAAGGAAGCGGAGCTCGCGCCTGGCGCGCAGGGTGGACGCATCCGGCAGAAGGCGGCGGATAAGCTTGCGGGGCATGGTTGCCAGTTCGCTTTATCGAAGGCCCTAAGGGTAGCGGATTCCTCCGCCGGCGGGAACGCGACCTTGACCCTGCTCGCCTTCGCTGCCGGCGTCATCATTCTGCAGCAGTTCTCCTCCCTGCCCGGCCCTGGTTTGCTGGCAGCCCTCGCCCTGGGGGCTGGCGGCCTGCTGTGGCGGCCGCTGCGGCTGCCGGGCGCGTTCTGCGCCGGCCTGCTGTGGGCCGCCTGCCATGGCCACTGGGCGCTCGCACAGCGGCTGCCGGCCGAGCTGGAGGGGCGCGACCTGGTGCTCGAGGCCGAGATCGTTGCCGTCGAGCGGCGCGACGATGCTGCCGTCAGCCTGCTGCTGCAGCGCGCGCGGTTGCCCGATTACCCCGCTTGGCGGCCGCGCCAGCTGCGCCTGAGCTGGTATGGCCGCATGCCGCCGCTGCAGCCCGGCGAGCGCTGGCGACTGCCGGTTCGGCTGCAGCGGCCGCACGGCGCCATGAATCCGGCCGGATTCGACAGCGAGCGCTGGCTGTTCGCCCAGCGCATCGACGCGCTGGGCCACGTCACCGATGCCGACCAGACCGTGCGGCTGGGTCGGCGCTGGAGCCTACACCGGGTGCGGGACGCCATCGCCCGGGAGATCGCCATGCACCTGCAGGGGCGTCCGGCCCAGGGCATCGTCGTGGCGCTGGCGGTGGGCGAGCGGCGCTGGATCGAGCGGCAGCAGTGGGAAGTGCTGCAGGCCACCGGCACGGCCCACCTGGTCGCCATTTCCGGCCTGCACGTGGGGCTGGTGGCGCTGCTGACCGGGCTTGCCGTCCAGCGGCTGTGGCGGTTGTCCGCCACCGCTTGCCGGCTGTGGCCGGCCCGCCTGCCGGCGGTGCTCGCGGGCATGCTGGCAGCGACCGTTTACGCGCTGCTGGCCGGATTCACCCTGCCGACCCAGCGGGCCCTGATCATGCTGCTGGTGCCGGCGCTGGCCTTGCTGGCGCGCCGCCGTATCCGTGCCTGGCACGGCTTCGCGCTGGCATTGGCCGCCGTGCTGCTGTGGGATCCGCTGGCGCCGCTCAGCGCCGGCTTCTGGCTGTCGTTCGGGGCCGTGTTGCTGCTGCTGGCGGCCGGCCTCGACCGCTCCCGCGAGCATTGGCTGCGGCAGCTGGTCAAGACGCAGCTGGTGGCGAGCTTCGGCCTGTTGTCGGTCAGCGTCGTTTGGCTGCAGCTCGCGCCCTGGATCGCGCCCCTTGCCAATGCCTTCGCCATCCCGCTAGTCGGCTTCCTGGTGGTGCCGCTGACCTTGATCGGCACCGCCGGGCTCGCCTTCGGCGAGCGCGCCGCACTGCCGCTGGACGCCGCCGAGTGGTTGACGGCCAGGCTACTGGAGTGGCTGGATGTGCTGGCGGCCCATGCGCCGCCGGCCGTCGCGGCAGGCGTGCCCGGCTGGGCGGTGGCGTTGTCCGTGCTTGCCGCCCTGCTGCTGGTGCTGCCGCGTGGCACCGGGCTGCGTTGGCTGAGCCTGCCGCTGTTGCTGCCGCTGGCACTGGCGGCGCCGTCCCGATCGTCGGAGGAGGTGCTGCGGTTGACCCTGTTTGACGTCGGTCACGGCACGGCAGTGGTGCTGGAAGCCGGCGGGGAGGCGGCGGTGTTCGATGCTGGCCCGCGCCGGGGCGAGCACGACGCCGGCGAGCGCGTGCTGCTGCCCTATCTGCAAAGCCGCGGTCATCGCGCGCTGCGCTGGTTGTTCGTCAGCCATCGCGACTCCAGCCACAGCGGCGGCGTGGCGGCGCTGACCCGGCATTTCCCCATCGCCGGCATGCGGGTGGGCGAGTGGCTGCCGGAGCTGGGCGAGCAGCCCTTTTGCGTTGCCGGCGAGCGCCTGCTCTGGCAGGGCGTGGAGCTGGAGTTCCTGTGGCCGCTGCGGGCCGGGCAGGGAGGTGACGCGGGCTCCTGCGTGCTGCGGATCCGCGCGGCCGGCGTCACCGTGCTGCTTACCGCGGACATCGGCGCGGCCAGCGAGCGGGCCCTGCTGCGCGAGCACGGCGGGAAGCTTGCGGCGGACGTGTTGCTGGTGCCGCGTCATGGCAGCCGCAGCGCTTCCAGCGAGGGCTTTGTAAAAGCCGTCGCGCCCAGGCATGCTCTCGTTGCAGCCGGCTATCGCAACCGCTACGGCTTGCCGCATCCCGAGGTGCAGGAGCGTTACCGGGCGGTCGGCGCCGCGCTCCACGAGACCGCCGAGGAGGGGGCGATCCAGCTGCGGGTGCTGCGGGACGGCAGCATCCGGCTCGACAGCTACCGTCGTCAGCACGGACGCTACTATCACCGGAAACCCAAACTGTGATCTGGAATGTTTTGGTCGGCATGCTGAATCCAGTATCATCGCCGCGGAATTCTCAGAGGGGCAATCGCAACCGTGTTTGAGTTGATCAAAGCAGGCGGCTGGTTGATGCTGCCGCTGATTGTCTGCTCCGTGCTGGCCATGGCCATCACCCTGGAGCGCACCTGGAGCCTGCGGCGCAGCGAGATCATCCCGCCGCACCTGGTGGCGCAGGTCTGGCATCAGGTGAGCAATCGCCAGCTCAAGGCCGATCAGCTGAAGGCGCTGCGCGAGGGCTCGCCGCTGGGACGCATCCTGGCCGCAGGGCTCGCCAACCGGGACCAGCCGCGGGAAGTGATGGTGGAGCGAATCGAGGACGTGGGCCGGCACGAGGCGCACAACCTGGAGCGCTTCCTCAACACCCTGGGCACCATCGCCGCGGTCTCGCCGCTGATCGGTTTGCTTGGCACCGTGGTCGGCATGATCGAGGTCTTCAACGTCATCAGCGTGCAGGGGGTCGGCAAGGCCGGCGCCATGGCGGGCGGCATCTCCAAGGCGCTGATTACCACCGCGGCCGGCCTGATCGTCGCCATCCCGTCCCTGATCGCCTACCGCTACTTCCGGCGTCGGGTCGACACCCTGATCCTGGAGATGGAGCAAGAGGCGCTGAAGCTGGTGGAAGTCATCTACGGCCAGCGTAGCCAGCGCGGCCAGAGCCGCCCGTCCCGGACCGGCAGCGGAGGAGCGAGCGCATGAACCTGCGACCACGGGGGCGTGAGGACGACGTCGACGTCAATATGGCGCCCTTCATCGACGTGGTGTTCCTGCTGCTGATCTTCTTCATGGTCACCACCACGTTCCTGCGCGAAGGCAACATCGAGCTGACCCTGCCCGAAGCCAGCCCAGAGCCGACCCAGGCGGAGTCGCCGGCGCTGGAGCTTACAGTGGACGCCAGCGGCAACTATGCGCTCAACGGCCAAGCCCTGGCCAACCGGCAGCCGCAGACCATACGGCGGGCGCTGGAGCAGGCGCTGGCCGAGACCGGCGCGCCGCAGGAGCTGATCATCCGCGCCGACGCCAACACGCCGCACCAGGCCGTGGTCACGGCCATGGACGCGGCCGGCCAGGCAGGCATTCAGAAGCTCGGCATCGCGACCATTCCTCATGAGCAAGAACCCTGAACGCCGCCCGCCGCTGAGCGGGCTGCAGATTTATTTGCGCCTGCTCGGCTACGTGCAGCCGCACTGGCGTATGGGCGTCGGCGCGATCCTGGCCATGGTGGTGGCGGCGGCGACCGAGCCGGCGTTTGCCGCGCTCATCAAGCCCATGGTCGACGGCAGCTTCGTCAACCGCGATCCCTGGCTGGTCAAGGTGGTGCCGATGGCCATCGTCGCCGTGTTCCTGCTGCGCGGCCTCACCATGTTCGCTTCCAGCTATGCGATGAGCTGGATCAGCCGCCGGGTGGTCATGGACATCCGGCGGGACTTGTTCGCCAGCATGCTGCGCCTGCCGACCCAGTTCTACGATGCCACCACCAGCGGCCAGCTGCTGTCCAAGATCATCTACAACGTCGAGCAGGTGTCCCGGGCCGGCACCAATGCCGTCACCACATTGGTCCGTGACAGCCTGACCGTGATCGGGCTAATGGCCTACATGGCCTATCTCAGCGGCTGGCTGGTGTTGATCTTTCTGGTCGTCGGCCCGGTGATGGCGCTGCTGGTGATGTGGGTCAGCCGCCGCTTCCGCAAGATCAGCCATCGCATCCAGCGCTCGGTGGGCGACGTCACCAGCGTCTCCAAGGAATGCATCGAAGGCCATCTGGTGATCAAGCTGTTCGATGCCCAGGACTACGAGCAGCGCCGCTTCGATGCCGCCAACGAGCGCAACGCCCGCCAGCTGCTGAAGTTCGAGGCCACCAAGTCGGCCAGCTCGCCGGTGGTGCAGCTGCTGGCCTCGACCGCGCTGGCGCTGGTGGTCTATCTGGCCACCCTGCCGTCGGTGGTGGATACCATCACCCCGGGCACTTTCGTCTCCTTCATCGCTGCTCTGCTGCTGATGATGCCGCCGCTCAAGCGGCTCACCGAGGTGATGTCACCCATTCAGCAGGGTATCGCCGCCGGCGAGTCGCTGTTCGAGATCATCGACGAGCCGCCGGAGCGCGATACCGGCACCCGCCGGCTGGAGCGGGCCGAAGGCCGGATCGAGTTCCGCAACGTGCGTTTCCACTACCCGGGCAAGAGCGATGTGCTCAAGGGCATCGACCTGCGCATCGAGCCGGGCGAGACGGTGGCGCTGGTGGGGCGCTCCGGCAGCGGCAAGACCACCCTGGCCAGCCTGCTGCCGCGCCTGTACGACGTCGCCGCTGGCGAGATCCTGCTGGACGGCTGCCCCCTGCAGGAGTATCGGCTGTCCGACCTGCGCCGCCAGATCGCCATGGTTGGCCAGCACGTGGTGCTCTTCAACGACACCGTCGCCGCCAACATCGCCTACGGCCTGGGCGAGGTCGACCCGGAAGCCATTCGCCGTGCCGCCAAGGCGGCCTATGCGCTGGAGTTCATCGAGCGGCTGCCGCAGGGCTTCGACACCGTGATCGGCGAGAACGGGGTGATGCTGTCCGGCGGCCAGCGCCAGCGGCTCGCCATCGCCCGGGCTTTGCTGAAGGATGCCCCCATCCTCATCCTGGATGAGGCCACCTCGGCGCTCGACACCGAGTCGGAGCAGCAAATCCAGGCCGCTCTCGACGTGCTCATGCAAGGGAGGACCACTCTGGTGATCGCGCACCGGCTCTCGACCATCGAGAACGCCGACCGCATCGTGGTCATGCACGACGGGCGCATCGTCGAATCGGGCCGGCACGAGGAGCTCCTGGCCCTGGGCGGCCATTACGCGTCGTTGCATCGTCTCCAGTTCAAGGAGAGCCCACTGCCGACGGAACAAACATGAAGCTTCAGCGCCGACAGCTGCCTGCCTTCTGGCTGCGCGGCGGCTTGCCCGCGTTGCTGCTGGCGCCGCTCGGCTGGTTGATGGCGGGGGCGGTGCTGCTGCGGCGGCAGCTCTACCGCTCCGGCCTGCTGCGCAGCGAGCGGCTGCCGGTGCCGGTCATTGTGGTCGGCAACATCTTCGTCGGTGGCACCGGCAAGACGCCGCTTGTGATCTGGCTCTGCCAGCGGCTGCAGGCCAAGGGGCGCCGCCCCGGCGTGGTCCTGCGCGGCTACGGCGGGCGTGCCGAGTCCTGGCCGCAGCGGGTCACGGCCGACAGCGATCCCGACCTGGTCGGCGACGAGGCGGTCCTGCTGGCGCGCCAGGCCGGTGTGCCGGTGGCGGCCGGCCCGCGGCGGGCGGAGGCGGCGCGGCTGTTGATCGAGGCCGGCTGCGACGTCATCGTCAGCGACGACGGCCTGCAGCACTACGCCCTGGCGCGCGATGTCGAGATCGCGGTCATCGACGCCGGCAGAGGCCTCGGCAACGGTCGCTGCCTGCCGGCCGGGCCACTGCGGGAGCCGCGCCGGCGGCTCAAGTCGGTCGATCTGGTGATCGCCAACGGCGGCCCCAGCGCCTGGACGCCGTATTGTTTCCGCCTGGTGTCGGAGCCGCTGCAGCCGCTTGGCGCCAACCCCGGGCCGACGCCGGCCGGCGGCCGGGTGCATGCCGTCGCCGGCATCGGCAATCCGCAGCGCTTCTTCGACCAGGTGCGCCGCCTGGGCTTCCAGCCCATCGAGCACCCCTTTCCCGATCACCACCGCTTTCGCCCCGAGGAGCTGGCGTTCGACGACGATCTGCCTATCCTTATGACTTCCAAGGATGCCGTGAAGGTCTCCGGCGCCATTGCCGATCGCTGTTGGGTGCTGCCGGTGCGCGCCGAGCCCGATGCGGCGGCGAGCAACGCCCTGGATGCGCTGCTGGTGCGAGTCTTGGAAGGTGCCCATGAGTCCCGTTGAATTCACCGTCATCATTCCCGCCCGCGAGGGCTCGACCCGCTTTCCCGGCAAGCCGCTGGCCGATTTGCTGGGGCAGCCGATGATCCAGCACGTGCACCAGCGGGCGCTGGAGAGCGGCGCTGCCCGCGTGCTGGTGGCGACCGACAGCGAGCGTATCGCCGAAGTGGCCCGTGGCTTCGGCGCCGAAGTCGTCATGACCCGCGCGGACCATCCTTCCGGCACCGACCGCCTGGCGGAAGCAGTGGAGCGGGAGGCCATGCACGATCCCGACATCGTGGTCAACTTGCAGGGCGACGAGCCGCTCATGCCGCCGGCACTGATCCGTCAGGTGGCGGCCATGCTGGCGCAGCGGCCGGATGCCGACATGGCGACCCTGGCCACGCCCATCGTCGATCGCGCCGAGGTGTTCAATCCCAACGTGGTCAAGGTGGTGCGCGACCGCCAGGGCCGCGCGCTGTACTTCAGCCGCGCTCCCATCCCTTGGGACCGGGACGGCTTCGCGACGCAGGGCGCGCAAAACGGGGCGCTGGCGGCGGGCTACCTGCGCCATTTGGGCATTTACGCTTACCGGGTCAGCTTTCTGCGTCGCTATCCGGGGCTGTCCGAGGTGGAGCTGGAACGGGCCGAGAGCCTGGAGCAGCTGCGTGCCTTGTGGCATGGTGCCCGTATCTACGTGGACGTCGCCGACGATCTTCCGGGGCCGGGGGTGGATACGCCGGAAGATCTGGCGAAGGTCGCGGCCATCCTGCGCGCGCGGCGCGTCTCGTAGCATTTCCCGATCCAACGCCGGCCCGCTGGCCGTCACTCAAGCTCTATCCAGGAGGACAGAGTGCAGAAGGTCTTGTTCGTCTGTTTGGGTAACATCTGCCGTTCGCCGACCGCCGAAGGCGTGTTCCGGCGCGAAGTGGAAAAGCGCGGTCTGAGCGATCGCATCCAGGTGGATTCGGCCGGAACCGGTGACTACCACATCGGCAAGGCGCCGGACCGCCGCGCCATCGCGGCGGCGGCGCGGCGAGGCGTGGACTTGAGCAGCCTGCGGGCACGGCAGGTGAGCGCCCGGGACTTCGAGGAATTCGATTGGATCGTCGCCATGGACAAATCCAATCTCGCCAACCTGCAGCGGCTCTGTCCACCCCAGCACCGCGAGAAGCTTTCGCTGCTGATGGAGCATGTGCCGAACGCCCCGACGCAGGAGGTGCCGGATCCCTACTACGGCGACGAGAGCGACTTCGAGCATGTGCTCGACTTGCTGGAGAACGCCGCCGGTCATTTGCTCGCCAAGGTCGAGGCCGCGCTGAGCAGCGTCGAAACCGGTGCCTGAAGCTCGCGCAGGCACGCGAGCAGGCAAACAGGAAGGCCGCCGTTGGCATGACCAACGGCGGCCTTCTGCGTCAGTGGCTTCTGCGCGGAAGCGGTCCGATCACGGCTCCCTGTCGACAGGCCGGGTCGTCTCCGGCTGCTGCAGCTGGGACGGGTCGATCGGCTGCCGCTCCGGCGCCGACTCGCTGTCCTGCCGCGGTTGCTCCTGCCGCTCGGCAGGCTGCTCCGGCGCGGCGGACCGCTGCTTGGTCGCCTGCGGCGCGGCCGGCTGCTCGGCCGTTTGCGGCGAGGCTTGCGCCGGCGCTGCCGGCCGGTCGACCTTGACCAGGGCCATGCTCGAGGCCTTCTGGATCGGCTTGGTCTCGACCAGTTTCAGCGTGCGACCTTCCTCGGTCACGATCACGGTGACGGGCGGCTCGTCGCCTTCATCCTGGGCCGGGGCTGCCGGCCGATCAGTGCCGTTGGCTGCAGCCGGCTCGGCGGTTGCCGGTTCGGTTTCGGCCGCGGCAGGCTGTGTGGGTTGCGCCGCGCCATTGCCGCGCGCCGCCGGCTGCTCCTCGGCGGGCTGCGCGATGGGCTCGCTGCCAGCGGCAGCCTGCTGGACAGCAGTCTCTGCCGGCGCTGCAACCAGCTCGTCTTCCGTCGCGGCAGCCGCCGTCACGGCAGCTTCAGGAGCAGCCGGCCCTGCCGACCGCTCGGCAGGATTGGGCTCGGCAGTCGCCGTCTCGGGCTGCTCCGCCTTCGCTGTGGCCGGCTGCGGAGCAGGAGCGGCAGCCTCGGGCGCAGCGCGCTCGGCTGCAGCGACTGCCGGCGTCTGCGCCTTGTCACCGCTGGCGGCTGCAGCAGCGGCCGCCGCTTCAGCACGCGGGATGGTCGGACGGCCGGTGCGCTTCTGGCGGACCGGCTCGCTGCGGCCGCTGCCGGCCGGTGCGGCTTCCGCCGTCGCCACCGCTGGCTTCTCCTCGGCAGCCTGCTGCGGCGCTGCGACGGCAGCGGCGCGCTGTTCGTCGCCCTCGCCGCGACGGCGCCGTCTGCCGCCGCGCCGGCCGCGCCGGCGGCCACTGCTGGCGGCTTCGCCTTCGGCGGCTTGCTGCTCCTGGGCAGCGACGGCCTGCTTGAGCTCGGGCGCGGCGGCAGTCTGCTGCTGCTCGGCCGCTGGCGCCTGCTGCTGACCGTTGCCGCGGGCGCGGGGCGCGCGCTCATTGCGGCCGTTCTGCTTCTCCTCGGCTTGCTGCGGCTGCGCCTGGCGGCCGCGGTTCTCTGCCCGGGTGCGAGTGGTGCGGCGGTGCGACTTGATCTCGGTCGCGGCGCCGCGGTTGTTGCTGCGACCGGAGCGCTGCTTGTCGTCAGCAGCTTTCTTGCGCGGCGTCTCGGTTTCGGCCTCGTCACGCACGAACAGGCTGCGCAGGCGCTTGAAGAAGGTCGCCAGGCCGGCGCCGGTGCTCGCCGCCGCCGTCGGCTCCGGCTTCTTCTGCTCCACGTGCTGCGGAGCGGGCGTGGCCGGGGCGACCCGCTGGACCGCCGGCTGCTCGGCCTTGGCCCGCTCCTGGAGCAGCGCCTTGGGAATCGCGTCCGCCAGGGACGGGGCGGTGGCCAGCTTGTAGCTGACCTCGTCGGCGCTGTTATCGTCCTCGCGGATGCGCTGGACTTCGTAGGCCGGCGACTGCAGGTGCTGGTTGGGAATGAGGATCACGTCGACGTCGTAGCGCTGCTCGATCACGCTCAGCGCGGCACGCTTCTCGTTGAGCAGGTAGGTGCCGACGTCGAGCGGCACCTGGGCCAGCACCTTGCCCGTCTTCTCCTTCATCGCCTCTTCTTCGATGAGGCGCAGGATGGACAGGGCCAGCGATTCGGTGCCGCGCACCGTGCCTTGGCCATTGCAGCGGCTGCAGACCTCGAGATGCGATTCGCCCAGCGAGGAGCGCAGTCGCTGGCGCGACATCTCCAGCAGGCCGAAGCGGGAGATGTGACCGATTTGCACTCGCGCCCGGTCCTGCTTCACCGCCTCCCGCAGCCGATTCTCGACCTCGCGCTGGTTCTTGGTCGAGTTCATGTCGATGAAGTCGATCACGATCAGCCCGCCGAGGTCGCGCAGCCGCAGCTGGCGCGCGATCTCGTCGGCCGCCTCCAGGTTGGTGGTGAGCGCGGTCTCCTCGATGTCGCTGCCTTTGGTGGCGCGCGAGGAGTTGATGTCGATCGACACCAGCGCCTCGGTATGGTCAATCACGATGGCGCCGCCGGAAGGCAGCCGCACCGTCCGCTGGAAGGCCGACTCGATCTGGCTTTCGATCTGGAAGCGGGTGAAGAGCGGGATCGGGTCGCTGTAGTGCTTGAGCTTGCTAAGGTTGTACGGCATGACCTGCTGCATGAATTCGCGGGCCTGCTCGTACACCGCGGCATCGTCGATCAGAATCTCGCCGATGTCGGAGCGCAGATAGTCGCGCAGCGCGCGGATGATGACGTTGCTCTCCTGATAGATCAGGAAAGGCGCGGGCCGCTGCTCGGCTGCGGTCTGGATCGCCTGCCAGAGCTGCAGCAGGTAGTCCAGGTCCCACTGCAGTTCCTCCACCGAGCGGCCGACGCCGGCCGTGCGCACGATCAGGCCCATGCCTTCCGGGACCTTGAGCTCGCGCAGCACTTCGCGCATTTCCTGCCGGTCCTCGCCCTCGATGCGGCGCGAAACGCCGCCTGCCCGCGGGTTGTTGGGCATGAGTACGAGGTAACGGCCGGCCAGGCTGATGAAGGTGGTCAGGGCAGCGCCCTTGTTGCCGCGCTCCTCCTTGTCGACCTGTACGACGATTTCCTGTCCTTCCTTGATCAGGTCGCGGATGCTGAGGTTCTTGATGTCCTCTTCGTCATGGCCGTTGAGCTGAAAGTTGGAGCGGGCGATTTCCTTGAAGGGCAGGAATCCGTGCCTTTCCGATCCGTACTGGACGAAGGCTGCTTCCAGGCTGGGCTCGATGCGGGTGATCTTACCCTTGTAGATATTGGCCTTTTTCTGCTCTTTCGAAGGTGTCTCGATATCGAGGTCGTAGAGGGTTTGACCATCGACCAGGGCGACGCGCAACTCTTCCGGTTGAGTTGCATTGATTAACATTCTCTTCATGTGAGTAAATTCTCCAGCGGCCCACCACGCCGCGTCTCATGGCATGAGCAGGCCGGGCGCGCCCGCTGGCGGGGCGCAGCACCATAGCGGTCCGTTCGGGCAAGTTCCCGAACAGCCAAGCCAACAGTTGCACGACCAGTAGTCTCGTCATGATCCGTGAGAGGGCGAGGGGGCATCTACTAACGTGCCACCCGCCAGGGTGGGTGAGGCGTACTTGAAACAAACAAGGCGAAACTCGTCCGCGACGAGTCCGCGAAAACCTTTGGCGTGCAGCCAAGGCGGACAGGCCGCCTGGCGCGAACGCTCGCCTGTCGAATATATCAAGACCGCAGGCGGTGCAGCAAACTACTGAAGCACGCTTTCGCGTCCGTGTGCTGTTATGATGCACATCCGTTTGACTACCTGGTCAGCATAGAGGTTCCTGTGCAGGTACGCTACATCCGCATCACCGCCGAGCAGGCGGGGCAGCGCATCGACAACCTGCTGCTGCGCGAGCTCAAGGGCGTGCCCAAGTCGCGTATCTATCGACTGCTGCGCCGCGGCGAGGTGCGGGTCAACGGCGGCCGCAGCGACCCCAGCTACAAGCTCGCCGTGGGCGACGAGGTGCGGTTGCCGCCGGTGCGGGTCAGCGAGCACGACGCCGCGGCTCCGCCGCCCGGCAAGCGCCTGCTGGCGCTGCTGGAGGCCGCCATCGTTTACGAGGACTCCACCCTACTGGCGCTGAACAAGCCTGCTGGTGTTGCCGTGCACGGCGGCAGCGGCGTGCGCCACGGGGTCATCGAGGGGCTGCGGGCGCTGCGCCCGGAGGCGCCATTCCTGGAGCTGGTCCATCGGCTGGATCGGGATACCAGCGGGCTGCTCCTGGTCGCCAAGCAGCGCAGCCGCCTGCGGGAGCTGCACGAGCTGCTGCGCAACCAAAAGGTCGAGAAACGCTACCTGGCCCTGCTGGCCGGCAGCCTGCCGCGCGGTCCAGTGCCGGTGGAGGCCGCGCTGGATCGCTTCCAGGCCGGTGGGGAGCGGCTGATGCGGGTGGCCGACTCCGGCCGCGCGGCGCGCAGCGTGTTCCGTGCCGTCGAGCGCTTCCGCGGCGCGACCCTGGCCGAGGTCCGCATCGACACCGGCCGCATGCACCAGATCCGGGTGCACGCCCGCCACATCGGCCATCCGGTCATCGGTGACGACAAGTACGGCGAGCGCGAGATCAACAAGGCGTTTCGCCAGGTCGGCGTGCGCCGCCTGTTCCTGCACGCCTCCGGGCTGGTGCTGCCGCGGCAGGACGGTAAGCCGCTGGAGCTGAGCGCGCCGCTGCCGCAGGACCTGGAAGACGTGCTGGTCCGCCTGCGGATCCGGGAAGAAGAGCATGGCGAGCAATATCGACAGGAATAACGACGATCGCTGGGAGCGCGCCGCGCTTGAGCGGATCGCCACCGAGCTGGTGCGTGAGCAGCGGCGGGCGCGCCGCTGGAACATCTTCTTTCGGCTGGCGTTTCTGGCTTACCTGATCGCCTTGCTGGTGTTCGCGTCGCCGGCTTTCATGCTGGGCAGCAAGAGCGCCGTGGGGCGGCATACCGCGGTGATCAAGATCGACGGCGTCATCAGCGAGGGCAGCCCCGCCAGCGCCGAGTCCATCATCGAGAGCCTGAACGCCGCCATCAAGGCGCCGGGGGTGGCGGGCATCATCCTGCAGATCAACAGCCCCGGTGGCAGCCCAGTGCAGTCGGGTATCATCAACGACGAAATCCGCCGCCTGCGCGGCCTGCATCCGGACATCCCGATCCATGCGGTGGTGGGCGACATGTGCACTTCCGGCGCCTACTACGTCGCCGTGGCGGCGGAACGCATCTTCGTCGACAAGGCCAGCCTCGTCGGCTCCATCGGGGTGTTGATCGACGGCTTTGGCTTCACCGGCGCGATGGAGAAGCTCGGCATCGAGCGGCGGCTTTATACCGCCGGCGAGCACAAGGGCTTTCTCGATCCGTTCTCGCCGGTGCAGTCGGAGGATGTCGCCCACGTGCGCACGTTGCTGAACGAGGTGCATCAGCAGTTCATCCAGGTCGTGCGCGATGGCCGGGGCGACCGGCTGGCGGACGATCCGCGGCTGTTTACCGGCCTGATCTGGTCCGGCGAGCAAAGCATCGCGCTGGGGCTGGCCGACGCCATCGGCAGCGTGCACAGCGTTGCGCGGGACGTGATTGGGGCGGAGAAGCTGGTCGACTACACCCGCCAGGTCAGCCTGCTGACGCGCCTGGCCGATCGTGTCGGCGCCAGCATCGCCAGGCAGTTGGAAACGCGGCTGTGGGGACAGCTGCGCTGAGGTGTGCTTGCGCTTGCCCTAGCCTCAGCCGGGCGGATGCTTACAGCAGGGGCTCTTGCGCGGGCTCCGGCTTGACGGCGGAAGCCAGCTCGTAGCCATCTGCCATGCGGCGCCGGTCCGTCTTCTCTAGGGCGGCGAAGGCGTCGGCGTAGGAGTCGAACACGCGCCGGCTCATGCGCTGCCCCTTGGAGCTGCCGGTCACGCCCCAGGTCCTGACCAGGCACCAGTCGCCGAGCAGGTCACGGTGCAGGTGGGCAATGTAGAAGCGATCCCCGCGCTGCCACCGCAGCATCAGTTCCTTTTTCGAGTCCTCTCCGGCCACAACGGCACCTCTGCAAACACGCGCACCGGCTTAAAGCTGCCGGCTTGCTCTTCCTGGCTGGGCGGTTGGTCGCAGGCGGACGAATATCTCCAACGCAGCGGCCACGGTCAAACGCAGCGGCCACGGTCAATGATAAAGGGGCTCGTGCCGGGAATCTTCCCCCTGTCCGGCGGCCGGCGGTGCGCCGTGGCCAGCACGGCCGGGACCATGATGCTAAGGCGAATGAGGCTTGGCTTGCCTTCGCTGTGGCCGTATCCGAAGGGGTACGCGCTTGGGTGGCGCGGTCCTGGCACCGCACGCCGGCCGATTCCAACAGCTCCCCGGAGCGGCGGCTGGTGGGCCGGTTTCCATGCCCTGCCTGATGGGAGGAGCGCATCGTCGCCCTGGGGCAAACCCCAGGTTCCCGCGCCTCGCTCGCTACATCCTCCCAGTCATGGTCTATAAGTTTTTTATTGCGGGCCCAGCCTGCCGTCGCCGCTGTCGGATGACTGCCGCTGTCAAGGGGCGCTCCTGCAGGGCAAACAATCAAAAGAGGGAGGAGGAGAGTTCATGGCGAAGTTTCCAGTGCGTTCCCTGGCCACGGCCGCGGTCGTGGCCTTGGCCACCACGGTCGGGATGCTGGCGCCTCAGGCCATGGCGCAGCAGCAGATCCGGGTCGGGGGCATTTACATCATGTCCGGCACGGCGGCCGCTTATGGCCAGTTCGCCAAGCAGGGGCTAGAGCTGGCGGCGGAAGAGATCAACAAGAGTGGCGGCATCCTGGGCCGGCAGGTGACCATCGCCATGGAAGACAGCCAAGGCAAGGTCGACGTCGCCATCCAGGCCGCCCGCAAGCTGGTCTTCCAGGGCCGCGCCGACGTCCTGATCGGGCTGGACAGCTCCGGTGTCGCCAATGGCCTGGTCCCCACTGTGCCGGAGCTGCGCAAGCCGCTCATCATCACCCATGCCGCTACCCCGGACGTGACCGGCAAGCTGTGTAACGCTTATACCTTCCGCATCAGCGTCAACGTCAACCAGAACATGATGGCGGCAGCCAAGGTGGCCCAGGAGACCGGCAAGAAGCGCTGGACCACCATCGGGCCCGATTACGCCTTCGGCCACCAGTCCTGGGAGTATTTCCAGGAATACCTGAAGCGGCTGGAGCCGGACGTTGAGCTGATGAACCAGGTGGCTTTCCCGCGCTTCGGCGCCGAGGACTTCACGCCCTTCATCAACAGCATCATGCAGGCCAAGCCCGAGGGCATCCTGATCTCGCTCTGGGGCGGGGATCTGGTCAACTTCATCCGCCAGGCCCGCAACCTGGGCTTCTTCGATCAGGGCTACGAGATCCTGTTCACAGTCGGCGCCGCCACCGAGGTGCTGGCTGCCATGGGTGAGGAGATGCCGGAAGGTGTGTGGGTCGGCACCCGCTACTGGTTCGGCAGCCACGACAACGAGATCAACCGGAATTTCGTCAAGGCCTACATGGAGCGCTACAAGAACCCGCCCAGCTATAACGCGGAAGGCGCCTACGCCGCGCTCTACCTTTACAAGCAGGCGGTGGAGAAGGCCGGCACCACCGACGGCGAAGCCGTGGCCAAGGCGCTTGCCGGCATGACGCTGGAGGCGCCCAACGGCAGGATCACCATCCGCGCGGGCGACCACCAGGCCCTGGTCGGGCCGACCTGGGGCAGGGTGGCGCAGTACAGCCCCGAGTACGGGATTCGCATGCTGGATCCGGTGCGCAACTTCTCTGGCGAGGAAGTCACCCCGTCGGTCGAGGAAACCGGCTGCAAGCTCTGAGCGCGTTAGAGTCCCCTGCTCGCCCGAGTGGGTGAGCAGGGGCAGTCAGATAAACGATAACAATCGCACGCTCGAGCGCTGCGCAGAGGGGGGTTATGGAGAGTTTTCTCGCTGCCTTGCTCAACGGCCTGGAAATCGGGCTGTTGCTGTTCGTCATCGCCGTTGGGCTCAACATCATCTTCGGGGTGCTGGGCGTCATCAATTTCGCCCACGGCGGCCTTTACATGCTCGGTGCCTATCTGACCTACACCCTGGTCAGCCGCGGCGGCCTGCCGTTCTGGCCGGCGCTGTTGCTGGCGCCGCTGGCCGTGGCGATCCTGGCCATCGTGCTGGAGCGCCTGGTGCTGCGCCACGTCTACGGCCGGCACGTGACCGACAGCTTGCTGCTGACCTTCGCCCTGCTGCTCATCATCGACGACGCCGTGCGCATGATCTGGGGCTCCGGCATCCAGGTGGTGACACCGCCGCCGGGGCTGCGGGGGGCGACCAGCGCGCTCGGCTTCAGCTATCCCGTCTACAGCTTCTTCGTGATGGGGGTGGCGATCGCCGTCATGGCCGCGCTCTGGCTGTTCTTCACCCGCACCCGGGCCGGGCGGGTGATCCGGGCCGCGGCCATCGACCGCGACATGGCGCAGACCATCGGCATCAACGTGCCGCTGGTGATCACCGGCGTATTCGCTCTGGGAGCCTGGATGGCGGCCCTGGCGGGCGTGGTGGCCGCGCCTATGCGGGCCATCAACCCCGGCATGGGCGATCGCATCATCATCGATTCCTTCATTGTGGTCGTCATCGGTGGCCTGGGCAGCTTTCCGGGTACGCTGGCCGGCGCACTGGTGCTGGGCATGATCTACGCCTTCGGCGGCCGCTTCTTGCCGGAACTCAATCTGGTGCTGCCGTACATCGGCATGGCGCTGGTGCTGCTGTTGCGGCCGCAGGGGCTGATGGGCAGGAGGACCGGCTGATGCGCAACGCCATCATCGCGCTGATTCTGCTGGCGCTGTTCGCGGCCCTGTTCTGGCTGCCGAGCTATGCGCCGTACTTCTACATCTTCGTGGCCACCGAGATCCTGCTGATGGGCCTGTTCGCTGCCAGCTTCAACCTGATCTTCGGCTATACCGGGATGCTCTCGTTCGGCCACGCCGCCTTCTTCGGCATCGGCGGTTATACGGCGGCCTTGCTGCTGCTGCACTTCCAGCTGCCGCTGTTCTGGGTGCTGCTGTTGTCCATGCTGGCGGGGATGCTGCTGGCTGCCGTGATCGGCTTCTTCTGCGTGCGGCTGGACGAAGTCTATTTCGCCATGCTCACCCTGGCCTTCGGCATGATGACCTACGCCGTGGTGCATCAGTGGCGCAGCCTCACCAATGGCAGCGACGGCGTCGCCGGGTTCGCGCTGCGGGAATTCGGTCTGGGATTGGATCTGCAGCTGGCCGACCCGGCGGTCTACTACCAGATGGTGCTGGTGATCGTGGTGCTGGCCTCACTGGCGCTCTACCTCATCACCCGCTCGCCCTTCGGCCTGCTGCTGCGCGCCATCAGCGAGAACGCCGAGCGGGTAGCCTTCTGCGGCATTAACGTGCGCCGCTACCGGCTGCTGAGCTTCATCATCGCTGGCACCTTCGCGGGCCTCGCCGGCGGCCTGTTCGCGCCGTTCAATCGGGTCGCCAACCCCGACATGGTGCACTGGACCGAATCGGCCCAGCCGGTGCTGATGACCATTCTGGGCGGCGCCGGCTACTTCCTCGGGCCATATTTCGGCGCGGCCGTGTTCGTGCTGCTGGAGACCTGGATCACCACCTACACCGAGCAGTGGATGCTGTTCCTCGGCGTCATCCTCGCCATCATGGTGATCTTCTTCCGGCGCGGCATCCTGGGCACCATTCTGGACTGGCTGTTGAGGCGGCAATGAACGAACCCATTCTTTCCGTACGCGGGCTGAGCAAGTCGTTCGGCGGCGTGCATGCCGTGCAGAACGTCAGCCTCGACGTCTGGCCACGGGAGAAAGTGGCGCTGATCGGGCCCAACGGCGCCGGCAAGACCACTTTCTACAACATGCTCTCCGGCCGGCTCCGTCCCAGCGATGGCAGCGTGTCGTTCGAGGGCCAGGACATCACCGGGCTGCCGCCGCATCGGATCAGCCGCCTGGGGATCTCGCGCTCCTTCCAGATCACCAATATCTTCTCGGAGCTGAGTGTGCGGCAGAACGTGGAGGTGGCCCTGACCGCCCTGCACGGCAAGGGTCTGCAGATGTTCCGTATCGCCTCGCGCGACCGTGCGTTGCGCGAGGAGGCCGAGCAAATCCTGGCCCAGCTGGGGTTGGCCGAACTGGCCGACCTGCGGGCCGGTGTGCTCAGCTACGGCGACAAGCGGCTGCTGGAGATCGCCATCGTGCTGGCTACCCGGCCGCGCCTAGTCCTGCTTGACGAGCCCACCGCCGGCATGACGCCGGAGGAGACCCGGCAAGTCACACGCTTGATCCGCGAGCTGGCGGCCTCCAACACCTACACCTTTTTGATCACCGAGCACGACATGAGCGTGGTGTTCGATCTGGCCGACCGCATCGTGGTCATGCACCGGGGCCAGCTGCTGGCGGAGGGCAGCCCGGAGGAGATCCGCAACAACAAGGCCGTGCGCGAGGCCTACCTGGGGGAGGAGGAAGAGCCCTGATGCTGGTCGTGGAAGACATCCATACCTACTACGGCGAAAGCCACGCGCTGCAGGGCGTGAGCCTGGAGGTGAAAGCCGGCGAGGTGGTCTGCCTGCTAGGCCGCAATGGCGCCGGCAAGAGCACGACCCTCAAGAGCATCATGGGAATCGTCTCGCCGCGGCGCGGCCGGATCGTGTTCGAGGGAGAAGAGATTCAGGGACGGCCGGCGCACTGGATTGCCCGCCATGGCATCGCCCTGGTGCCGGAGGATAGGCGCATTTTCGCCGGGCTGACGGTGCAGGAGAACCTGGACGTGGCCCAGGCGCGCAGACCACCCGGCGAGCGGCGCTGGTCGCTGGAACGGGTGTTCGACGAGTTCCCCATGCTGGCCGAGCTACGGGATCAGGACGGCGGCACGCTCTCCGGCGGCCAGCAGCAGATGCTGGCCATCGCCAGGGCGCTGGTCACCGAGCCGCGCCTGCTCCTGTTGGACGAGCCCAACGAAGGACTGGCGCCGGTGATCGTGCAGCAGATCGGCGCGCTCATCGACCGGCTGGCGGAGACCACCACCATTCTGTTCACCGACCAGAGCGTGCCGTTCGCCCTCAAGCACGCCAGTCGTGGCTACATCCTGCAGAAGGGGCGGGTGGTCTATCAGGGCAGCACCGAGACCATACGCAACGATCCGGAGGTGCAGGAACGGTATCTGTCGGTGGCATGACTGGCATCGAATGCAGGGAGTGCAAGGTGGGCGTCATGCTCGCCTTGCGGCAGGGAAGCCATCCCGCAAGGGCATCATGCCCTTGCGGGATGTTTTTTTGATGGCGGCGCTGCTCAGTCGAACACGATGACGCCGCGTGCATTGCGGCCGGACTTGAGGTCCTCGAAAGCCTGCACGGCTTCGTCGATGCTGTAGGTACGGGTCACCAGCTCGTCCAGCCGGAGCTTGCCGCGCCGGTAGAGCGAGAGCAGGCGCGGGAAGTCGTGCTGTGGCCGGGCCGAGCCGTACCAGCTGCCCTTGAGTGTGCGCTCGTCCGCGGGCAGGCTGAGGGTGCGGAACGATGTCTGATCGGCCGGGCTGGGCACGCCCATGGACACCGCCGTGCCGCCGCGGCTCAGGCTGTTGTAAGCCTGCTCGACCACCTTGCCGACACCGACGCACTCGAATGCATAGTCCACGCCGCCGGTGAGCTTCTTGATCGCCTTGGCGACGTCTTCCTCGCGTGTGGCGTTCACGGTGTGGGTGGCGCCGAACTTGCGGGCCAGCTCCAGTTTCTCGTCGTTGGTGTCGATGGCGATGATGGTTTCCGCGCCGGCGATCACACAGCCCTGGATCACGTTCAGGCCCACGCCGCCGCAGCCGAACACCGCGGCGGTGGAGCCGGGCTTGAGCTGCGCTGTGTTGAAGACCGAGCCCACGCCCGTCATCACCGCGCAGCCCACCAGCGCAGCGACGCTGAGCGGGATGTCGGAGTCGATCTTCACCGCGTTGTTGACGTGCAGGGTGGCGTACTCGGCCATCACCCCGACCCCGCCGAACACGTTGAGCGGCTTACCGTCGGCATCGTACGTGCGCACCGTGCCGTCCGGCAGCGTATACAGCGCCTTGGCGGACTGCTCGCACAGCACCGGCCGGCCCTGGGTGCAGTAGCGGCACTTGCCACACATATAAATGAAGGAGGAGACCACATGATCGCCGACCTTGAACTCGGTGACGCCCTCACCGACTTCTACGACGACACCCGCGCCCTCATGGCCAAGCACGACCGGAGGCGGGAAGCGAATCTGGCCGGTGGCGGCGGAAAGATCGCTATGGCAGACGCCGCAAGCAGCCAGCTTGATGGTGATCTCGCCATGCTTGGGCGGATCGACCCGAATCTCCTCCACCTGCAATGGAGCGTTCCATTCCCGACAGACGACCGCTTTAGCTGTTCTTGACATGGTTCCTCCTAAATTTGGCGAGCAGGCAAGGCGGCTAGTATAGAACGATTGCAAGAATGTATCAGGGAGGTACACATGAGCAAACCGACTTACCGTCACGACGCCCAGGTACGGCTGGCCGAAGCCATCCGCGACCGCTGCCTGCGGGAGCTGCAGCAAGCCTGGGAGCAGGCCGGCATCAGCGGCCTGTGCGGCGACGGCCGCTGGGAAGTCGCCATCGGGCGGCTACGCATGCTGACCGGGGAAGAGCTGCTGGGCGATTTGCCAGCGGCGGACGACGGCTCCTAGATGCCGTGTTCGCACCCCGCAGCCGTGCACGCTCGCAGGCCAGGCAGCGGCTGTCCGAGCGCGGTCCGAAGCGCGCATCGAGCGGGGAAGTGTGCGACGACTGGTAGAACCGGGCGGCTGCAAGCCTTGGCTACAGGCCCGCAAGCTGATGTCTGTTGGATCAGGAGCGGTTTGGATCGATTCTGCGGTCGGGACCGATCTCATCCGCGCAAGTGAGGAGCGCATCGTCGTGGTGCCCTGGCGTGCTGCTCAGCTGACGTGTTCGCTGGCGAAAAGCAAAGCCCGGCAGGGACCGGGCTTTGAAGATATCGTGTCCTTGTGTAGAAGACGCCACGGGATGGGTTACGATTGCTTTTGCAACAGATCCATTAGGATCATCTCGTTATTGCCAAAGCCGACGAAAAGAACATCGTCCCCAGCGTCGGTAGGGATGAGCGTTGCGTGACCATTGATCTGACCGTCGAACATGCCGCAGTTACTGATCGTTAGCTGAACACGATAGATGTTCTTGCTCGTGTCAGGCGCGGAGATCCTGCCGGAGTAGTGGCAACCTGAAGAGTCGCTTCCGACGAAGGTTCCATCTGCTTGGATTGTGATCGTTGTGATGTCGCTGGAATCCAAAAATGAAGACCAGATGCCTTCAACAAGCCCCAACGACGAAGGGTGGTCAAAATAAGTGTTGTAAGCCAAGTTGAACGTCGATCCATTACCAGTACTGCCTTCTAGTCGCTGTCGCTCGCGGACGCTTCCTGAAATGGAATTTTTCCAATAAAATACCCATTATAGACATCGATCTGTCCAGAGAAATTGTTGCCTCTAGGATGCACCTTTCCATAGATCATGGAGCCGGCGCCGCTAATCGCGTACAGCGTATTGTCGTAAATCAGTGCTAGCAGATAGTATTGCCAGCCCTCTTCATCCACGGTCCCTTCCCAAATCCCATCGAGGCTGGCATTTTTGCCAGAGCTGCCTCCTCCTCCGCCCCCGCCGCAGCCAACGAGAAGAAAGAGCGCCAGTAGAATGGACCAAACTCCTTGGTGCCGCATGATCTTACCTCTTTTTCCTTTCATATTGGGCTTTGATCAGTCCTGTTGGCAGGCTGACAAAAGGGAAAGTTAGCATATAAATCGATTGCAAAAAAGATTTGTTTCTTTGGCTTGGTCTGGTGGCAGGGTGCGGGATTTTTTGGTCGGTGCCTGGAACGGCCCGATTCATGTTTAAGGGTGAATGATGCGTAAGTTAAATAGGGCAGGTCGGATGTCATCATCGGCACTGCTGTCCAGGCGCGGCCATTCCCAGGGCCGAGGGCAAGGCCGATTCTTGTCTGGGCTATCCCAGACTGTCCGGGTCGAAACGTAGCTTTTGGGCAATGGCTTCGATCGCCTCGCGGGAGGGGTTGGAGCGCTTACCAGTCTCGAACCGAGAGAGGTGGCCCCGGCTGGCCCCGGCGGTATCTGCCACATTCTGCTGGATGAATCCGCGGTACTCCCGCAAGCATGGCTCCGCGGCGCTTCGGGCCTGTGCGTGGCGGCCCTTCAATGCCGCTCGCCTGGATACTGCAGGGTCAGCTTCCTGAGCGGCTGGCTCAGGTCGAGCACGGCGCCCAGGCGTGGCTGCAGCACTTCGGCGGTCAATTCGTCCTGCAGCCGCCTGGCCAGCGTCTCCATGGCCGTCGGCTCGCCATGCACCAGGCAGACCGGCGGACGGCCGTCAAAGTTGGCGTACCAGTCGAACAGCCCCTGCTGGCCGGCATGCGCCGACAGGCCGCCGATGGTGTGAATCTTGGCCCTCACCTTCATGGTCTCGCCCCATAGCCGGATGCGCCTGGCGCCGTCGACCAGCCGCCGCCCCAGTGTGCCCTCTGCCTGGAAGCCGACGATCAGCACCTGGGTCTCCTCACGCCAGATGTTGTGCTTGAAGTGATGGCGGATGCGGCCGCCCTCGCACATGCCGCTGCCGGCGATGATGATGGCGCCGGCGCGGATGCGGTTGAGGGCCATGGAATCCTCCGGCTCCGGCGTCAGGCGCAGGTTGGGCAGCTTGAGCGGGTCTTCGCCACGCGCCAGCATGGCCGAGGCCTCGCGGTCGAACAGATCGTCGTGGCGCCGATAGACCTGGGTGGCCTGGATCGCCATCGGGCTGTCGAGAAAGATCTGCCAGCGCCCCAGCCCCCATTGATCGAAGTGGCGATGGAAGCTGTAGAGCAGTTCCTGGGTGCGACCGACGGCGAAGGCAGGGATGAGGATGTTACCGCGGCCTGCGCGGGTTTCGGTGAAGATTTCCGCCATCTCTGCCCAGGTGGATTCCCAGGAACGGTGCTCGCGGTCACCGTAGGTGCTCTCGAGGATCACCAGATCCGCCGCGTCGATGAGTTCCGGGTCGCGCAGCATGGGTGTGCCGCGGTGGCCAAGGTCGCCGCTGAATACCAGCTTGCGGGTGAGGCCGCCTTCGCTCAGCCAGACCTCAACGATGGCCGACCCCAGAATATGGCCGGCGTCGCGCAGGCGGATGGCGATGCCGGGCAGGATCTGCCGCCGCTCGCCATATTCCAGGGCGCGCAGGTGCTGCAAGGTGCGCTCGACGTCAGCGGTGGTGAACAGCGGCTCCACCGGCGGCAGTCCCTTGCGGGCGCGCTTGCGGTTGTCGAGCTCGGCGTCCTGGGCGGCGAGGTGGGCGGCGTCGCGTAGCAGAATCTCGCACAGATCGCGGCTGGCGCGGTGGGTGAGGATCTTGCCCCGAAAGCCAGCCTTGACCAGTAGGGGCAGGCGGCCGCTGTGGTCGATGTGGGCGTGGGTCAGCACCACCGCATCGATAGTCGCCGGGTCGAAGGGGAAGGGCTCGCGGTTGCGCAGTTCGTCGCGGCGGCGCCCCTGGATCATCCCGCAATCCACCAGCACCTTGTACCCGCCGCACTCCAGCAGGAAGCAGGCGCCGGTGACTTCTTGCGCCGCACCCCAGAATTCGATCCGCATGTCGTGCTCCTTCCGTTGCTCTCCCTGCATTGTAAGGTGCGGCCGAGTCACCGGAGATGACCTGGATCAGCCGCGGTATGTGGCCGGCATGTAGGTGCCATCTCCCTTGATTGATGTTGCGCGCATTCATGCTTTCATGCCCGCGGCGAGTGGCAAGCGCAACCCTGCACTTATCCTTGGCAATTCCGCCGCGAGCGGCCATTAAGAGGAAGGGCCGCATGTGCTACCCTTGGCCGCATCCTTCCCCTGGGCATAGGAACAATCAACACGTCATGAAAATTCTTGTCACGGGCGCAGCCGGCTTCATTGGCTACCATGTCTCCCGTCTGCTGCTGGAGCGCGGCGAGGAGGTGGTGGGGGTCGACAACCTCAACGACTACTATGACGTGAGCTTGAAGGAGGCGCGCCTGGCGCGGCTTGTGGCGGGCAAGGGCTTTCGCTTCGTGCGCCTGGATGTCGCCGACCGCGAGGGCATGGCGGAGCTGTTTCGGCGCGAGCGTTTCCAGCGCGTGATCCACCTCGCCGCGCAGGCCGGCGTTCGCCACTCGCTCAAGGATCCGCACGCCTACATCGACGCCAACGTGGTCGGCTTCATGAACGTGCTGGAAGGCTGTCGGCACCACGAGGTGGAGCATCTGGTGTACGCCTCGACCAGCTCCGTGTACGGCGCCAACACCCGGATGCCGTTCTCCGAGCACCAGGGCACCAATCATCCGCTTGCCATCTACGCCGCCACCAAGAAGGCCAACGAACTGATGGCCCACAGCTACTCACACCTGTTCGGGCTGCCGACCACGGGGCTGCGCTTCTTCACCGTCTACGGTCCCTGGGGCCGGCCGGATATGGCGCTGTTTCTGTTCACCCGCAAGATCCTCGCTGGCGAGCCGATTGAGGTGTTCAATTACGGCCGCCACAAGCGGGACTTTACCTATGTCGATGACATCGCCGAGGGCGTGGTGCGCGCTTGCGACAAGATTGCTGAGCCCAATCCCAATTGGAACAGCGATGATCCGGATCCGGCCAGCAGCAGCGCCCCGTACCGCATCTACAACATCGGCAACAACCGCCCGGTGGACCTGCTGCGCTACATCGAGGTGCTGGAAGAGTGCCTGGGGCGCAAGGCCGAGCGCAAGCTACTGCCGCTGCAGCCGGGGGACGTGCCGGACACCTATGCCGACTCCAGCGCGCTGGTGGAGGCGGTGGGTTACAAGCCGGACACGCCGGTGGAGGTCGGCGTGGCGCGGTTCGTGGAGTGGTATCGGGAGTACTACAAGGTATGAAGCCGCCCCGGCGTAGCTGTTGGCTGGCTTGAAGCGACTTCGGCCCGGTCACAAACGGCAACCGGGCCGAAGCGTAGAAACCAGCCAGTCTTTTCCTAACGGGGCACCTTTCCGGTTTTTCTCGCTACGGGCGCCGCTCAGCCTCACCGAGGCTGAGCTTGGTTGGCTGCTGCTGCCGCGATCACGTAAGTTTCCGGACGCATGCGCAAGACGGCTACGGTCTTGCGCTGCAGGTACATGGCGCGCAGCAGGGCGGCGAAGAGGCCGAGCATGACGCCCAGCACCAGGCCGAGGGCGAGCACGAGCGTCTTGCGCGGCTTGATCGGGTGCAGCGGAGTCACTGCCGGTTGGTCGATCTCGACCAGATTGACCGCGCTCAGATCGAGCTGCAGGGTTCTCAGCTGCGCCTCTTCCT
>Ga0079224_100000060_pt1 | contig 74259 bp, 84 predicted proteins | sample Stecom2015_FD_80414 | JGI IMG/M metagenome (GOLD analysis project Ga0079224, IMG submission 80414) | Agricultural soil microbial communities from Utah to study Nitrogen management - Steer compost 2015 | ecosystem: Environmental > Terrestrial > Soil > Agricultural land | place: USA: Utah... | reverse complement strand
GACGAAGACGACGAAGACGACGACGAAGACGACGACGAAGACGACGACGAAGACGACGAAGACGACGAAGACGACGACGAAGACGACGACGAAGACGACGAAGACTGATCCCGTCTAAGCTCGTCCTGAAGAATCGGAAACGAGTATTTGAGATAAACCCCTTCATGTTTGCGTAGGGGTTTATCGCACTTTTAAACCACCCATTAAGGAAAATCCAAAAATGGCGAAGAACGACGTAACCGTCAACGGTAAGCAACAGGTCAGCAAGCTGCGCAAGCAACTGCGTTCTATTGATGCTGCTGTCAAGTCTCTGGAAAAATCCAACGAAAGCATGGAAGCACAGCGCGCTGCCCTTGAGCAGGAAATCGCGACTATCGAAAGCCAAATGAACGGCGAATCCGCTGAACCTGTCAAGGCTACCCGTGGTCGCAAGCCTGCCGCTGCCGCTGAACCCGTCAAGGCTACCCGTGGCCGCAAGCCTGCCGCTGCCGCTGCCGAAGAAGCTCCGAAGCGTGGCCGCAAGCCGAAGGCTGAAGCTGAACCCGTCAAGGCTACCCGTGGCCGCAAGCCTGCCGCTGCCGCTGCCGAAGAAGCTCCGAAGCGTGGCCGCAAGCCGAAGGCTGAAGCCGCAGCCCCGGTGAAAAGGAAGAAGGCCGCCGCTGAAGAAGCTCCGGTGAAAAAGAAGAAGAAGGCCGTTGCTGAAGAAGCTCCGGTGAAAAAGAAGAAGAAGCGTGCTGAAGCTGAAGAAGCTCCGGTGAGAAAGAAGAAGCGCGCTGACTACGACGACTTCGAACTGGATTGATTCGAAGTCACGAAAAGGGGCCAGCTGGCCCCTTTTTTCATTTCTGGAGAATTTTATGCACTGGCTTCATTCCGTAGATCAAATCATTTACTCCGTCGGCGGTGCATGTTACACCAAACTAGAATTTATCCGTGTGTTACATGAATTAGCGGAGGACCGCCGTTTCGCGCTTGCTTCCTCCGTAGCTGAAGGCACGCGCTCACACAGTAAGACTGTTTTATCTCGTGAAATTCATAAAGACCCTGACGAGTCTGAAACCAACAGAGTCCGAGCGCGCGCCGATCTTCTGGAAAATGTAGCCCGGACTACTATAGCCGAACCCGCATGGTACGCAGGTCGAGTTGAACTCTTCGCGATAGAGCGGATTTTAGATCGCGTTAAAGAAAATATCGACTACAGTGTTGCCGACTTCCAGAAAGTCCAGCGGCATGAATCCAACATCGCCGCAATATGGCAGGCTACGCTTGAGCAAAAAACTTACGGCAACGTCACAGTAGAAACCGCTTCGCGGCTGCACGTAAGAAACCTTGTCAGCATTTTTAATGCCGCTGTAAACGACGCTTCACGGTACACGGTCGGCACCTTATACTTTGACGCTGTAGGCTGCTGCGATTTTCCTTGTATAGAAAGTGGATTTTTTGATTCTCTATACGATGCTGTAGTAGCTGATATTGCAGGCAGCTCGCAGCTTGATGACTACGCAAAAGCACTGGAAAAAAGTCAACATACAATGGTAGGGACGTTCAATGAAGTTTCAAAATATTTACGAGAGTCTACAAAAAGTCTTGTCGGAGCTTTACCGTCTTCGTGAAATGTGTGCCTTTCATCGCAGCTTTGATATAGATGGGAATAGCTACGTCGCTATGGCTTCCCTTGATACTGACTCTGGCCAGCCCGCTTTTATATTTGAGCTGTTGTGCAACGGAGACGTTGTGCACACCTTGCGCGAAATAGACCCGTCTGTGCTCGTGGAGTACGGCCGCTTCATAGAATCTGTAAATGCGTGGGTAAGCGGAGCCGGCCCTGCCCCTGACTGAGGGTTGAATGATGCGCCACGTACCTGTGTGGGAAGAAGATATGGATGTAATGAGTCTGTATAATTGCGGCTGTATTGTCAGCGGTGACATACCTGCCATCAGCCGTTGTACGAAACACAACGGACACATTGTTGCCAGCTTCAACCATTCTATGGAACGCCGCGTATGCAAAAGCGACAGGCTTGACCTCATCCAAGGGCCGCTTGTTAAAACTCTACGCCGCTTTAAGCCTGACATGTTTTGGCGCATCTTTGTCTCTGACCTGAATGATTTCTACACGTACAACTGGCTGACACCACGCGGGTGGCGTAACACCAAAAATCTTGTTATCCGTGAGTTGTACCGAGTGCTGAAGCCCGGCGGTTCTGTATCGTGCGTGATCGATCCTGCTGTGGTTCATACCGTTGTTTATCAGGCTCGTATGGTTGGTTTCAAAGTCAAGGTGGCCGGGACGTTGCAGCGTTTTTTCGCAGCCGATCCTATGTTCAAAGACACCGAAGATTTCTATGCGCAGAAAATTCACGTGCGCCTTTACAAAGACGAAATCTTGCCTTTGCCTGATAGCGGCGAGTATATTCTTGATATCACATGCACAATGTTGCGCGACGCTGAGAAAATTAAAAAGGGTAACAAACTCGTCGCCTTGACGGCCGATCCCTCTTTGTTTGCTCGCATTAGCCGTCAACTGGGAGGGTAGCGTGGCAAAAATCAAGACGCAATCAGTAAAGCGAAAAAAGTCTTCAGCTAAAGCAAAACCAAGCAGTGCTGTCAAGCAAGCTGAAGCTACGGCGAAGCGTGTGAAAAGCGGCAAGGCCGCTAAACCCAAGGCTGCACGCCCAGTAACCGTACGCGGAATTCCCTTTAAGATGAAGCCTCCCGAAAAGGGAGAAATGCGGATGCTTGAAGAGACCTATTACACGAAAAAAGGTCTCTCCTTGCGGCAGCTAGTGCGTAACACTCCGAGACTTTTCATAAATAATGCAGTCTCGGTTGAAGCGCATCGCTACAAGAAAATGAAAACACGTACGGGCAAGCCTGCTGTGCAGGGCATCATGTGGACTAATTGCCCGTTCCGGCCAGACAAAACGCGCCGCTATCACGAAACTTTCATCATCGGGTTGGATGATGATCAGACGAAACCGGTCCACACTCACAAGAAAGTCATAGTACAGTGTTCCTGCCAGAATTTCATGTACTATTTTGAGTACGCAAACGCTCGGTACGGTGCTTCATACATAATGTATAGCAACGGCGAGCCTCCTGTCTGGACTAACCCACGTATGGCATTTGGCTGCTGTAAGCACATTATTGCGCTGGCCAAGATTGCCATGGAAAAAGATTTATAAGCAAGGAGAGTTGTAATGAGTATGAGTTTTGTAGAGCGTGAGTTAGAGCTTCTCATGGCGCAAGCGGTCGCGTCCGGTGACGAAAGTGCGATCAGCATGCAGCAAATGATGAATGACAACCTGAAACAGATTTGCGAGCTGGTTGATGCTCAAGGCCACTCGGGTTTTTCTATCAGTTATTTGACCGCTACGCTGACAAAGCTTTTGCGCCAAGAGCCTATTACACCAATTGCTGACGATGCTGACGATTGGATTGATGTTGGCGACGATTTTTACCAACATCGCCGCTGTGGGCATGTGTTTAAAGAAAAAAGTACAGGGCGCTCCTACGACATTGATTTTCGTATCTTTGTGGGGGAGGGCGGCACGACTTTTACAAGCGGACGCAGCCGTGAATATATTTCGTTCCCTTACACGCCGAGTCGTGTCTATGCCGTCGATCACATGGACGCAGGCCGCTTTGAACGCGCCGGTATCGAAACCTGCGAGTGTCTTTCCTTGAAAGAAATCGTAGAATTCTACGCACGTTTGAATGCTTTTGAAGAGGCCACTGGCACCGCGCCGGTCCCTCCCAAGCTCGAAAGCAGCGAACCTCTAGACGCACCTAAGCTTCTGGTTGAGTGTTTGGCTGACGCTGCGCACGGCTCCGCACCTCTCGCTCATTGAATACGGCTGCACAAGGACGTGCATTAAAAAACTGTAAATACCGATGAATATACAGGCATACGCACTCGCCTTCACCAAGTCCCCCAGTGACGGCGATCACTACGAATTTATGTGCAATGAAACTTTCGCACGCTTCATTGCATCCTCTTCTTGCCAGAACTTGTCGATACTCGGAGACAAAGGCGCACGTAAGCACGACACGCGTAAAAGCGGCCTAGCGCAATCACTAAAAGCTAAGGACTGCATCATGTATCTGTACCGAGAGTTGGTCGGTTTTGATTACGACCAGCTAATCTGCAACGTGCAGACAGGTGAGATTTTTGATGAAGCTTACAGCGACGTTTTCCCTGATGCCTTCTTCGACATGCTTGGTATGGCGAAACGCCGAAAACAGAATTACGTGCTCTTTGGTTTCGCCGACAACGTTTAGTCGGCGTGCCACACTGCTGGAGTAAGCATGGCAGCCGACAAAAACCTGACAGGTGAACAGATTCAGCACATTATGGACATGTTGCTTTACAAAGCACTTGAGCCAATTGTTGTATACACAGATGCCTTCGATGCGCAGGTTGATTATCTGCTGGTGCTGATATCAACTAACAGAAAAAGAAAACTCAGTTCACTTGAACGTGAAGACGTTGTGTGCAAACTGGCCGCATACCTTGCGAATCCAGACCGCAAGAAAAAGTATGAGTATATCCGTGCCGCTAGGATAGAGCGGCACTTCTCTCATGCTTTTATTAGAAACTTCGTAGAAGCTAACGCATGGTTCCTAGAGGCTTACCGTGACTTCATGCTTAGTCCTAGTGCAGAAGCGCGCAAAAAACTCAACGATCATGCACGCGCTGTAGGGAACTGCAATCGCGCACAGCTTTACAAAGCGATAAACATTGCCACGTCCTACATTGCGCGCTTTTACGACTACCGTGGCACCGTGGTCGGGCACTACGTGAAAAACAGCAGCAAGCTGGCCAAAGCCCACACGTCAATGTCAAGCAACAAAAGCAGCTTTGCCGACTTGCGTCAATCGATTTTACGCTCGTTGATTACCGCGCTGGACAAATATGACAGCCGAAAAGGAGCGTTAACTTCCTATATCAACACGTGGGCGAAGAACGCGACCACTACGACTAGGGAGCATGAATACGGGATTGCTTATACGATCCCACAAGCACAGCGTAAAAAGCTGTATGACGGCGGTGCAACAGAAAGCAATTTTAGTGTCAGTTTGGATGCTCTCTACAGCGAGAGTGACGAGGAAACGCTAGCTTTGCATGGTGTGTTGGCGCACGCCAACGATCTGGATGAAGATATCGGACGTGAAGAGTCTACTACGCGTGTGCAGCGGATCGCGAAGCTTGCTGATCTGCATGGTATTGCGCGATTGACTCTAGACATTGGTGAGTATTTTACCGAAAGCGAGCGTGCCCTTATGCGGGAGCACATGCTTGAAGAGGGTACTCTCGCAGAAACTGTAAATGTGATGTAGCAGATCGCTACATAGAAAAATGAGAGGCATTTCATGAGTAAAGGTTTCGCCGGTATGAAAACGCCCAGCCGCAGAGACTCGCTGCGTCTGGATGAACTGGTTGACATGGTTACGTTTCCCGATAAGCAGTGGGTTATCCTTCGCTTTTTGGAAACCGACCCTCTGCACGTTCGTCAGGCTTGGATCAAGATTTTTGCCGGCCGCGAAGAAAAACGTGAAATCACAATTCCGCGTTTCGTCGTCAACTTTGACCCCAACAATCCGAGCGTCCCGAAAAAGGGAATCCGTTGCCCCTATTCCGAATTGGCAACGGGTGAGAAAGACAGCCCTGTTCGCGTTTCCGACTTCTGGCTTATGAATGCCATTGATCGCGATAAGCAGGAAGAAGGTCCGCCACGCCGGGCCGGAAAGCCGACCAAGGAAGAACGCACTTCCGGTTTCAAGGATATCCGTTCTGACTCGTGGACGCCTGTTCGCGTTGTGCGCGTTACCAGCACGATGGTCGCACGTATGCAAGAACTCAGCGAAGACAACATCAAGCGCGAAAAGGGTTCGAAAAAGCAATACGACGCTACGCACCCGGAGCACGGCTTCGACGTTCGCATCAAATACAAAAAAGATGCACCGGGCACTGACAAATACTCCATCGACAAGGTTGACGGTGGCGGTGTTCCTCTTACCGCAGAAGAAAAGAAGTATCTCGTTTGGGATTTGCGCGAAGAGCTTCTTGATATGGCTGGTCGCTTGTCCGAAGAGCAGGCTTTGGAAGATATCAAGCGCATGGAAATTGTCGGTGATATCCCTCACTATGACGATGATGACAAGCCTTCCCGTTCCCGCCGCAGCCGTTCCCTCGACGATGACGACGATGAAGACGACAAGCCGGTACGTAAAAAGAAAAAGCGTTCTTCTCTCGACGATGACGACGATGAAGACGACAAGCCGGTACGTAAAAAGAAAAAGCGTTCTTCTCTCGACGATGACGACGATGACAAACCCGTGAAGAAAAAGGGTAAGCGTCCTTTCGATGACGATGATGACGACAAGCCGGTACGTAAAAAGAAACGTTCTTCTCTCGATGACGATGACGATGACGACGACAAGCCTGTTCGCAAAAAGAGCAGTGTCAAGTCCAGTAGCAAGCCGGCTGCTAAGTCTAAGCGTTCTTCCATCGATGACGACGACGAAGACGACAAGCCTGTTCGCAAAAAGAGCAGTGTCAAGCGCAGCTCTAGCGGTGACGCACCTGTGAAGAAAAAGAAAACTTCCAGCACTTCCACCGCGCCTGTGAAGAAGAAGGTTCGTCGTTAATCAACAATGCGTAGGGCGGCAGTAGTCGCCCTTTCGCACGTTTGGAGAGTCCAATGGCTCCGAGAAAAAAAGCTATCGCTGTGTCGGCTGTGGCCCCCAGTTTTAATGCTTACGCCAATCTGGATGTAAAGCTAGACACCATGGAAAAGAAGTTCGGTCTTACTTCTATGTCCGTGAGTGAAAAGGAAGATCGCCTTGATTCCGGCAACCTTTGTCTGAATTTGATGACTGCTGGCGGCCTGCTTGCTGGCGGCTGGTATACTTTCTTCGGTGAAGAGCAGTCGTGTAAAACCACACTCGCAATCACCGTGATGGGATCGATTATTCGACAGGAAGACTTCCTAGGTATTTCTGCATTCTTCGACTACGAAGGTTCTTTCGACGCATCCTATGCCGAAAAGATGTGGAAGTACAACGGCAACGGAAAGTCGCGCACCGTCGAATCCGTATTCGGCGTGAAGAACAAAGATGGCGAGTACGTAGTACCTCCGCGCATTCGTTACTACGCACCCTCTGTAGGTGAGGATTTCTTCGATTTCCTTTCCAACCTGCTGAAGACTTTGCCGTCGGTTCACCTGATCGATAGTAAATACTACTACATTTACGAACACACGAAAGAAAACCTGAAACTCCTCAAAGGTTTCTACGACAGTGCGTACTTGAAGCGCTTTAACAAGCTCAAAGTCCCTGCACCTCATGGCCTGCCTCAAGCCGTAATCCTGTGTGACTCCTATCCTGCGATGCTCAGTCGCCGCGCGGACGAGAAAGACGATGGGACGGACGGTCTTGCAAGTCAGGCACGGATGTTCGCAGAAGGTTTGAAACGAGTTAAAGGCCGTATGCGCGAAAAGCGCGTTATGGTTCTCGGCATCAACCAACTTCGCGAAGTTCCGATGGCTATGTATGGCCCGGACAAGAAAGAGCCTTGTGGCACTGCACTACGATTCTTTTCGGATTGCCGTTTCCGTATGACTCCCATTTCCATTCCGCACGGGAAGGGCATGATGGAGGAAGAGCCTTCGCTTTCTGGTGAGGGTGTTGACACCTACCGTTATATCAAATGTCACGCCTTCAAGAACAAGCTCGGGGGTCCGCAAAAAGCCGACATGATCTTACGCCTTTACGTTTCCAACGAAAGCGGCGAAGGTCTTGGGTTCGACCGCGTGTGGGACTGCTACACGTATTTGAAATCAACAGGTCAGATTAGCGGGCAGCGTAACAAGATTAAATTCGGAGATAACACTCCATTCGCCGGCAAGGTTGTTTCGTGGTTGGAATTCAAGGCGCTCGTAGATGGCGACCGCGAATTGATTAAAGTCGGATGTAAGAAGCTTGGCGCTCCGAAGCCTTTGCGCATTTATGAATGGTGCCGCTCTCAATTGCAGTCTGGTAAAGGTTACGACCTTTATTTGGAAGCAACAAAGAATGCCATTACGGCAAAGGTAAAGAAAGCTAAAGAGAAAGGTGAGGGGGAAGACGAAGAGTAGCCCGCACCGGGGGGGGGGCGTGCCAGTACCGCCCAGCCCCCCCCCAATGCCAACGCCGTCACAACCCCGGCAGGCCGCGCCCCAACGCCGTCACAACCCCGGCAGGCCGCCGGACGTGGCCATAGACAGGCTAGCCGGGCGATGTTATAATGGTGGCACTCCTATGGTGCGCCTGCATGTAACGCGCTAACACCATAAGGGAAGTTTCAATGGATATGGAACGTGGGTTTACCCCTTTGCATTTAGTACGGATACGTCCGAGCATTATGGTTCTGGTAAAGGTAATTTGATATTACCTACGCTATGTAGGCGTTGTGGCCTACGGAAGCAACCTGATATGGGGTTTGAAGTATGTTCGATCAATTGATACAGCTGTTGAATCAGCTTGAAGCAACACTAGCGGCAGGTGAAGTGCGTTCTCGCACCAAATATGCCGCAATCCTCGGTTCTATCGAGCGTGAATCCATAACGCTATCTAACCAAAGGCACAAACCTTCCGGCTCAGCTTCCTTGCTTAGCCGTATTCGTTCGCTCGCTCAAAGCTGCCGTGTAGCTTTGGATGAACGCGAGCTGACCCTCAAAGAATTGCGTATCATTAGCCGCGATAAGTTTGCGGTTTTCAACAAGGGTTTGCAGACCATGCAGGCCGGCAGTTTGTCCGATACGCACCGTGAACAAATCCGCGACACTCACGAAAGCTCTGTCAAAGACGCCGAAGTCGATTCTATCCTCGAAAAGCTCAAACTCGAACCGCGCGTTACGTTCGAAAAAATTCGAGTGTTGGGTACACAGGAAACACGCCGCGTTAAGAAAGTTCATACCGAAGAGCACGAGCGCGACGTTGCTACTGTTAAACGCGTTTTGCTTGAGCTTAGCCTTGACGAGCTACGGCGCCTCGATTTGGACGCTCTGCGCGCTGATATCGGGGAGTTGGTTGTGCAGGTTTTCTCTACCCCTAACACGCGCGAAGGCATCAAGCAAGCCGTTACTTTTACTCGTCATTACGTGCAAAAGACTGACGACGAGTTCCGTGCTTTGGTCGATTCCTACAAAAACATCAACAGCCGGTTGCCTGTCAAAATCAAGGGCGCTTTTTCTGCTGTGCGTTTTCCAGTCGTTCCGCTTTTTCACGACATTGCCGCGTATCGCGATCCGAGCAAGCTGACCAACGCCGGCTTTGACGTTACAGTGATTGGCGACCACTTCATCGTGCTTGAAAACCAATACCTGTTGGTTATCGACATGGAAAAGGTCTTCGGTATTAGCGGCCACCGCGACAAGAAGAAGTTCAAAATGTCGCGTAGTGAAGAAATGAAGCAGGCTAACACCCTCGCCAGCATTCTGAACAGCATCAACGAGCGATCCAGCGTAAAATACGCACTGGCGTCGCACACCGTTGTCCGTAATCCACGTAATGCAAATCTTGCTCTTATGTGGATCATTTCCGAGCATCAACGCGCCGAACTGGATAAGCGACTGCGCAACCGCAAAGTCGATTGGGACATTCCGCGCCACGATATGACCGCTTCCTGACATGGCAAAGCAAGTCAGTGGCGATTGTACGATCTGTGAAAAGTATTTCAGCCTGCTGCATTGGCATCACACAATACCGCAGGCTTTGGGCGGGGAGGACAGCAAACAAATACCACTATGCGCACAATGCCACAATTTACTGCACGCGAATGCTGAGGCCATTGTTGCCAAGCTTCGCTCGGGGCGAGCAGTAAACAGAACGTACTGGGCAAACAGTACAGAAGAAAACAATGCGGCACCTTGGCTTGAAATCTTGGTGAACGCCATCCTGAGCGGCACTAACGTAGCTGGTAAGAAGTACGTTATGTCGTTCGGTGCGCCGCCCGCATTGCACCATGCACTCCAATTATTCAAAATGGATAGCGGTTTGAAGTCTCTGGAAAAGGCTATCATTCTCGCATTGAGTGAACATCTTAGGGCTAAGGGCTTTATCAAAAATGACCATTCAGAAGAACATAAACGCCAAAGTAAAAGCCGCAATGGTTCCATCAAAAATCTGTGGTGACTGTAGCGGATTTTGCCATGACGTGCTGATCGAAGGCCAAAAAACAGTATGCTCTAAAGCCGGTAAGGAGCGTATCCATACCGCTTGCCCGAAATTTATCCCTGTTGTCGAGGACTTGCGTGGGGACGCTACGAACCTCGATCTGGTTGCGAACATCATCAACAATATGGATGATCGCGGCCTGAAGATTTTCAGTTTGCTTTTTGCAGGGGCCAGCCGCACGCGACGTATGGGGATGCGATTCATGCAGCGGGTTTATGTGCGGTATCGCGGTTTGGCGGGTTCTGATTACCTGTCGAATTTCATGGAAGCCTATGTAATGGTTGCTTCCAAGGATATCGTTAAGCTTGTGTCGAAGGATTTTCGTTGCGTGCTCACGTACTCCCGCGAGCGCATGCCGACTCTTTACACAGAAGAGGAATTCGAACCCAAGCGCGCAAAGATGGTTGCGCAGAGCAAACTGATCGACCCTGATGTTGAATCTCTGTTGTCTCGACGCTTCCGCTGTGAGGAAGAATATGAGCTAAACATTTCCTCTGAAAGTTTAGCTGGAGAATTGACCACAATCGACTCTGTGTTTAAGAGCAGCAAGATCAAAACGCGAAAAGCGCCCGGTACGGACCAGATGCTCAATGCTGTGGCTATGGCGGCCAGTACGTTCGGTGACGGTGAAGAGGAAGATTTCGTTGATCGTGAGGACGAAGACTACTACGACGAAGATTTCGACGATGAAGAAGAAGTAGAAGCTCCGGTTTCCAAGTCATCCTCCCGTACCATTCGTTTGCAGGGTTAAGAACAATGCTCGTTTCTCATATCCGTAGTTTCGATTTCAGAGCCGCGAATGTTGAGCAGATTCTAACTGAATCGATTTTCTACCTCTCTAACGTAACCAACGCGTACCAGTTTCAGCGGAACGCCAAGAATGCCAACTTGGAAACTGCCGGCCTCAGCGCAAAGGATTTCCGTCTGACTCTTCTCGAAAGCGAGTATCTGACGGTTAACATCAAGTACGCCGTGCTGTGCTGTGCGTTGTACCCGCTGAAGCGCGCTGAAGCCTATGTGCGCGAATTGCTGGACGCCGAAGACTGTGACGCTGTGCTGCAATTCATGGGGTCGCGAGCAAAGCGTGCTGCTATACGCGATGCGGCTGCCGAATGGGAGCTGACACGCGCTGATGTTGTGCCCAGTGCTATGCGTAAGGACAAGGCCCGCTTTCAGGAATACCTCGCCAAGATAAACCCTCACATCAAGAATAAGGTTAGTAAAAAGCTGACTTTCTTGCTCAAGGCTGAAAACATCGAACGTCACGATTTCTACGGCGAAATTCTGTGCAAGGCGTTGTGCGTTTATCACCGCATGATCCCGACCAAGATGGCTGAAGCTCACGTTACAAACCGTCTTCGCGCTTCGTGCACAACGCATGCGCTGAACATGATTGAGTCTTACACGACGGTCAAGCGCCGACGCATGCACAACGACGGCTCTGACGGTTTCGGCGGTTCCAAGTTCTCGCTGAAGTGCGAATCTGAAAACCAAACCCGCGTCTTGCCGGATATGGAATTCAGTTATGAGGATATCGGCAACCCGATTTCTTCTGAGGCACACGAGCGCAGTTTCGAACAGCTGTCTTTCGACCGCTTTATCTCGCGGTTCAACGGCCGTCGCCGTAAAGCATTGCAGCTTCTTTCCGGTTACGAAAGTCGCGGATTCTGCCTGCACCTTGAGCGCATGGGCAAGATCAAGCCCGGTCAGGATCAGCATGATTTTGCCAACCGCGTAAGCCGTAAGACTTTCTTCGAGGCTGTCGCTGAGTATGTCGGCCTGATGCGAAAAGAATTCGAAAAATTTATTAGCTACATTGCCAAATGCCTACGGCCAGCACTGGGGTACGTATGATGCTTGCTGAAAATAACACTGCTGAGCTTGCCGCTCTCGATAAGCAGGCGCTCGGCATCTGGAAAACCGATTCGAGCACGGACTTCAAGCGCTCTCTCATCAAAGCGTTATTCGATAGCATTTCCGAAGGGCACAACCAAACCAACGCGCGACTGCTGACCAAAATACAGCGCCTTGCTCCGAACGTAAGCGCCGCTGAGTTCAACGATGCCTTGGCCTCACTTCGCATCTTGGGCGTGGTCGGTACGTGTAACGTCAAGGATGACGCTGAGGGCCGTGTCCACGTGAATGCGATTGCGCGAAAGCAACGCTTCTGGAGACGTTATCAAAAATACGTTGCGAACATCGCATAAGTGAGCCTGTATGCAGTTACATAGCGATTCCGCAGAACTTCGTGCGTTGTTGTCCATCACCAACGAACGAATCAAAGAAGATAAGCGAACGCTATGGTTGGGCAAGCTGAATGCGGAAATGTTTCACTCGCCGATTTACAAACGCATTTTCGAACGCGTAGACAAATTGGCGAGAAAACGTTTCACGATCGTCAGCTTTAAAAGTCTGCTAGAAGACCCGACCCTAGACGAAGACATGCGGGCAATGCTGAAAACGACAAGGGAAAAACCCTGTCGCAACAGCAAGGCTTGGCGTGAAACCCTCGAAACTCTTAGCCATTATCGTAAGCTGCGCCTGCTGTATTTTGCGGCTGCCAACGTCTTAGATAAGATGGAAGAATCAGCGGTGGATATGGAGGCTTTGGTTTCCAGTCTGTCCGGCGCGCTATCCCGCGTCAATTCAACATCCGGCGAGGAAGAGTTTTTCCTGCACTTCGGTGCGAACGACACTTCAGAGGCAGTTGTAGATTCGATTCTGAATAACGAAGTTATCCCGCGAATCAAAACAGGGTTCCGGGACTACGACGAGCGCTCGGGTGGTTTCCCTGAAAGCGGCGTGGTGATTCTGGCGGCAACAACGTCCGGTGGTAAATCGACGTTGGCCATGAACATCTGTCGCTACATGTACATGGAAAACAACCTTAGTACATTCCGTGTGACTCTGGAAATGCAAGACTTGCAAGAAACACAGCGCCTTCTCTCGCACTTGACGAAGATTCCGCTGAAAAAGTTCACGCAAGCAAAGCTCACAGTCACCGACAAGGCGCTGATTAAAAAGAAATACAACGAGTTCCGGGCACACGGCAAAAAGCACGGCATTAACTACACGACGTTCAGCCCGAAAGCTAACATGACGATGGATAGCACCATCCGCATGGCGAAGCCCTTCGGATACAAAGTGTTGGTGGTTGACTACGTGGGTCTGCTGGACGACGAGGGCAAGGATCAGTGGAGGGCACTGATGGATGCCGCCCGCGTTGCGAAAAACTATTCGCGTGAAACGGGCGCCCTTGTCATTCTGCTTGCGCAGTTGGATGATGACAGCGATAAGCTGCGTTATTCTCGCGGTATGAAAGAACACGCCGACGTTTTGTGGCAGTGGAACTACACCAAGCCTGAGCAGCGTGAACTGCGCATTCTGCCTGTTGTAGTTGCCAAGGACCGTGACGCGGAATTGTATTCCTTCGAACTGGAGGAACGTTATGATGTTATGACGGCCTCTAACATCGGGGAATCGGAGAATACGCTGGCCTATGAAGACGACGAAGAAAAAGGCGACGAGACGCCAAAAAGAAAGAAAAAGAAGTCAAAACAACTTCACGATACTGACGATGGGCCACCAGCTCTCAGCTAGGGAGAAAATCGAACGTATTGCCGGTGATGTTTTTGGAACTGACGGAGTAGCGCCTACGGGCGCTACTTACGTTTACGTCAAACACAGCTACGTCCCGCCCGATCCGGGCATTTATTTGGGCGACCCTGCCGAGCCTATTTGGCACTTGTCCGGTGAAACCATCGAAATGGAATTGCCTGACGACGAGCCTCAAGGCTTTGAGTTGGAAGGTGTTAACTACTCAGGCAACCACGAGCTTCCGCTGGCGCGTAACGAAGTAATTGTTCCAGATTCAGAACTCGCCCTATTTAACGAAGCCCGTTCCGAACATAAAGGATCATTTCAAGATAGTCTGTATAATGCGGCTTCCGTTCTGCACGCTCTGGATTCTGCATCAACCTACGTAGAGGCCGCCCTGCGCGATGGGGTTAACGTCGATATCGAACCCGACAAAGCCATCTATAGCGCATTTACGCACGTCTCTCGACTTCAACAACTGTGCGATGTTGTTGAAAAGATGCACATGCCCGCGCAATACAAAGAAAAGTATCTCAAGCAAGTCACGAACTTGCTTGCCCATGAAACCGTCAAGGCTATGGCTACTCACGATAACGGTGAGCGGGCGCGCCGCATGATGGATGCTTCATCCAACCTGTTCCACGCCCGTGTTAAAAAAGAAACCGGCATGGAAGAAGCGCCGACGACGACTATGGGTATTCGTAGATCGAGGTTCATGAATAATGAAGTTGCTAAAACCAACAGAAGGGCAGTCTCCGTTTGATTACCTTCTCTCTTTGAAAGAGACCGGATTTAAGAACACTCACGATGACATTGCGAACATCGGGAAATCGGCAGCCTCTTCTATCGTAGCTGCCGCGTCCGTAGACAGCGAGATTGATATTTGCCGGCAAATTCGTGAGCTGGTGGATAGCAAGATCGTAGTACCGAAGGACATGAAGATTGACGACGGTGATATTCCACTGGCGCCGAACTTCTACAGCTGGGTAACACAAGACAAATATGGGACCATCGGTGACGAGCGCCCGTTCCTAGAGCAATTGCTTTGGGGCATTATCACATTCAACGAATACTGCCCACGGTGCAGTGACTTGGAGTGGCTTTTCGACAAGCACAAAGTAGATGACTCCTACGCAAAAGCCGAGCGTAAAGTCGCATTCTTTGAGAACGGTGTCTGCCCGAACTGCAAGATGACTCGCGGCAAAGCCATCAAAAATGGCAAAATGCGATTCATCAACGAGCTGGCAGTGAACGCTGGACAGCGGTGTGTTGTTGGTGAGACCTTGGTTATCACAAGCAACGGCCTGCTGCGCATGGGTGAGATTTGCCCGCCAACTGCGCCTTTGGGATTCTCTGAGTTCTACACGCAAATCCACAACTCCAAAGAAATGGAGTTTACCTCACATATTTTCCGGGCCGCGCCAGAAGCAGTTTTGAAGCTGCAAACTGAGCGCGGTTTTTGTGTTATCGGTACACCAGAGCATCCGATCTTTACGGAGCACGGCTTCGTAAAACTCGGTGAAATGCAAGATGGCACCAACCTTAACATCCATTACGGCCAGCGCATTTTCAGCTTCCGTGCTATGAAGCTTGACGATGCTCGCATGCGCGGTCGCGCCTTCAACGAAGGTGAAGTCCCCACGCGATTCCGCGTCTTGAACGAACAATCGACTTACGCGTTTTTGCGCGGTATCTTCCACGGCGGCCCTGTGCACGCTTTCACCGCCACGCAAGCACTTCGCGACGTTAGTACGATGTTGCTGAATGCTGGGTATCCTCATAGCATCGACGGCCCCGTGATTCGCTTCTCTGAAGAGGAATGGGAAAATTTCGATTGGCAGCGGCCTTCGACCGGTGTAATTGCGGATAAAGTGAAGTCCGTAACAGCTGCGGGCATGTATGAAACCTTCGACTTCCGTGTCCCGGAAACGCATTCGTTCATCGCTAACGGCTTTTTGAATCACAACAGCGGTAAATCGCACACAGTTGGCACCTACCTGATGCCGTACTACATGCACCGGCTGCTGAAGCTGCAACGTCCGCCACAATTCTACGGGCTTTCGCGTACCACAATGCTGCAAGGCACTTTTGCGGCCCTTACTTATACCCAAGCGAAAGATACGCTGTGGACTCCCTTTCACGGGGCGCTCACACAAACGTCGTGGTTTAACCAGTATCATTCGATGCTGAAGCACTACGAAAACGTTTACGGCGAAAAGCTTTTCAAACTCTCAGATGCTTACGTGGATTATCGCGTACGATCTTTGGCCGCGTACCCAATGGGGCCGGATAAGCGTGTCATGAGAGGGCGCACCCGTGTGTTTGCGTGCTACGCGGCGAATACTCTCGTTTCTACCAACTACGGATTGATTCGAATTGACGATCCCGATTTGGTTGGGATGCAAACGATCCGAGGTTCTAGTAAGCGCAAGATTACGAATTGGCAGCGAACCAAGTGGGCCACTAACGTCGTCCGCATTAAGCTCAAGAACGGAATGGAGCTTGACGTAACTGACGATCACAAAGTTCTATCGATCAAGGAAAACTTGAAAACTACTAGGGTGAAGGCTCGCGACCTAGTAGGGCGTTTTGTTGGTGTTACGTTAGGTGGAGAGTTCCCTGCTGAACTTGAATTGCAGTACGACACAGGCAAGCCCGCTGATTCCACAAGTTCCAAGTACGTAAGGCTTATGTGTGAGTTGAAGAAATTCACAAAAGCGGAACTGCTAGAGGCGGCAGAAAAACGTAAGCTTCCAAAGCTGGCCGGCATTAACTCTGTCATGGCCGCGCTTGCATCAGGAAGTGCACTAACCAAAGAAAGTACAGGCTGTCGCAAGCCTTACATTTTTACCGTTGTTGCTTCGCAGGATCGTTGTCTAGACCTAGTGCGTGGTACGGGTTTGCAAGCAACCCGCAAATACGCCTTTGATGCACCTTTGTATATGACTGAAGAACTGGCATATATTATTGGCTGCATGGTCGCAGACGGCAACTATAAAAACGATCATGAATTTACGTACAGTACAACCAGCCGAGAAAAGGCAGATCGTTTTGTTGAGTATATGGCGCACGTCTTCAACGTTGATTTGTCGCTGGCTAACTATACCAACAATGACGGGTGTTCTTACTACCGGGTCAACATGGGGACGAAGGAAGTAAAAGGATTTTTCCGTTTCCTTGGATTGACGAAAGGCTCGGAGGCAAATAACAAAACTATCCCATGGTCTATTCTAGAAGCGCCACGTAGCTGTGTGGTTGCGTACTTGAATGCGTGCTATATCACGGACGGTGGATTCACCAGCCCCGGCCAAATGCTCTACTACAGCACTAACAGCCGTGAAATGGCTAAGCAGTATCAAATGCTGCTATCGCGCTGCGGCTATTTTTCGCGAATTTACGAGAGCACGCAACAAGGGGCCAGTAAACAGTATCAGGTTATCCTGAGCCGTGACAGCACCAACCGTTTTCTGGAAAACGATTACGATGGGTTCACAAAACGCGAGGATCATAAAAGCTACACACACTTGATCGGAAAGCGCGACTACTACACTACAGGCCGAGAGTTTCAAGTTCCTTACACGGACAAATCGATTTACGTCCGTGATGGGTTCGGCCGGCAAGTGTGGACTGGTCTCGACCCTAACATTGTTTGGGTAGAAGTGGTCAGTGTAACGCCAATCGAAGACCAGTGGGTTTACGATATCTCCGTCGATGCTAAGGATGAAATGTTTACGGCGAACGGAGTGATCGCCAAAAACAGTATCGATGAAATCGCGTATTTCGATGCCGAACGAGATAGCGCGAAAGTAAAGGTTAACGGCTACGAAATTTACGACGCCCTTGCTAACAGCCTTGCTACGGTTCGCACTGCGGCAGAACAGTTGTTGGAACGCGGCTTCAACGACGTTTATCCTGCTTATTTCATGAACGTAACGTCACCGGTTGCCCGTAGTGACATGATCCACGTTTTGCTTGATCGTGCGCGTGAGTCCAATTCCATGTATGGCGTAACCCGCGCCACATGGGAAGTGAACCCGAACTTCAAGCGCAATTCCAAGTTCATTACCGAACAGTACCGGAAAGACCCTGTATCTGCCGATAAAAACTTCGGCGCAAACCCACCAATGGTCTCTAACCCATTCCTTACAAGCCACAAAGCAATCATGGCTTGTGAAGGAACGAAAAAGAACCCGGTACACATCGAACCCGTTTTCAAGACCAGTAAGACTCAAGGGCAGTCTTACATGTATGGTGACGTAAAGGTTAAGAAGTCTGGTAAACCATCGCTAGTGGCAATTGACGCTGGTGCAGTTGATAACTCGTTTGCTATCGCGGGCGGGACGACGGACGGCTTTAATTTAAAGCTAGACTTCGCTGCTGAAGTCATTCCTCGCCCCGGATACCGCATTAACCACAGCCTCGTTTATTCCGAAGTAATTCTGCCCATCCTGAAGGCGCGTAACGTCAAGGTTTTGCTAGCTGACCGGTGGAACAGCTTGAAGCTACTTGACGATGCCTCGCTGGATATGGATGTTCAGGAAATGCCGGATGGTACGCTTTCGTTCGTTGCCAAACAATACAGCTTGAAATACGTTGATTTTGTTGGCATTAAAACGCGGATGGAGCAAGGTGTTATCGTCACACCGCGTTCTGAAATGAACGTGGCCGAGTTGCTTGAGGCTAAAGACTCTGACTATCGTGATTTTTACGATGGCAAACCTATTGCACACCTGTACAAGCAAATGTTCACAGTCAAGGACGCGCTAAAAACTGTGAATAAAGGAGACGGGTACACTGATGACTTGTGGCGGGCAGTATGCCTTTGCCTTTGGGGCCTACAAGTCGAAGAGTATCAAGCTATGTTGCTTGCTGCACACGAAGATACCACAATTGCTAGACCAGCTGCGCTTGCTGTTTCGAAACTTTATTCGGGCGGCGGGGGGAGGTTAGGTTCTGGTGGCGGTGGGTCTGGCAGTAGCGTTCCAATTGGCATGCTTGCTAAGGGTCGGAGTAGATAATGGACATTCCCGGTATCGGTCATTTGTTGGTTGACTACGATGTTGTTAATTACGGTTGGGCAGGAAAACCCCGAAGGACCATTAAATTCGTAGGGGTGCGGGGCAAGACCAATCTCAAGGATCGGCCACGCATTTTAGCCCACGGTTACAATATCGTGATTCTTGACAAAGGGCACGACTACCGGGAATATCCGGGCGGCAAACTTCGATTCAATGAAAGCTGCGCTGCCCTTGATATATACTTGGTTTATGAGGTGCGGGAAGTGACACGGTTTTGCGTAAGTTGCGGCGTGCATCTTTCTAAGGGGTGCGAACATCAAAGTATGTGAGGACTTCACATGGCTGTTACTCTAGACAAATACCGTTGGTACAAATCCGAAAACAATCTTGATCTTGTTTTCGACAAGGATCGCCACAACCCGGAGTTCATCCTTGAGGTTGTGAAGGGCAACGTGTTCGGCGTGCGCAAGTACAAAAACGCATATAAAGTTGTCCATAAATCCAGCCCGGAAATCGTATTCACTTTGAATGAGGTGGATATGAGCCGTTTGATGATTCAGGCTAAGGGGTGGAAGGGCGTAGTTAAAAAGATTCGCGTTGAAGCCGGTACTATGGGTGGCATCGACCGACGTGCACACAGAACCGATATGAAAAACGCGGTATACATTGACGACCTGAACAGTTCCAATCTGCGCGAAGCTTATTGGGACAAAAAGGAAAAGGTTCTCTATATCACTTTCCACAACGGAGCTAAGTGGGCCTACGGCGGCGTGACCAAGCGCGAATTCGATGCGATGGTTGCAGCCGAGTCGCGTGGTTCGTTCTTTATGCACCGCATTCGTGGAATCAAAGAAGAGTGGCAAATTCATGGGTAACGTAATTCAAGACGCTAAGTTTGATTCTGGTAACGGGATCAGGGGCATTACTCTGTATAGCGATGCCGGACACATTAACGTGGCTATCTCCCCGCCGCATTCTCCGGTGACGCATTCCGTTACGGAGTTTATCGTCGCTGAAGACAAGCGTGGTAAAGGGGAAGGTAAGCGCCTTATCCGTGCCGCCATGAAAAAATTCCGCGAAGATATTGGGGCGCAGTGTTCCAGTATCGCATCTGTGAAAGCTTTCTACTCATGCGGTTTCCATTACGCGGCCGATCCGACGGCATCGCTGGAAGAGTGCATCGCTGCATGGCGTGAGTGGTCCTCCATCCTGATGGTTTACAAGCCTAAAAAAGAGTTTTGATATGCCGTGGTCTTTTCCAGCAGAAGTAACTCCTATATGTTCTGACGCAGCGCGCTATGCGCGTTTGGTCGAGTCGGGATTGCAATTTAGGCTTCTAGGTTACGATGCTTTTCTATGTGTTGATTTCGAAGCGACGCCTACCTTTGACCAGTTGCTTCTGTTGCGAAATGACCTGAAAGAATTCATTTACAGCTGCTATTTTGTATCTGTGAGAACTCCGAACTTCGGAATGCGTGTTGTTCAGCGTGAAGTGAGGCAGCATGCTGACTATGCCGGGCTGGCACGTGGTGTAATGCGTGAATACTTTCTAGAGCAATATGATTGCTTACGTACTGACGTGGCGCTCTCTCTGGAAGGCCAAGCCATGTGGCGGAAGTTCGTTGAAAGTATTCGCCACGACAAAGATTTTGTAGTGTTTAAAGCAAAGCTTGAGTGTGACTGTAGAACAGAAAGTGGGCAACGTAACCAAAATGCTGCACTTGTCGAAACAGTTACAGAAATTTCGCCGTTAGGGAGCGCACGGGTTGACGATCTTTTTCATAGTGATCGTAAACAGTCAAACCTTGACGTTATTTATGTCATGAAAGTGGGGAAAGTATGCGACTGAGAAAACACTCTTTCAGAGACGTTACGTCAAACTTCCAGCCTGAAACAGGTCCGTTGGCAGGCTCCGTGAAGAGCCGCGACTTGGAAGGAACCCGAGCCACTGACGGAAGGTACGTAGCCACGGCAAACGCTTCTCGTAATACCAGCGTTTCGCAAATGCCGATTGAAATCGACGTGGACCCGTTGCTCAAAGATATCGTCTTCTCGGAAGACCTTGAGCAGAAAAAACTGGTTATGCGTCTGTATCGAGATATCTACTATAACGACAGCATCGCTGGTTCGATTGTCGATATCAAATCCAACCTGATGTTTTCTGAATTTACCTTGGGCGGCATTCTGGATACCAAGGTTGCTGACGATTTTCAAGAAAATATCGAGCGCCTGAATATCCGCACGCTTATGCCGGATATTCTGGTTGACTACGACGTGTTGGGTGGTTTTATCGGCAGCCTTCTGTATAACGGCGGCCGTGAAGTTTTCGCTTCTATCATGCCGCACGGGTTTGAAAACTCCAAGATCGATCAGCTACCGTTCTTCGGCGTCGATCCTCTGATTACCGTTGCACTGCCTGAGCATTTGCGTAGTACATTCGCGTCGGATAGTCCGCGCGTTAAACAGTTGCGTGAATTCCTTGGCGAAGAAGTTGTAAAGCAGATCGCAAACGAAGCTCTGGAGCTGGACCCGAAGTCTACGGTTTACGTTCCTCGCCGCGCAGGCTCTACCAGTACCGCAGTATCGTATTACCGTCGCATTCTGCCGTGGTATTTGATGGAGAAAAACCTTTTCCGTGGTACGCTGGTTAATTCGGCGCGCCGTCAGAAGGGTATTCTGCATATTACGCTGGATGGCGGCGGTGAATGGGAACCGACGATGGCTGATATGCAAACTATCAGCGACCTTTTCCAGAACGCCGACGCAGACCCGATTGGTTCTATTGTTGCTACTCGCTCCGGTATCAGCACCGAAGAAATTCGCGATCCCACTGGCGGGTGGACTGTATTCGATTCGAAAGAGTCGATTGATAGTTACAAAATGAAGGCACTTGGTATTTCCGACGCCATGCTTTCGGGAGACGCTTCGTATAGCAACGGTGATACGTCGACTTCGTTCTTCATCGATTCCATTCGAGCGCAGCGTGATTTCCTAACGCGGAAAACCCTTTACAACAAGATTTTCCCGATGATTAGCGCCCTGAAGGGCTATTGTTTGAATAATCGCGGCAAGCTTGTTATCAAAGGCAACCAGTTGGAAAACTTGGACCCTCTCGGCACGATGAGCCGTTTGCAGGACGGTACGCGCTTGCTTATTCCTTCCGTGCACTGGGAAAAAACCCTGAAGCCTGAAGGCGATCAGCAGTATATGGATATGCTGCAAGCGCTCACGGAAAAAGGTGTTCCAGTTCCGATTCGTGCTATGGCGGCCGCAGGTGGCTTTAACCTTGACCGCTTGCTTGCAGATCAGGAAAGTGATTTGCACCTGATGGAGCGTATGGCAAAGTACCAAAAGGATTTGGCAGAGGTTAAAAAGAAATACGGTATCGATGATTCCGGTGGTGGCAGTGCCGGCGGTTTTGCTTCATCCAAGCGACGCGCCTTCGAGCAGGAATCGCGGGAGCTTGCGGTACAGCATTACGCGGAAAATCTACATTCAACTTCATCTGACGTTCTTGCTCACGGTTCTGGCAGGATGGTTGGTTTGGCGAGCCGTGAGTTTGGAGAGCTGTCTGAAGTAGGTGGTGTTACGCACGACGGAAAACCGAAGTATTTGCACAATCAAAAGTTGGCAAACGAACGCGCCAACAGAAAGATTGTTCGAATGTTACGGGAGAGAACTGAGCGTGGCGATACTCACCTTACTCGCCGCACCGTAACACCATATCGCTAATTTATAAACAAGGACGAACGACGCAAAAGCACTCAATAATCGTACTTCCTTGTGAGCATGCTGTAATCGTCACGATGAAACAGCAGGCCATAAAAGCGCGAATACTAAACAATTGCGAATTTCGCTCCCTTCAAACCGCGCTTTGGTTAACCCCTTTGCGCGGTTTTTTATTACCCGGAGGCTTTAAATGCACTGGTTTCACATGGATAACGATCAACGCTTGGCTTATTTGGCGCAGGTGTGTGGCATCCACAGAAACGAGCTTTCACTGGATGTTATTTATGCTTGCGAGCAGGCATTGAATCACGAGCAACGTAGCCGCTATGTTGAATTTGTTTCAGCTGAAGTCTCCGCTTTGACGTACCGTAACCACGAACCAAGCGCCCCCGGTACAGCAGATATTTACTACTTCAATATGCTCCACCTTCATGCGCTGACTAAAGCTCGCATGATTTGGTGCGCAGTCGAAAACGTAGCTCCGTGAGGATACGATGGCAGGCTCACCTTTAAATCCGCTGAAGACATTCAAGCGGCAAGGCTTGGACCCACGCGTTACTTATTCTGCTGTCGTCGTTGATAACAACGACCCTCGGAAGCTTCGACGCGTACGTGCCAGAATTGAAGGCATTCAAGATGGCATCAAAGACGAACATTTACCGTGGGCTATTCCGACCGACCAGAATTACACGGCGGCTGGAGATAATCGCAGCGGCATCGTAAATATCCCTGAAAAAGGGGCCAAGGTTGGGTTGAAATTCCCCTCGGGTGATCCTCACAAACCTATGCTGGTGCCTCATCCGACCGATGAGCAAACTGTCCTGCCAGAATCCGAAAAGAATTATCCTGATCGGAAAATCCTGCGCTTCTCTAACGGCTTCTCCATCGTCGTCGACACTATCGAAAACGAGTGCTTGCTGGTGAATCCGGGCGACATGCACCTATGCGTTATTGGTGATTGCACACAGACTGTTATCGGCAACCATACCATGATGGTCAGTGGATCAAAAGGCGATATCCCTGCGTATTTCAAGAACGCATCCAAGCTACAAGTGGATAAGCTAAAAGCATCCTCTGCTGGAAATGTGCCGTTCAAAGGTAAAGGCTCCAAAGGCAGTCAGTTCCTGCATATCAAGGGTGATCAAACCGTTAAGATCGACGGCAACCGTACCGTAGAGATTAAAGGCAATGATACACTTAAAGTCGGGCGCAACCGTGATGAGAAAATCACTGGTACGCACACTGTCAAGTCAATGCGAACCGATTTGAACTGAGGTCTTTATGGCGATCAATTTAGCCCAATCGATAGTCAACGCCGGCGCCCCGTATCTTTTGCAGGATACTGACTTGCGTGGCGGTTTTCGCATCGTTGCTACCGTTGCTGAACGCAACTCCATACCCTTGCAAGCGCGTAAGCAAGGCATGCGCGTTTTGGTCCAAGAGAATTCTACAGAATACATGTTGAACGGCTCTATCGCCAACACGTCTTGGATTGTGAAGCCTGAATTTGTAGGTTCTTTTGTTAGTGCCGAAAGCATTAATGTGGTGAGCCCATGATTACAGTAGAAAATCTTTCTTCACACACGCTGCCTCCCCTTGTAAGCTGGTTCAACGGCCAAAGCGAGGATGCACGTACCGTAAAAACACCAGTTAAATACTACAAGGTGCGCCTTTACCGCCGCGCTGGCGAGCTTGTCCCTGTAGTTACAGATGAACTGACTGACGCTTTATTTGTAGGTCAGTCAGTTTTCGTGTTTACGGGCGCTGTCGGTATTCCTGTACTTGTTGGCGAATCTGATTTCTTCGAAGTGTCTTCTTACGTTGTCCCACAGCCGACCGACGTAGTTGCGGCTATCAATGCTTGGTCCGAAGAACAGGAAAGTGCGGAGGTGCCTGTAAATGGCTAGCCCTTACTACGTACGTTCTTTTATTTCTGCACAAAGCTTTGTCGGGCTTAAACGTGGTGATGCGCGCGGTATTCAGCACATCAAACCTAATGTGACCCCGCTGCCCCAAAAGCAGGTACACAAACCGGGACGCTACCTTAGCGAGCATCCTTCTACGTACTTGACCTGACAGGTTTTTCTATGTCCATGAAACTCTTCCAACCTGTTATCACAGGAAAAGGCGCTACGATTGAAAATGCGCCTTCCGAGCCGAAGCATGCAGTTCGTCTAGAAGAGCTTGACGGTCGCATTAAAGCGTACAGCGCCACGTTTACGCAGAAGGACATTCTTATAGTCGAAAAGAAGTCCGCCCACTTCACGGTGACTGTTGTCGGCACTGACGGCTACGTCATAATTCCGGGTGAAATTCGCGAAACGAATGAAACCCTGACTATTCATTTCAGTGAGCCACGCTCCGGCAGGCTCACTGTTATTTTTGTAGGTGATTGAAAATGGCATACGATTTGGGGCAACGCCTAAAGCGTACAGGGGACTACTACCTACTCGAAGATACTGATTTGCGGGGCGGTTTCCGAATCGTAACAAGTATCGAAGAGCGCAACGCTATTCCATTGCAGGCCCGCCGTACCGGAATGGTCGTCCGAGTTATCAGCGCTTCCGGTTTTGAAGATTGGACGTTGCCTGTCGGCAAGCCCATCAGCAATACAGGGTGGACGAAAGAGGGTGGCGGCGGCTCTAGCGCAGGCGTCGATTTTGGTGTCGCTAGACTAGAACGCTTCGAAAACGTCGTGCGCTACATCATGACGGACGAAGCCCAGTTCGAAGGCGAAATGACGCCAGAAGAAGCGGCTACAGGATGTTTGATCTTTAACAACGGCGTAGAAAATACCCTCGAATTTGACGTGCGTCGCGGTCAGATAGTTGCGAAACTTGAAACAGCTCTATCGTCTGACGTTACGCTGAAGGCCGGTTTCAAACGCATCCGCAATAGCCTAGCTATTACAAACAAGATCAATGGCTGGACTTTCACGAAGAACATCGACACGAGCGGCCGCCGTTATGTTGGTTTAAAAGCTCAGGAAGTGCAAGCAGCAATCCCTGAAGCTGTGACCAAATCCAGCGATGGTAAGTTGGCCGTGTTTTACGGCAGCTTGGTTGGCCTACTTATTGAAAACGTGAAAGATTTGTGCGGAAAGACCAAAGGTCTAGCAGCCAAAATCAAAACGGCCCGACAGGAAATCAAAGCACTGCAAGCCTCTAACCAGCAGCTAGCTGAAACGATTGCACAGCTTAGTGCCCGACTAAGTAAACTGGAGCAAGAGAATGTTCAAGATAAATCAGCTGGGTGAGTTAGAGGGTACAGAGCCACACAGGTATAACAGAAGTACAGAATTCAAAGTCGCGCCTAGCTACGGAGAAACTTTTCATCCGACTGGCGTTCTCCTACGCCCCGTCCGGGAAAGTGCGGAGTTGAGTGCACTGGCCCAGCTACGCATCCTTATAAATCAGGATGTTATGCTGCATAAAATGCGCGAGCGCAACGGCGAGCCGATGCCGCAATTTATGTTGCTGTGTCACGATCACGAGTGGCGGGATGCTGATTCATTCTTACTGCCTTCTGTTGTTGACTACGTAAAAGTACGCAGCGTTAATGAGCCTCTTTTGTTCGCCCCTTCTTACTGTTTGTATATCACCGATCCTTTGGCGGCTGGTTTGCCGTCATACATAGACAGCACGTGCGAGCTTGATGCCCAAGTGCAGAATGCAATCTCGATAAGCTATATCTGGAGAGATTAAATGGCAACTTTTCGCTACGTGGGCGAGAAACAACTTCAGTTTGATGAAGCTCACGATGATTTTTATCTTGTATTTGTCATGGGTGACGAATACGTCGCGCACTTGGTTGGCGATAAATACTTCGTCTACCATGAATCAGAACCGACCTTGAAATTTACACTCACTAAGAAAGAGGCCAAAGCGCTTCTCGCTGACAGTGAGGAAATCCTTGACGTTGAGGTCGATCCTGACAATCCGCCCTACTTGATGTTCGAACCCAAGTTCGAAAACGTATCGAAGCTTTACGACTATTACAACAAGCTGCTTTTCAAGAACAAGTGCCCTGTTGTTAAGTACGTGAAGACGAACAAAGCCAACACTTATGGTTTGGCTGAGGCGAGGATGGTGCGAGGCAAGTACGTCTACACCATGCGGATCAACGAAGCCGTTATGGTGGATCGGAAATTCTTCACCGATGCTCTTATCCACGAAATGATTCACCTACGCAACTACGCGCTTGGTTATGAAAAAGTTATGGCGGGCGACGAGGATGGGCATTTTGACATTCACGCTTCGCACGGTCCGCGTTTCCTTTCGGAAATGAACAGGATCAACAAGCAGGGCTATAACCTGACTACCGTCGTGCATGACGACCATTACAAACAGAAAACTACAGGCACCTTCTACGCAATTGTCGGATACGTCGGTAACACTGCAAACGTCCGCACACACGGCGCCTCGCACATGGTCGGCTGGTTTAAGCCGAGGGGTGTTATTTCCTCCGAGCTATTCAATAAGGCTTGTGACAAACTTGCCGATGATTTCCCGCAGTACCATATCAGTGTAGCGTTGGTGAAAACCAATGACATGCAGGGAATCAAGCTGAACAAAATGAGCGATACCGCAGATACTGTGCCCGTGCGAAAGCCGGCGATTGTCAGCGTTAACGGTAGCCTCACTGGCGACGTTATTGAAAGTGTTTACCTGCCGCCTGCGACGGGTGTAAAAATCCCGGAGTACAAGGATCGGCGCGACGCGTACAACAAACCGTTTGATCTGTTTGCCGTTGATATGCGCAACATTACGACTAACAATCGTATTCTCTTGGCTGCTTGGAAGAAAGCGCCCGCACGTTCTGTTTTCAAGGAATTTGAAGAGCGCCTGCGCCGTCTGATCGGACAGGTTACGCGGGATGCCATCGATATGGATGATGCCCTGAAGGCTTGCGACTATTTGTATAAAATGTACGATGGCCGCTATTCCCATTCTGCTTACGAAACCGCCGTGAAAGCCGTACTAACTGAATACGATTCCAAGCGGAAAATGGGGCCGTACCTGCGTTATCTGAGAGTTACCGTGTGAACCGGTCTACTGTGACTGAAAAACTGCGAGAAGCGCTAACGTATTACTTCGTCAAAAAGCTCTTTGCCGTCCATCACGAGTTCGGCATCGAGCGTTGGGGAAAGCGCCGCCTCGACATGCTTTGTATGGATTTCCGAACCAATCTGGTTGGAGTTGAAGTTAAAAGCTGTCTAGCTGATTATCGCTCCGATAAGAAATGGCGCAATTACCTACCTTACGTGCACCGCATGTATTTCTGCTTTCCACAGAGCGTCATGGAAAGCAGAGTTTTCCCGTCCATTAAGGAAGAGTTGAAAAGTGAAGGTGTCGGCATTCTAACGCTAGCACCTTCCGGGAAAATCACATGTGCATTAAAGTGTAAAGTACGTGAGGTGGATGAAGAAAGGCGGTTGAAGCTGCTGATCAAAATGGCGTGGCGTGGCGGTGAAAGCCGCCGTACCGTAAAGCGAGTTAAGCGGGTTTACTTGGAGGAATAATGGCTGGGTTCTTCGTAGAGTTTTGCGGCATTGATGGGTCTGGTAAAACTACGGCACTGCGTAATGTAGCTGAAAAACTAAACGCCCTGCTAGAACACCGTGAAATTCTGGTTACTCGTGAGCCGGGCGGTACTCCAACAGCTGAGCGTATTCGTGAAATTCTGTTACATCGGAATTCAGGGAACCAGCCAGAAGACCCGCTAACTCCGATTTCTGAAGCGCTGCTTTTCTACGCGGCTCGTGTCAACCATACGCAATTCGTCATTACGCCTGCCCTTGAGCGAGAAGCTGTCGTTTTGAGTGATCGTTACTACCACGCGTCTCTCGCCTACCAGTCCATAATCTGCGAAGAAACCCAAGATATTCACAACGTTTGCAGGCTACACTTGGCCAAGCCTGATCTGCTGGTTTACCTTAAAATCGACCCGGAAATTGCCGCACGTCGCATGGTGCACCGGGGTGTTTTAGACAATATTGAAAGCCGCGACCGCGAATATTTTGAGAACGTGGCAGCGAAATTCCAAACCTTCGTCGATGATAACCCGAAAGCTATTGTTGTCGATGCAACCCAATCGCAGGAAGCAATCACACTGCAAATCCTCGATGAGATTTTGGAGCGAATTAAATGATCGTGTCCCTATCTGCGAACAAAGATTCGGTGGATTCTGTACTGCGCCTGCTTGTTGCGTTATACCGGGCCGCCGACTTCAACTACGGCCCGAACTTCCTAAACAAAGCGAAGAAGTGGGCCGTTGAAGCGCAACCCTTCTTCGAGCAATTCAAGATGGTGCGTGTGTCTAAAAAGCCCCTCGATCTGCTGCTTTCGGGGCAAGACGTGAGCGAGCTGCCACACAGCACCTACGTGAAAGCCCTTTTTGACAACTTCAAAGAGAAGAAAAAGAATATCGAGCGCGACCTTGGCATTACCAAGCAGCAGCTTTCGATGATGAACGATTTGCGGCTCGCCTACAACGGTTCGGAGTCGGCAGCCAAGCGAATTATGGCCAACGCAAGCATGTTGCGCGACAGTCATATTAGCAAAATGTTTCTTCACGATGACGATCACGTTGTTGACACGCATCAACGTAGTTTGTACGAACGTCTTCAGCAGCACGTTCTGCAATATGGCAAAGTGCAAGGCGTAGTGATGCCGGAAGAAGTGCTGCAAAAATGGCGAGAAGAGGCCAAGAAAATCGGCAGTAACCTTCCGCAACATCAAGCCTATTTGGACATGCGCCGCGAGCGTAAAGCTATTTACGATAAAGTCATCGCAAACATTGTGCGTAGTAGTGGCCAGCCCCACATGGATGTTTCCGAAGTACGTGCGAAAATGGGTTCCGTACAGCACGACATGCCAGCGTGGTTTGTCGGCCGCATTGACGACAAGGGCAATTATTACACGGTTGCCGGCCGGCAGCTTATGTCGAAGCCTGTCGGTGAGGGCCGTATGAATCCTAAGTACGACCCGGAAACCGATAACGGCTACGTGTGTCAGTACAAAGCACCTTTCGCACAGAATTTTACAACCGTTACCACGGTTGATTTCCGCACGGGTGGTCGGGTTGAGAAATTCAGCATTGTTCAAAGCATGCTCCCTGACTTGGAAACCTACGTTGAAAAATGGGTTGCCGATCTGAAGCGTGGTCGCGGCACTCTTCGTGGCACTGCCGCCTGCGTATGTGAGATTGTCTACCAGACGGCTGCTCGAATAGGCTCCACGCGCGGCAAGACCAACGGTGAAACCACGTACGGCATTAGCACGCTGTTGCGCAAGCATCTGAACCTGAACGAACAACGTGTTATTTTCAAATACGTTGGCAAGAAAGGGGGCGCACAAAAGCACGTCATCAAGTTCGGACCTGAACTGCGGACGCAACTACTCGGAGAGGCCATTCTGGACTTCGCTGAAGACAAGCGCCCGGTTGAGCACGTGTTTACTTTCAGAGGAAAAGTGCTAAGCAACAGTCACGTTAACGAGTATCTGCGTTCGCTTGGCTTCCCCGAAGGTTTCACCATTCACATGTTTCGTAAGCTGCGCGGTACTGCAATGGCACTCAAGCTGCTGGCTAATCCGCCGTTCGGAAAAAATGCAAAAGACGCTGACGTGAACAAGTGGATCGAACAACGCTGTCTGAAAATCGGTAAAGAGCTTGGCCACATGAGCGGAGAAACCGTAACTGCTACTACGGCCATTGCGAACTACATCGACCCGTCGGTGTTTGCGCCTGTCTACGAGAAAACCAATACGCGACCGAACAGCAAAATTCAGCGTGCTATTGACCTCGCGACCAAGGATAAGGAGTAACGTAAGGTGCGCGTGACTCTTGAGGCATTTGCTGATATGTGCGCGGTTCCTGTGGCCTTGGCCGGACCTATGCGTGTGAAAGGTAGCGAGATAGACAATATAGTTGCGAACCCTCACTTGATGCGGAAAGTTATTGCGTCGGGTCGCGCACGCGAAGTTACTATTCTAGGTCATACGGCGTGGCGCTGGACAACTCCGCACGGACAGACCGTAACAGCCATACTCGACATGGGTGTGGTTGAGTTTGTATCTGTTGTGAATGTTGCGCGTATTGACTCGGCACCGGTTAGGGTTGTAGACGCAATATACAGGCGGCGCAACGGCATACTGCCGAAAGGCTTTGTCGCAGCATATTACATGTATTTAGTTGAAACCTTTGGTGCAGTCGCAACCTCAGATGAGCAGTACATAGACGGCGAACGCTTTTGGCACAGGCTTATTGAAAAAGCCTGTGCCGAGGGGCATAGCATTTACGCTTACGACATGCGCGACGGAAAACACATTGAATTTTCAACCGACCTGTGGGGAGATGCCCCTCGCAACCGCGACTTTCGCGTAATCATTAGAAGGAATTAAAGAGATGGGAATGTTAACGCAATTGTTTATCGCCGTATTCGGCGTATCTGCGATCATTTTGACGCAGCAGTCGAATGAAAAGCTGAAGAAATACGCATGTATTTTCGGTCTAGTCGGCCAACCGTTCTGGTTTTACTCAGCGTACGTTGCTGAGCAGTGGGGCATCTTTATCCTGTGCGCCTTCTACACGTACGCATGGGGATTGGGCGTTTACAACAACTGGTTTAAAGGTAAGAACAAATGCTGATGAGCGTACGCATGCGGGCTACGAACGAAGTTTCTCCAGAAGTCGGGGCACACGTTCAGAAACTTATCAAAGGGCTGAATGATGCCTTCCCTTTGACAGCCTCAGTCTTCCGAGGCGTTGCGTATATTCCCGGATTAGAGACGGACTTCGATAAGGACAATTGGAAAATACGGATTAGTACAGCATTGACGGGCGGCACTCTTGAACGTGCCCAGCTGGAAAGCAGCCGTATCAACGAGCAAGGGACTGGGGTTGCACGCGGAGTATATGAAGCATTCGATGCCTTAGTCATTCATGAGTATGCACACGCTATCCACTTTTCCATATTAGATAGCTTGGGCAAAAATGAATACTTGGTATACATGCAGAGACTGCATGAGCTGCGCGCGAAGCTAGGTAATCCAAGCGAATACGCAACCAAGGATTTGAATGACTGGCTGGCCGAGCAGTTCACCTTTGAGTGGCTTCGTCATAAGAAGCAAGGTGAGCTTACCGAGCTGCTTTTGACGCATTCTAAAAAATCAGAGGGTTCTATGAAGACCACAATTTCTCTAGCAGCTTCTGCACCAAAAGTGACGGCAGATAACGCAAAGAAAACCTACCAGATGGTCAAGGAATCTCTTGCCCATCAAAATGACCTGCTGAAAAAGCTCGAACCCAACAAGAGCCACCCGCAAGTTGCAGTTACCTACGCCAAAACGGCGGCACGCATTGAAATGCTGGACGCCTTTGAACGTGCGTTGCGTGGTCAGACTTCGTATCTGCGCCTCTACACTCACGATTAATAAGAGGTCCAAGCATGAGCAGTTTTACGAAACCGCTTGTTGTCGAAGTTCTTAAAAGCGGCCGCGACTTTAAGCTGCGTGAGCTGTTTTACTATAGCGTACGCGACTTGGATAGTGGTATCGTGGTCGAAGTGCCTGTCGGTTATGTCACTGATTTTGCGTCTATTCCACGCTTCCTGTGGAGCCTGCTTCCGCCCATCGGTAAGTACGGTAAGGCTGCTGTGGTTCACGATTTTCTGTGCACGCATCAGAATCTGTGGATTTCACAGGATGCTCTTATTAGGCACGCCGTTGCCCTCGGGTTGGATTACGAAAACCTTGAAGGGGGTATTTACTACGTAACGCGTAAACAGGCGGACCAAATCTTCCTTGAAGCTATGGCAGTTCTAGGCGTGCCGAAATGGAAGCGTCTAACCATGTACGGTGCCGTGCGCCTCTACGCAAAGTTTAATGGCCTTGATAAAGATCGAGATAGACGTACGGATGAGCGCGTAGCGCAAATTCTAAACAACGTTCTTGACGGCGAGCTGGTGGCATAAGTATGAAAGTAAACATCGCGCTGGCTACGCATGCACAGCAGCAAACGGAAGCCTTCAAGAAATGGTTCGGCAAATCGAAAGTTGTCGACAAAGAAGGCAAACCGCTGCGTGTATTCCACGGGACCACGGCCATCTTCAGTGCATTTGATACGAAGCATTTGGGCCACGGTAACGACGAAAACGGCGTCGGCTTTTACTTCACTGACAACACGGATTGGGCGCACCATTATGCTGCTGGACACGGCGGCAATACCGTTCCTGTTTATCTGAAGATTCAGAAGCCTATTTACTACGAAAAACAACCAGATGCGACACGCAGCCAAGTCAGCAAGCTAGTTCATGCAGTTGGGCAAAAAGCCCTACGCACTTGGATAAAAGACAATTTCGATACTGAATATCAGGGATATGAGCGCTCGGTCGCCGAGTATATAGACCTTTATGTCGGTGTTAGTCTTATCGACGCAAGTTTCGGTATTTTCAACGATTTGTACTCAGGCACACCGAAGCAGTACAGTTTCGCGAATGTGTTCAAGAGTGCGACAGGCTACGACGGGGTTATAGTGGGGCGTGGCGGCTCTCGTAATTACGTCGTGTTTTCGCCCACTCAAATAAAGAGTGCTGTTGGCAACAAAGGCACATTCAAGCCACGCACCGCATCAATTACAGATTGATAACGAACCCCGAACACCTAACGGTTAGTAGGGGTTTTTTGTTTTCCGTTCCAGTTAATTTACGTGTATAGCACACAACAAGGAGCATCACGTGAGAATTAAAGCCATCGCAGCCGTCGGGCTGCGTACTGCACTTAAATACCGGAAGAGCTGGGATCGAAATAACCCGTCCGTTAAAATGCTCCAAAGCTTTATGCCTAAAGGGAACGGCAGTAAACCCGGATACCGGCTTTATATTCCAATCGAAACTGCTGCGCGTAAGCACTTCTCAGTCCCACCGGCGGTAAGCGCAGAGCTGCGTAAGCAAGGCTTCGTTATTACAGACTATCTCGCCAAGAAATGCGTGAAAGCTTCTGATAAGGAGCAGAAAAACGAATTCAACATCGGCAAGGTTGTTGCGAAAAACCCAATCGCAAAAGCGGCCTTCGACAACGACCCTCAGTTGCAAAACAGCAAAGACAGCAAGATCAACGTCGTTATTTCTTGCCACCCTTACGACATTATTGGAATGTCTACGGGGCGAGACTGGGACCGTCAGAGCTGCATGCGCCTTGATGATGCTATTTCCAACAAAGGGGATCGCGGAAGCAACGCTGCCCACGTCAGTCGCGATGTTAGCGCCGGCACTATGGTTGCTTACGCTGTACGTGAAACCGACTCTAACGTGCAGAGCCCTTTGTGTCGATGCTTGCTTAAACCGTTCCATGGGGAAAACGGCGACATTCTTTTCCGCCGGGAGACCTCCATTTACGGGAATAATGTCCCCGGCTTCGGGATGGTCCTGAGTAAGTTTTTGCGCGAACTTAACGCTAAAGCTAAAGGTGGCGCCTATAGGCTGGCTGAAGGTTTGTACGATGATGGGGTCGGGACAGAAGTACACTATTCAGGCGTGGGCGACTTGGTTCCTGTAGGAGAGGAATTCGCCGACGATCCTGAAGGCACTCTGGAGAAGTATGTAAACCATGACGAACCTGATCGCGTAAGAAAACTCGTCAGCGCAATTATCGAACAACGCGATAACCTACCTGACACGCTCCAGCCGAAAGTAATTGAATTCTTCCAAAACAATGCAGCAGCCGCGCGTGCATTGCAGAATAGTATGGTCACGGCTATCCCTCCTTTTCTGCAAGGACTTGTAGAAGATAAATATCAACTGGACATGCAAGCACTGAAAGAACACTACGGTGACACCATACCTCTGAAGGAAGCTAGCATTTTCATAGGGGATGTTGAGGCAGTCTATTTCGTAAATAGAGACCCGGAAGGGTACAAGTTCCTACTCGAAACTGTGGAGCGTGAAATTGCAGCCAGCCCTAGCGAGGACTTGCCTTTCAAAACAGTTGTCCGTCTTAATAGATTTTTAAAAGGTGTATACAGAGCACCCACAAAGGAAGAGTTGCTAGAGTTTCCTTTGTTGGGTTCCGTTCTGCACAGCATTTGCAGCGCCCTGCGGTATGAAGTATTGCTGAGCGCGCAGAAATATCAGAAATCAATCTACGCTATACTTGAGGCCGTAGACCAGCCCAAGTGTGATGATACCGCACTGATTGTACACGTGCTGACGCAAACGTACGGAAAAGGCGTGGCATTTTTGCTCTACATTATGGACAACCCCGCCGCCCGAATTGAACTTCCCGGATCATTAGACCCATCCGACGTTAATGTTGTTGCAACGCGACGAATCCTGAAAGCACTTGAAAGGGTAGAAAGTCCTGCCGCAACGGAGTTTTACGACGTTACAATGTACAGTCTGATGTACCGCCTGCTATCGTATACAGCGGCCTTTCACATGGATCGCTATGTTAGGGATGCGCTTGCTAAGTGGGCTATAGAAAACCAACATAGGTGGGCTGATCTTGTATCGCCGGGTTCGATAACGCGCCTTGCTAATTTTTCGCTCCCTGTTCTTATGGTTAGCGAAGCAACCACCAACACGACTAACGGTTTTCGTACGGCCAGCGCCATCTTCAACTACAGAGGGGAGAAGCTAACACCGGTTACGCGCGCATCAACCTACGTTGTGCAATACGCGTATTTGTTGGCAAAATGCTACGGGAATGAGAAGCAGATTGTTGAACACTTCAATTTCGACCTTCCAGATGTGCGTGACTTTATTGCACAGCATTTCTACAACATGCGTCACTTTATGCTGGAGTTCCGTAAGATTCCAGAAGGTATGACGAAGCCCGTCGATGTTACCAAACTCGGGCTTGTCGGCGATATTATAGAGACCAAAACTTTCGATCAAGCCACGTTAACTGGCACTCAAATCGATGCCGTGCTGGAACATCTTACCACTTATTACGCGAGCGCTGCCGCCGACGTTCTGGAGGACATTCTAGATGAGTGCTCTTTCCGCGCCGAGAAGCCCCTCGGACTGAAGGAGTGGCGAAAAGAATCAGAAGAAAACGAGCACGATGAAGACTATGTGACTTACATAAAGGATATGTCTTATAATCTGCGCCTTTACGAAGAGACACTTGGCAAAGTGGCCGCCCTTGTCGGTAAGAGCCGGCAGGAATTTGTTGCTAAATTTGCTAGCGGTTCCACATTCAGGGACGACGAGTATGACGCTTTGAAGAGTCGACTGAAAGAAGTCGAGGCGTCATTTGCGGATTCACGTAAATCTATCAATCGGCGCCTGTCCACGCAGCGCCGTAAGAAAAAGGCTGACACATGAAAGTAAATATCGCTCTGGCGGCTACACCGATCTTGTATCACTTGATCGACATGAAACACGCAGTGACGGCACTACAGCGGGATCGTCTACGCTTGGCCCCCATGGAAGCCAGTAAATTCGAAGCTAGCCTTGGAGCAGGTGCATTCTTCCTGAGTCTTGCTCGAACAAAACTCAGCGATTATATCCGTAACAATACACACGGCAACAAAGTCGTGTTTGTACTCGACGGCTCCAAGCTCGGGCATAATTACAAAATCGAGTCTATTGACTACTGGCATGACAGTTCTTATAACACCGACGATGAGGCTGAGGATCGGCTATTCGCCAACAAGCCCCTTATTCCTCTTTTGCGCTATCTGAAAGAGGTGCACTTCGCAGGGAGCGATAATTGGTCTGGTTACAATACTTTGGACATTGTTGCGGTTTGCAAACGTAACGGTATTCCGTGTTTTCAGTACGAGAATCCCCGTGTGATGGTCACTCTCGATAAACGCAAAGCTATTCCGTTACAGCTTTCAAAGGAGACTCGGAAACTCGGATCGGCTCTTCCGGGTTACGAATCCCCGGCCTATGCCTTGGAGGCGTTGTGGAAGGCTATTCGTACGGATTTTAAAAAGCATCCTGTTATCGAAAACGGCAGGCCATCTGTTTATGCCACCCTGCTGGAAGGGGCAAAATCGTCCAAACAGAAGGCCGCCCGCAGAGAAATGGTTGATCACCTGCGCTACGGAGTTTCTGCTACAACGCTACGTAATATGATCAATAGCGCGAAAACTGAATTGGCCGCGAAGTACGCCAACAAGATCAACTTGTATCTGCGCAAGAATCGCATGAGCGTCGAACAGTTATCTGAATTTCTCAGTGCCAAGTGGAAATAATCCGGTAATTTAAACACAAGGCGGTGCGTCGATTAATTTCACGCACCTTTTCCATTTCGTGGAGTTTCCAGCATGCTTTACCCTGTTTCTCTAGAGGCTCCTGCCGAAGGGCGCTTCGCAATCGGTTCCATTGTTTACTTCCATCCGAACCACGTTTACCTCAAGCATGTGTCCGATCTGATCAATTATGGACACCGTGCGCGTGTTACCGGTGTTCGTTTTACGCAATCCAAAGTGACTTACGATCTGGCAATGGAAGTAATGGAAGCTGATTCAGCACCATACTTCTACGATGCTATAACTGTGAAGGACGTGGATTCTACGTTTATTACCGACGCCGAAGAACTCAGCGCCGAGATTGAACGTAATCGGAAACTGGCCGTTGCGTCTTCCGTGAAGTGCGATGCTATTTCTAAACTGTTTGCCCTAGCTTCCAACGCCAAAGCCTTCCACGGCACTAGCTTAGCCGGCCTGTTCGGAATCGTCGAGAGTAATTCTCTGGTATTGTCTCAGGTGGCTGGCAAAGAAGCGGAGCAGCCATTTTCAAAGCACGATTATTTCCTTAGCGTGCGCCGTGGCAAATTCCAACCTCACGCTCACTATAACGCAGTCATCGAATTTGATGCTTCAAAACTACACGCTATTATGCCGCGAGAGGCCGTGAATTACTGGGGCGCGGACGCTATCCACAAGCACAACGAGCAGGAAGACCGATACTATTACAAGAAGCCTTCGGTGAAAAACGTTTTAAAGATGATACGTGCTGTCCATATCGACGTTTCCCATTTTGACGGAGAACGTGATGGTCGCCGCATGCGCGCTTTAATCATCAAGTTGGTTAAGTTGCGTATTAAAGTCCATCTTTACGCGGACACCAAAGCATACCGCATGCTCGATTCGCGCAAAGCCATGCCTTTGTCGTCCTTGAATTACGGCGGGAAGCCGGTTAGCGTGTTGACCCGTAAGCTGACCGAAGACGAGTTAAGCAGCCAGAGTTTCCGGGGACGCATGCACTTGCGCGGGAAGTATTCCGACGCCAAGTTTATTGTCGATACTCTGTATTCAGGTAAGGCTCCGATCCGCGAAGAGTACGACTACGTTCGCAACAGTTTCGGCTACAAAATGTACGCGACTGACATGAAACACCAAATGTCTTCATTGCTACATAACGCCAGCCACGCCCGTGGAAAAGAAAAACAGATGGCCGCGCGCATTCAAGACTACATGCGCAAGCATTCTCTGAATGTCGAAGAATTGGCATTTAAGGTTCGCGAAATCATCCGCAAAACGGACGGTAAGGAATAGAAATGAAAATCAATGTAGCGCTCGCTGCTGTATCTCTCCGGTCGGCCTTGAAATATCGCAGGAATTGGAACAAGAACGGACCCACCGTTCAGCTGCTGCGTAAATTCATGCCTCGCAGCTCTGCCGGGTATCGCTTGTATATCCCAATCGGCAGCGACACTACACCGCACGTTGTGCCTCCCGTCTCTGTTCGGCAGGCCGTGCGTAAAGCCGGCTTCAAGATCACTGATTATCGCGCTAAGAAGTGCGTAAAGATCAAGGACAAAGATCAGAAAAACGAATTCAATATCGGCAAAGTTATCGCTCACGATCCTGTTGCGAAAGCTGCCTTCGACAACGACCCGCAACTGCAAAACTCGAAAACCTCCGAATTTACTTTGGTGGTTTCCTGCCACCCGTACGATATCATCGGAATGTCTACCGGGCGGGATTGGGATGATACGAGTTGCATGCGTCTGAAGGATTTTCGCGATAATCACATAGAGGGTATAAACACCCACTTTCTTGAGCGTGACGTTGCCGAAGGTACGTTGGTTGCGTACGCGGTACGCTCCGATGACATGGATATTAAAAATCCTCTCGGGCGCTGCCTGCTGAAGCCTTTCCTGCAAGATGGTGGCGATGCCATTAAATACAGACGAGAGACTCGCATTTACGGCAACCCTGTCCCCGGAATGGCCGAAGCTATCAACAAGTTTCTGCGTAAACTAAACGCAGGTATTCCAGAAGGCATCTACAAGCTAAATCCGAATCTCTACAATGATGGCGTGGGCGGTACAGACCTGCATCGTTCAGATTCTCAAGGCTCTATTGATTGGAGAGCCAATGATGCTCAAAACATTCTTAGGGAAAACCCGCGTCTCTTACCTTCGTATGCTGAATACGCTATTCGACACAGCCGTGCGAACGATAGCGGTCCGCACATGCCTGTAGCTATGGTTGCGTATATGATCGATAAAGCAAGCGTGCCTGTACGTTACGCCAAGCAGGCGGCCGATATTTTTGCCAGAGCGCACCGCGATACTATCGAGTCTTACGTGGCCTACATAATGGACACTAACGCTGCCGTCATAGATGGTTTCTTATCGATGATGGCTAACAAGGCTTTCAAAAAGATTGTTAACGCAGAAGCCGATGCCATTTATGCAGGAATGGACAAGATTATCTTCGCCGACGACTATAATGTGCGAACGCGCTTGTTTCGGTACGGGCAGCTGTCCCCAAAAGCAGCACGCGATGAAGTGAAGCAAGTTCTCAGCCACAGCATAGGCAAAAACGCATATATGGATGTTGCTTACAGCTGCGTTACAGGAACTCGCGACGTTCCGCGCGACGTTGTTATCCGCGATCCAGAGCTGCATAAATTTGTCTACCTGTGTGCGGAATTGCTTCGTGAATCTGCGATGTTCGGGGCCTCTGCACACCTGAACAGAGCCGAAGCCGTATTGGCTAGCTTCCCGGCGGTTTCAACTGAGTTGACCGAAGCAGAATTTGAAGCATTTAACGAACACCAATCCATCAACAGAGATAAAGGCTCGGAATTTATCGGCCTTTGTTACGCATTACGTTGTGCTGAAGCTGGCGACTTTGAGCGCGCTTATGCTGTCCTAGAGGGAATGACATTTGATGTTAGTGTTCGTGCCATGTTGAATCGCCGTAGCCGCAAGCGTCTTTACAAGATCAATAACAAGGCGATTCAAACTGCACTCTCTCGCAAGATCAGTCAGTTTATCGAAAATACATACCAGCTTCACGTAGAGAATCTGCGCGAGCTTTTCGCGCATCTTAAAGAACACGGCCACAATTTGGGCGTTGTCAACGTGTGGAACCGCAACGTCGCTGGTAACTCTGACTTGTTTCCCTATGTGTGGTACGAAGCATACGATGCGGAATCCGAAGAGGAACTGGTACGCATTTTTACCGACATACGCTCGCAATACGGCCAGACCGCAAACCTGCATCCAAATGTGAAGCCACGTAACGAGCATCAAAAGCGAATTTTCGATACTCTTTATACGTGTCTCCACGTAACCAATCAAAACCCGCCGCCTATTGGCGAGTTTAACGAAAAGATCGTTGACGTTATGGCTAAGGTAGGCATCCCGCGAGGCTTGTACATTGACCTGAAACGCCACCCTCAGTTGTTGACTGTCAGTTCAGCTTCGTCCGTGCCCGCCTACATTTTCATTGGCAACGATCTAGGCGCATCGTATCTGGATATATTTGAACGGGGTTTGCCTTTGCGATCCCTGCTGAATTCTCTGCGTTATATGTTAAATGCGGCTTCCGATTTCGATGCTGTTCTTAACTCGTACGGTGTACCACACCTTGACTATACTAACGCGGGTGGAGAATTTGCATGGCTTCGTGATCGCACACCTGAAGAGGCTCAACACATCCTTGATTTTCTCCCCGAGTACGCAAAGAGAATTGAAGATTTCGTTTTCACTTTTCCTAGGGCAAAAAGAGACGATGCCGAGTTTGCCGACGCGTGGGCAGAGTTCTTTAGTGGCTACCCTCGCGAAGAAATCGAGAATAATCTCAATTTGTTTGACATTCTGGTTTCGGAAGCATGCGACTTGGCTCATGGTGTGATGGATGATGTTAATCGCACAATGCGTATGTTCAAACGTACGCTTGATAAAATCATCTATGAAGAAAAGCCAGCCCCTTAAACCTGATGGTATTACGTGCTTGTGAAAGCAGGCACGTAACTAGGAACTTCCTACATGAAAGTAAATATCGCGCTAGCTGCCGTACCCCTGAGCGTGGCCCGCCCGTTCGTAAAAGACTGGGATAAAAAGGGCGTGGGCGTGCAGGTAATCCGCAAATTTCTCCCGAAGGGAAGCCGTGGGTACAGACTATATCTGCCCATTAAGCGTAACAAGAATGATCGCATTGTCATTCCAGCTGAGGTCAGCTCTGCTGTAAAGTCCGCCGGGTATGAAATCGAAAACTACGTCAACGGTATCGCTGTAACGAAAGACAGAAAGCGCCAGATTCGCATCGGCAAATTGTTGAAAGACGAAAACGCGCTTAAACTATTCTCCCACGATCCGCAGCGCAGCGCACACAAGGGCGAATATACGGTCGTAATTAGTGCCCACCCTTATGATGTTGTCGGTATGAGTACAGGGCGCCGCTGGGATTTTACATCTTGTTTACGGTTAGCAACACCGGATAACAAAAATGATGCCGGAATGCGCTCTGAATATATGGCCGGTACTGTAGCTGAAGGCACGCTTGTTGCCTACGTGATCAGTCCTAGCGATACCAACATCAACAAACCACACGCACGCCTTCTCATCAAACCCTTCAAAAAAGAAGGTGATGACAAACACGTTTATTTCAAGGCAGACCCGAACGTATACGGCCAGCCAATTCCCGGTTTCCAGCGCACAGTCGATCAGTGGCTAAAACGCGTTAACAAGCAGGCTGCGTCTGGCATGTACAAATTGTCCGACGAAGTGCACATGGATGGCGGCGATGAATCTCGTGTTCTAATGGTGGCGCGATTCGATTCCCTCTCGGATAGCGAAAAGAAGCAATTCATCAAATATTACCTGCACAAAACTGGCGGCGTACGCACTTGGCTGCGCGACGACAAACGCTGGTTGCCGCTGTTGATCGAATCCGCAGTGGATGGCTACTCTTTGTTCGATGTTTTGGCCGGTGCTACAACTGTACTGCCTGTCAGTCAGGTTGCAAAAGCCTACGATGAATACGTTGACGCGTATGGCGACTTTTACTCGGACGAAGTTGTCCCTTGGTTGGTCGGTGCGTCACGCCGTGCCAAAATGCTTTTGACAAAAAGCCGGATTCTTAAAGACGCAGCAGCCATGGCATACGACTATTTAGGTAGTGATGCTCCAGTGAGCGTCGAATTCATCCTGAATGGTGCTGGCGAATACGATTCTCGTTGGATAGCGAACATTGAAAAACTGACTGTCGCGCAGCGCATGGACCTGCACATGGTTGTATTGCGATTCGTGCGCGGTACGTTTAAGTGGACTCGTGAACTTCAAGACAGTAAATATGAAGGAGCACAACTGATAAAACGTTGGGTTGGCTTTATTTGCAACTTGATAGCTTCGCTGAAAAACGAAGACATTTCGTCGAACGTTGACATAAAGAACGTGCGCGAGTTTGCCAAAAGGACGGGGCCGTTCCGTTTAGATTCCGAACTGTTGGACTTGATGGAAACCTTGAACTGGCAGAACACTGTGCGTAAATTCGTAGCTTCTCACGTTTCGCCTTCCGCTACGCTGCTGGAACTTGCTCCAGATTACGCCCGCGTTTCCCCTGAAGACGTGGCTCAATCCGGGCATAGCCTGAGCGACAAAACTATTCGTGTTTTACTCGACATGAATGTAGATGATATCAACAAAGCCGTAATACGCTGGGCGCATTTCCACCATAGTCAGAACTACGATCTTGGCGTATCGTGGTTCGGACGCCGCCCGCAGCTTTTCAAAATGTTGACGGAATTGAACGCTAAGCAGCCGGATGAACGTTTAACCAAACTGCTGAATCGGAGATAAGCATGTACCTGTCTTTGTCAGCCGTCGGACTGCGTACGGCACTGCGCTATAGGAAAAATTGGGACAGAAATTCGCCCATTGTAAAACGCCTACAGAGTTTTATGCCGAAAGGTAAAGGCAAGCTCGGCTACCGCCTTTACTTAGATGTTAACAACAGCTCAAAACGCTTTACGGTTCCTCCTGCCGTCGAGCACGCTCTGCACGAAAAGGGATTTGTCGTAACCGATTACCGCGCTAAGAAATGTGTGAAAGTTTCTGACAAAGAACAGAAGAACGTGTACAACATCGGTAAAATAATTGCTGATGACGTGCATGCGAAGATGGCATTCGATAACGACCCTCAGCTTCAGAATAGCAACGCCGGTAACGTCAGGATTGTTATTTCCTGCCACCCGTACGATATTATCGGAATGTCCACTGGTAGGGATTGGGACCAACAAAGCTGCATGAGGCTGGCTGATAAGTATGCCGGCACCACAGGCGGCTCTGGCAGTCACGCCTTATTGAGCGACGTTGCTTACGGTACGCTGGTTGCTTACGCGATCCGCGAAACTGACGATAATATCGAGCATCCGCTGTGCCGCGTTCTGTTGAAACCTTTCATTTCGGATGAAGATCGTTCTAACGTTCTGTATCGCATGGAATCAAACGTCTATGGAAACCCCGTTCACGGATTTCGTGTAACAGTCGCTTCGTTTTTGCGCAAGTTTAACGCTCACGTTAAGGGCACTGATTTTCAGCTGGCGCCCGGCGTTTATAATGACGGCCTAGGCGGCTCTTATTCGAGAGCTGATGAGATTGAAAGCGCTGATAAGCCTGTCGATGAAGTACACTCTGCCAACCCTATAGTTAACCGGGTTCGGGACTGCATACAGAGCGGAAACTACACTCAAGCTTTGTACGAATTGTACGAATGCACGAAATTCATTGATGACGAATCCCGCGAAGCGCTTGAGAAACTCGTAGTTAGAGCTGCCCCAAAGTTGATGCAAGTATTCCACGAGGTTACGCCTGAAGGGCATGCTCACCCGATTGCTATACAGCTATTTAGAGCTGCTGGATTGCTTAAAGACGGGGAAAAGGAAGCAACGGATATGCTGGAGCGGGCCGAAGTCTCCAGCAATCTAGCCTCATTTCTACAAGCGTCCTACTCTAGCGAACTCGGCCAACGTATTCTGTTCAGCCGTCTAGAGAAGTTCATTAACACCGGGCGGGGAGTTTCTAGGCTAGAAAAGCGCCACAGCTTTTCCGCAATTATAGCAGGCTCCATGTTCACTTATGACAAAGAACTATTCCGAGAATATCCGGCACTTTGTTCAGTCCTGCATACCATGGCGTCAGCATTGCGCTGGTCTGCTTTGTGGGGTAACTTCGCGTATATGCACGGGCTGCACAAAACACTGCGAATCGTTAGCGAGTTCCCTAAAAATAAAGACTACGTGTTCCTTTACGGAAACGTAGCGCCTACCGTTAACAAAGGCGCAGCCTGCCTCGTCCTTCAAGAACCGGCCAGTTCTATCCATGCTGTTGGTATAAACATGCGGCCATTCCTGACGCGCCGCGCTTTTCGTGCACTTTGTCGCGTATATAGGGAGGACAAAGAAGCCGTCCGTCCCTTCTTTATTAGAACGGTAGAGCACATTATCACTGAAGATGAAGACCTAACACGCGACGTTAAGGGAGACTGTTTGCGTGAAGTCGAAGAAGACCCTACCCTTCTTTTGGGCGTGGATTTTAAGCTGGCGTTGCGTTTTGATTTACGTGCAGCGCTTGAGCATCCCAATGTACCCGAAACGCTAGATTTGTCTGGTTACGATTCCGTGGTCAACGCTCTGCTTTCGTATAAAGGCGAACCTATCGAGCTGTCGGGCATTTTTGAGGGTGCGGCACAGACCTTTAACCTTGTCAGTAAAGCTTACGGCGAGGGCGATTTTTCGGAAAGATTCAAGTTTAAGAAGGTAGACTTAGACACGATTATCGGTGAAGGCAGGCTGGACTTTAAACTTAGTAGTTTAAGCTACCCTACTTTGCTCCAAGGTGCCGGGCAGAAGAAGGCTGACCTGTCCCTCGATCCGCAGTTGTTACAGTACGTTCCCATAGAAAGCGTACAGCGTTGGATGACCGTCAGCGGGACTTTATCCAATTTTGATGAAGTTATCGATTTCGTAAAACAAAAGAAATCAGTCGCAACGGCCGTAATGTTGCTGGAAGCCATATCGAATTTGACCTCTGCGTCACAGCTGAAACGCTTCCTTGCCACCATGACTAAGAGTCTAAAGCGCCTTGAACAGGATAAACCAAAAACCACTAAAGAGAAGGCTGAATTATGGCACCAAGCTACACATCTTTACGAAAAGCTACGTCCGCTAGTTGCCGAGTTTGAACTTGATCGTGAGCTTCTCAAGCGTCTGGTGGAAGCCTGCACTGCTACGTATGATGAATTTGTTGCCAAATACGCTCCGCATCAAGATGTTGTCCCGTATGTAGATCGCCATGCCAGTCTTCGTTCCGCTCTTGTTTCTAGCGCAGCCGATTACGATACTTACCTACAACAACTGCGAGACGTTGGAGATAAAATCAAACGCATTTACGACAATGGTGTACAACCTATGAAGGTCCAGATAAGTCTGAGCAGGGCAACTAGCCCGGAAAGATGGGACGCTTTGCCTTACATAAGCTTCGATAAAGCGAAACCCGGAAAGCGCCTTGTAGTCGGGGGCGTATTTAAAAAGAAAAAGAAAGGTAAGGCAAAGGTTGATGGGGCTGAAATGGTCACACAGCCTACGATAAGCCTTACTAACAGAGCACCTTAGAGGTTTACATGGCAAAGATAAAACTACGCCTGAAACCGAAGGCAAACAAAAACGCAAATCAAAAGATCGGAGATAAGTCGTCCCGAGATAAGCATGACGGTGTTCGCTTGGTCGGGTACGATTACCCAGCGGTCGATCTACCGAAGTCGAAGGTTAAATCCCTGCTTGCAAACCAAACAAACGTGCAAAACTATATGGCACACAAATACCCGTTTGATTATATGGAGAAAATGCACGTTTCCGTTAAGAATTGGCTTGGGCGTATGGAACGGGAGAGAACCTTACCCAAAGGAAAGCGACGCTAATTTAAAAGTGTTAGGTGTTGGGGTTTTGTTCATTTTTGCCCCTAGGCAGGCACCTAACTCCTAGTGTTTGGTGTTGGTATTGTTTGGTGACTTTGGGCTCAGTTTCCTTAACCGGATGCTGAGCCTTTTTTTTTGCTTTTGTTCAATTTATACGTAGCACGGGGGATAATCAATGAAGGTAAACATTGCATTGGCCGGCGCTCCTTTACCTGAATCACGACAACCTATTAATACGGATGTTAAGCATATTAGCCATCACATCAACGCAATTGATTTGATTGCTAAAGGCTTCGTCAAGGCGGCGGTTGTTCAGGAAGAAACTGGAGCTAAAGACAAACACGCTATTAAGGTGACGTTGAGTTCTCACGCAGGTGTTGCTGAAATCGAATTCAGCACAGAGGACAAATACGATTACTGGCAATATAACGGGTTTTCGAGAGTTAATAACGAAACCCTGTATTACAAAGGCGAAACCGCCCATCATAGTGACCAATCGATTGTTCGAAAGATTCGGTCGTTGGCTATGAAGCTGCGTTGATTTTTGCTTTTGGGTAATTTTTAGTTGTGGGGCAATGTCCCCAGCTATAAATGGAGCTTTCTATGAAACGAAACTCGCGCTACCGTGGGATTGTCGTTGCCGCTAATTCTCTGGAAGAAGCCCAAGAGCGTTACCGCGCTGTTGCTTCCGGTGAAGGTTACGCTCTTCGAAGTCAAGATGGTTCGTTTGTTGTTTCCACTGCTCAAGTGGAAGGTCAGCAACTGATGAATCCTGTAGACGGCGAAGAAATGGTAACTGCGCCCGAGGAATTCAAGCATACTGCTGTTGCTTCTGCCAAACCCGGCGACGAAGCTGACGTGTTTTATGCGATTTGTTCTTCGGGCTGCGGCTCGCATTTGCTGGTCGATGATGAGCAAATGTTGGCAAAATGCCCCGCATGCGCTTCCGATCTACAACAATTGGAAGACACTGACTTGAAGACCAAAAAACAAGAGGTAATCCTCGCATTCGCCTCTTCTCAGGAAGGCGTGACCGACGCTTATCGTGGCATTCTGAATGGCAGCGTCAAGACGTTCGCCACTGAATGCGACGGCGTAATGGTTGTTTCCAACAAGCCTCTGCAATACGACGTTTATCGTGGTGTTGCTGCTGCGCAATCTGAAGAAGACTACGAGTCGCAGGCTGTAACTGCTCTGGCTTCCGCCCAAGACGGCGGCACCGTTGACGCACATTACTTTACTACCGCGTCTGAAGCGGGTGACGTAATGCACGTTCTTTGCAGCGACGACTCTCCGCTGTTCTGCCCGGAAACTTCCATGGGCCTGATCGAACCTTCCAACTTTGCCGCTGCTTCCGATGACGACGAGTCCGACGAAGACGATGAAGATGAAGATTTCGAAGACGATGACGAAGATGAATCCGAGGAAGATGATTCCGACGAAGAGTCTGATGAAGACGACGAAGATGAAGACGACGAACTGTCGCTGAGCCTTGCGTCTAGCGGCGTCGAAAACAAGCGCGGTGGTGTTTTCCGCAAGGAAAAGAAAATGGTTTCTGTGGCTGCTTCTTTTGTCGCCATCGCCGGTGACAAAATGTCCCCTGAAAACGTAGAACTTGCCTTCGCCGGTAGCATCAAGGGCGATCAAACTTGGCTGGCTTTCTATGACGGTCTGCCGTTTGCTAAGGCAACCGCGTCCTCTACCAAAAAGAAAGACATTTTCAGCGATAGCACTTTCGCACGCGCTTTCAAAGCACTGGCCTCCGAACACGGCGTTGCTACTGCTCTGGAAGAGATGGGTTTTGAGGAAATCAAGCCCACCGTGCAGGTTGCTGATTATGTGCAAGCTGAAATTCAGAGCGCAGTCGAAGCGAAAGCTTCTGAAATTCGTGAAGAAGCCGAGCGCGACACTAACGAACTCAGTAGCCGCTACGAAGCCGCTCTGGCTTCTGCTGCACAGGGCATTAATCGTGGTTTCTTCCCCGCGCTGCAAAACCCGATTATTGCCGCTCTGGCTTCCTCTCTGGAAGCTGTCGGTCTGCGTGGCGCAGAGCAAATCGTTGCAAATGCTTTCGCCGAACATGGCGACGCTTACAACAAGATGCTGATTGCAAAAGCAACTGACATTACTGGTTATGAACTTGAAGTCCAAAACCAGCTGGCGCAAGCGATTACGCAAACTTCTCACGTTGCAACCGCTTCCGCTGTTGTTGTGGGCCGCCCGGCAAAAATTGACGAGCAGCCTTCGCAGAAAACCGTCGCAACCGCGTCCAATAATCAAAGTGGCGGCGATTTCATGTCCCGCCTGCAATCGCTGACTTTCGGCCAGCGCCGCTAAGGAGAAATACACAATGCTTTCGCATAAGTTCACTCGTCTGTTTGAAACCGATCACCGCCAAGTAGAACCGGGCGTCATCATCCAAGAGGAAGGTGTTGCTCTGGTTTACAAGAAGATTAATGGTGTTGCTTACGTCCGCCCGTCTACCGGTGCCGCTGACGAAGTTTTCGCCGGCTTCTCCATGACTCGCAACGCACCGCCGCAATTCCTGCCGCTGGTTATTGCGGATCGCACTGTTCCGCAATCCGGTGTTATTGACCTCGGTCGCATCCCGGTTGCCGGTCAAATTTTGGTTCGCCTGAACGGTGAAGCTGCTACTGTCGTCGCCGACGTTCCTGAAGCAAATGGCGAAGTTCAACTCGTTGGCAGCAAGCTGTTCTTCTTCACCGGCACTCCGGCCGCTGGCGAACTGCCTGCTGTTCCGGGCGACCAAGGTGCGGAAGTTTACGTACAGGCCATTTACGAACCCACCCTGAGCGAAGCACGTACCATTATCGGTGATACTCCGATTGGTGGCCTGCCGTCCAGCGTGCAAGAAATTATCGGTTGTGTAATTCGTGGTGAACTGGCTACCACTTATTACGACGCCTCTGTTGATTGGTCTAACGTTATTCACCCGAACCTCGGCGTTGATGGTCGTCTGACTGTTGGCGGCACTGGTCCGCTGCTGAAGAACATCATTGTTACCGGCGTTCCGATGGCTGACTCCGGTGCTTACGGCGCCCTGCCGATCAAGATCAACAACGCCTAACAACCCACACGAAAATAGCGGCGTGTTAGTTTAAAGCGCACGTCGCTTTCTGAAAGATTTGGAGATTAAACAATGCACAATCAAGTCAAGGGCGCCCGTATGATGCTGAGCAATGGCGCACCGCTCGAAGACCTGCGTTTCGGCAAAAGCCGCGAACTGGCCCTGTCGTCCGCTACTGGCGAATTCAACGCCTACGACAAAAACGATCTGGTAAGACAGATTGCAAACCTGATGACCGCCGTTGCTTCCGGCCAAGTCGTGCAACAGCCGCAAAAGATGGTTGCCACTGCTTCTGACCGTCGTGAACTGCTGGCCGAAGCCCTGCAAGACCCGTCCAAGTGGACTGCGCTGGGTGCAAACATTGCCCAGCAAATTTACGATCAGGCCGACCGTGATGGTTTCCTGCGTAAGATCGCTGTTGGTAACACTCTGCGTCAAGGTGAAGTGCAACGCGTTCCGATGCCGTCTCACGACGCCATGGCCGTAATTGCCACCAGCGCTACCGGTGTCGGTTATCAGCAAATTCGCCAGCGCGTTTTCCACCCGGAAGAATTCGAAATTATCGCCAACGTGCGCGTTTCGACTCTCGATCTGGAACAAGTCAACGGCGACCTGCTGGAACACGCTTACAACGACGGCCTGAATGCAATCATGGTTGCTGAAGACCGCCTGTGGAAAAAGTCCGCCGATATGACTGTTGGTGTTACCAACAAGCTGGAATATATCGCCGGCGAACTGACCACCAAAAACCTCGGCCGTCTGCGTCAAGCTGTTGCTGGCTGGAACCTGCCGGCTACCACTTGCCTGATTTCCAACGATTATTGGGCCGACATTATCGGTTCCAACGATTTTGCAACCTTCCTCGATCCGATCACTAAGTACGATCTGGCCCTGAATGGCCAACTCGGTACTCTGGTCGGTATGACTCTGCTGACTGATGCTTTCCGTCAGCCGAACCAGAAGGTTCTGAATCCGGGCGAAATTTACGTGGTTGCCGATCCGCAAAACCATGCTGCTTACTCGACCCGTGGCGGTATCCGTTCCGAGCCGACTAACGCCAACCACGAAGGCAGCACCAGCAAGGGTTGGCTGCTGAGCGAACCTTTCTCGTTCGTTCTGGCCAACAGCCGTTCGGTCGCCAAGGGCGTGCGTCTCGCCTAATAACTCCGAAAAACAACGGTAATAGGAGCGCCCCTGTTACCGTTCGGAAAACTAGGAGTTGTTATGGACGTAAAAACTTTGCTGGCATGCGCTGCACTTGCAATTAAGGAAAATCGCGATGAACTCGCGCTTGAAATTTTGCGCAGTGCGCGAAAGTGCCAAGACTTTGAAGATTGCGTTTACGGTATGCTGCCGCAACGTAGCTCCGGCGAAGTTGCCAGCGTAGGCTGTGACGGAATGGGAATTGACGGGTTTAATTCGTACGTTACGGATAAGCACCCGATTTCTACTCCGGGCCTTAATTCTCACGTGGGCGTGCCTGCGTCGGAAAACACCATTGCGCCGTCGCTTCACGGCAACGACCAAGTAGCGTTTGCGAAAGTTGTTGCTGTTGCGAGTGCTGTTTCTCAGCAACGCACTTACCTTACCGAAGGTGACGAGATTATTCTCGACCCGCACATCGAAGCCGTTGCTGCGGATGTTTACGATGATCTTGACGACAACGAATTAGTTGCCGTGGCGAGTTCGCAAGTAAAGCCGGGCCGCATACGCATCCAGCTGTAATGAAAAGGCCGTCTGTGTAAAAGCAAACGGCCTTTTTTGTTTTTCCACGAGGAAAATCATGCAAAACCCTCTAGTGAAGTCCGATTTTATTGGAACCACTTACGACCGTAGCGAACCCTTTCTAGCGACACTGGCCGGCGTTCGTGCTGGATTGAAGCGGTTTTTCGGCGTTGCGGAATTACCAATCGTCACGGATAACGACGTTAAGCTGGCCCTGCGTAACAAGTTCGACACTGCGGCGTACCCGTTTTGTTATCTGACCTTCAACAACATAGGTCTCAAGGAAGACGCGCAAAACCCGAAGACGATTCGTCGACACGGCCTTGCCTACAACATCAACGGTACGAATTCTACTGTCGATAAGTATTACTTTTTCCCTATTAAGTTTGGGATGGAACTTCACTACGTAGGGGATAACTTTAGAACATCCGCAAATTTCATCCTGCGGTCAATGACTCTGCTTGCCTCTGAAGCTTTAAACTTCAAAATTCGAACCGGTAGTGACACTCTTTACTGGAAAGTACGTGTTACGTCCGAGGGTGATATTCAGTTCCCCCGTGCCGATAGAGAAAACGAAGTCGATCCGAGCGGTTACGATATCGTTTTAAATTTGACCGTCGAATCCTACACGGGTGTGGTCCGGGAAACCGCTAAGATCAACAACTTCGGTAAGGTTCAGTTTGATTTTGCGGTCGGCCCCGAAGGTGACGTTGCTGATGATGACGGAGACGACTAAATGTTCACAACGCGCAGCAAAGACAAGTACAAACAAACTAACAAAACCATTGTCACGCAGATCAGCCATTTCATCGTAGATAGCGTGCGCCGTGTTAGTGCGGGACGCCAGACCGTTTCAGCGCGAACAGGTGAAGCTACGGCAGCTCAGCATGACGTGACGATTGGCCCGGATAAACCGTACGTTCTGAAAGACGTACATCATTTGCTGTCGATCAACTGCCCCGAAGAGATCGAATTGGAATTTCTTGAATTCGGTGAAATCCCGGAACCTGAAATTCGTACGGAAGCCAAGTTCCAAGACGCTTCTATCAGCACCGACGTTTGCGAGCCGGGCCAGTTCCTCTACATTCATGTTAATGATGAGGATATGCACGCAAAACTCATTTCTGTAACAGCCCTAAACTTGCGAACCGGTGAGACCGAAAGGGTTACGCTCGCTAGCGTTGGGCGCGGGCAGTATCGTGGCTATATGGTTACACGCTACGCCGAAGAATCCGGCGCAGACTTTGACAACACGATGCACGTCATCGGCAATGATCGCATTGAAATCACTTACGAAGAGCCTTACAGCTCTGACGGTTTATCTAATAACGTTGTTTTCTGTGCTGTTATTGCAGAGCAGAGCAGCAAGGAAACCCGTCTGGAATTTGCCCCGCTTGTTCCGTTCGGTGGCGTAGTGAATTTCAACGCAATAAACCACGTCGGCGGGCTTGTAACGTTGACGAACGAGCGCACAGGAAAGTCGGTCACACAGCCAATCAATCAGTTTAACCCTGTGCAGCTCACATACGAAGACGGACCGCTGGCTTTGAGTGCGACGGACAACGACGTTATTTCCATCAATTACGATGCCGCAGATGCTGATGGGAATATTAACGTGAAGGTTGACTTCGTTCGCGTTGCAACCGATGACTCTATTGCAGAGGTGTTCCTTCCGGCGACTGTAGAATTTGGGCAGGAAATTGAAGTCAGTTTCGAAACTTTCTCACAGGCCACCGTGATTGAGATCGAAGTAACTTCGTACAATCCGACTCGCCGGCACATCGTCGCATGCACTCCGACTTTCGTAGGTTCCAAAACCTACAAAGGCAAGCTGAAGGTGGACGCCAATGTAACATTGCCGGGCTCTGTGGTGAGTTTTGATTTTATCGGCACGGTTAAAAACGTAACTGTCCTTCCGAAGATTGTCGAAAGTGTACCGGAAGGCACGCCAGACAGCGGTGTATCGGCGCCTGTACGTATGAAGGTAAATGGTCAGTTCTTTTTGAATGGGTCGTTTGCAGGGACAATTACGATGCGTGCTGATAATGTTGTACGATGCAACATTCTGAAGTCTTAGCGGTAATTTATAAGTAATCCCAATTCCGGGAGAAAGGAGAGAATAATGCCACTCTACAACGGTGATCAAACCGCTGCGGGTGTGTATGGGGGCGAGGAAGACAATTCTTTTAGCCCTACTATCACGTACCCGAGTATTGGTGCAATCGTTGCACCTTCGAAACGCGGCAAGGTTGGTGTTCCTGTGCCGGTAACGAGCGTAACTGAATTTCGTCGTAAATTCGGACGCCGCGATGCTAGCTTTACTTTCGCGCACTTTTGTGCCGAACGTTTCCTGAAAAAGTCGAGCAAACTGTGGTTTCTGCGCGTCGATACGGAAGCCAATTATGGTTCCGGTTCTATCCGCACTGTAGACGGGTATGCCACTTTCAAGAAAGCCACGCGCGGCTATCTTGAGCCTGAAACCGAGCACAATTCGCACCCCGATGAAATCATGTTCATTTACGCCGCAGACCCCGGCACTTGGAACAATGATGTTCGTGTGGTGCTGTACCCCGACGTAAACGACATGGATAACGAAAAGTTTATCCTTGAGGTTTATGAGGGCAGCTACAGTGTACCTGTAGAAACCTATCGCGGAACTCTGCGCGACAAGAACGAAAACGGTAAGCAAATCAATATTGCATACCAACTCGAAGTGGCGGAATCTCGCGTTCGCGTTCGTGTGAACGAACAGCATCCGCTTTGGATTAGTTCCAAGGGTGCCACCCGGACCATTAACGCTGTGGTTTCTGGCGATCTACTTTTCGGTGACAACGGGCGTGAGGTTGAAACTTACGATATCCTGAACGGCTGGGATATTTTCGACGACCCCGATGAGTACGATATTCGCATTTTGATCAACGCTGGTTACACGGATATTTCTGTCCAACAGCGTATGATCCAACTGTGCGAAGACCGTCGCGACTGCATCCCGATCCTTGACGTTCCTGTGGAGTATCAGACCGCAGCGAAGTTTGTGGAATATCGCCGCAACCTGCTGAATGCCAACACATCGTTCGGCACTCTTTACGGGCCTGATATTCTCGAAGTTACGGACGAGGGTCAGAAGATTTACGTTCCGTGCTCCGGCGCCGTGGCAGCTGTTTACGCACAAAGTGACGCCATGGCAGATGAGTGGTTTGCGCCTGCCGGTGTGCAGCGTGGTGTTATCGATGAAATCGAGGGCACGCGTTATAAGTACGACCAAGGCGAGCGCAATATGCTCGACCAAAACCAATGCAACTTTATTCACAAAGTTTCTGGTTACGGTTATTGCGTTTGGGGCGCTTCTACTTTGCAGTCTGCAAAGTCTGCGTTGCAAGATGTTCCGGTGCGACGCCTGATCAACCGAGTGGAGCGCACTGCCAAGGAATCCGCACTGATCGGCGTTTATGAGCCGAACGACGAAATCCTGTGGCAACAACTTTACGACATTGTTGATCGTATTCTGCGCCCCGTGAAAAACAAGCGTGGCCTGTACGATTACAGCGTGAAGTGCGATGCCGAGATTAATACCCCGGACACTATCGCGAGCGGTGACGTTATTCTGGTTTACATCATCCAGCCTACTCGTTACGCGAAGCGCATCCTTTTCACTACCAGTTTGGCTGCTACCGGCCAATTGTCTACCGCAGTTAGCTTCATTGAAGCTACGTCCTAAGAGGATTTGAAATATGCCGAAGCCTACGCTGGAAGAAGTCTACGACATTCCCGATCCGATGTTGAGTGATAACTTTGACATTGTTTTCACCAACATCCCCAACGGCGGCGATTCTCGCCTGCTACGCATCCAATGTCTGAGCACTGCGCTGCCGGGCGCAACCATCAGCACGGTTGAAATCGAACTCTTCGGTCACAAGATTATTTACGGTGCCCGCAAGACCTTCAGCCACACCATCAACGTTACTCTGAATGAGACCTACGATGCTCGCGTTCGCGCATCGCTGGAAAACTGGCTGCGTGCTATCCGTGCCAAGGATACTCAGACTGGTAACTTCTCGTCTGATTATGCTGTGTCTGCCACTCTGACTGTTTACGACCAGACTGGTGCACCGGCTGCTCAATTCAAGCTGCATCGTGTGTTCCCGACCGAACTGCCCGAATACAGCTTCGAAGGCGCTGGCAATCAGGCAATCCAAAACGCCGCGCAGTTCTCCTACGGCTACGTTGAGCGTGTTTTCTAACTAAAAATGGCCCGGTACTCTCACTGTAGGGTGCTGGGCCATTTTATTGGGAGGTACGTGTGGGTGTACTTACACTAGACGAATTCATCGTTCGCCGTTCTGGAGACCGTGAGCCGCTGTTCAATTTTCAGTGGTACTGCATGGGGCTTCCGTTTGGCGGCGAAGCGGATTACGTAGAAACAATAAACCTGCCATTCCCGTCCCTAAACATGAAACCTGTTTTCGGTGCCGGTATTTATGCGCAGTTTGCAGGTTTTCAAGAAATCAGTGCCTTCGACATTACGTTCCACGAAGACGTGTCGCTACGGACTCGTAAGTGGCTTGCTGGTTGGCTGTCACTCATTCGAAATCAGGACACGGGTGCGTACGGATTACCATCCGCGTACAAACGTGATATTTCGATTGCTCTGTACAGCGGGCGCGGTCCCACTAAAGATCAAGCCGTAAAACCTGTCGCACGTGCCACGCTTTTGAACTGCTGGCCTGTGCAGTCGGGTCCGTGGGATTTGACGAACACAGGTGCCGAAGCGCTGAAGGTTCAGCAGAACTTTGCCACTGACGGAATGAGACTAATTATATGAAATTCAACGCCACCAACCTACCAAGCCGCATGATTCCTTACCAAGTTAAGGAAATCAATATCAAAAAAATGAATCCTCGCCAGCTGGCTCTATTTTCGGAATCTGTTGTTCTTGAATCGATGGAGCCTGTTGTGCGGGCCGTAAATCAGCTGATCGACTTTGATGCAGGGCAGCTTACTTACGGTGACTTTTACTACATCCTCACCTTCCTGCGGTTTAAGCAACGTAATATTCCGTATATGGTCGAATGGACATGTGACGGAATCCTGTATGAGCGTGATGATGGGCGGAAATACACGGAAGCTGATATCGCGCAGATGGTAGAGGCATACGAAAACGCTGAGGATAAGTCGGTTATTGAAAATCCAGCCGCTATCATGCTTCGCGTAGTCGCGTGCGGTGCTCACAACACTGAGCCTGTGGAATTTGAAGACTTCAAAATTCACGCTATGCCGGAGCACAAGCTGGACCCTCGCCTTGATTACCCGCGCGCTTCAACTCTCGACAGTTTCGTTAAAGCCCTTGGCGATCCTTCCTCCAAATGGCTTGCTACAGCAGCGTCGTGGCTGCGGGACGGCGAAACCATTGATGATAAGATTAACCGTGTTTTCCAAAACGAAGACATGGAAACTTTCGACCTTGCTACTGTGGCGGCCCGCGATTTGACTCACGGTGTTCTACAATCTGTGGCCAAGGAATGTCCGCGTTGTGGCCAAGTACATTACGCGAAAATTTCGGTCGATGCGGCGTCTTTCTTTGCTTGAAGGTGATTTATGGCAGTCGATTATGAAAATGATTCCAGATACATCGACATTGGCGACTTGCCTACGGGATTTTCCCCGTACGAATTCAAGCAAATGTACGTTAGGCAGTTTGTAGTCGAAGAACTGAATCTTCTACATACTGCCATGCGTACTCGTGTGCGCCCTTACGATCAGCTTATCCGCGCCGTGCAGCTGACTTGCTCCATTCCGGTAAGGCAGCTTACTGATGGGGATTTCGAATATCTGCTGGCATGGCTGCGCAAAACGTCATTCCCTGATTTTCCTGTTGTAGCAAAATACACATGCAAAAACAAGGTATGGTTGAAACCAGATAACGGCATCGAGTTTGACCTACCGCCTGAAGAATGTGCGAAAAAGGGCTACGTGTTCGGCCCCTGTAACGGCGAAAACACTGAAATTGTGAAGAAGACCGTTCTCAAAGTCCACATGCTGGATGACGACGATCTGACAATTCAGGATAAGGATATTGATTTCCCTCGCGTTGCTACTTTGACCGATTACTACGAGTACATCGAAGAAAATCCACACATGCGTTACGTCGGTGCGCTCGCTCGTTGGGTTAAAGCTGGCAAAGACTTCAAGGCTAAGCTTGCGTTTCTCATGGCGCAGCCCAACATGGACTTGCTTGAACGTATTGAAAATATAAAAACGCGCTACTATCACGGCATCACGGAAAGCATGACACTTAAATGTGGCCAGTGCGGCGGAACTTCTCCGCATGAAGCTCAACCGAGACTGCTACATTTCTTCGCCAGCAATAGTGAGCAAGATATCTACAACATGTATTACAACATGATTGCTCACTTCGGCGTCGCCCCCGATCTGAAGCTTCCTGCGAAAATGTTCTTCTATCACCACGCTACGTTCGTGCAGGATCGGCGCGAGGCGGAACAAAAAGCGCAAGCTAAAGCCAACCAGACTTCGGTGCGCAGAGGGTTAAAATGAGCCTACTTCAAAAAATGACAGACCTTGCAAAGACGCGTACGCAAGATACCGATCTTATGCAGGATGCTATTCCAGAAAAGCGTAGTCTGGTGGCCCTGAAAGACGCGCCGCACAACGCCCGCCCGCGCAAGGATGCTGGCGGTGTTGTAAACAACAGCGACAACAGCGTTAGCAACGTCAGCAACGTAACGAACGTTAATACTCAGCAGTATCAAGCTACGCAAGAGCAAACCGGTGTGCTGCACAGCCACGGCGAAAAGCTTGATGAGCAAACTAGCCTTATGCAAAAGCAGGCTAGTGCTTTGGTTGAAATGGGCGGCACTATGGAAAGCTTGTATGATTTTCTCTACAAGCAAGGGACCAAACTTCAGCCGAAAATACAGGAACGCGACATTACCGATAAGGTACAACGCGTTCCCACTACGAATGACAATCCAGAGAAGCGCGGCGAACTCATTCGCAACCTGTTTAACGGGGGCGGCGATGACGACGGCTTTTCTATGGGAGGTAAAAAGAAAGGTGGTTTCCTGAAGCGCACGGCCGGCGGCATTTTGCGCAAAGGCGCGGGCATGGTGGCACGTGTGGGTTTGGCAAAGGCAGCGATCCCGCTCGCTATGATCGGCGGTGGCCTGCTGATTCGCCATAAAATCAAGAACTACACTTACGATAAGAAAGACGCCAACTCTGTTGAAAGCGGCTGGCAGTCTGCGAAAGATTGGCTTGGCGATAAGCTAGGTGACGGCGGTACTGGCGCCAATCTCGAACGCTACAAGAAAGATACAGAAAAAGTCAACGCCGTTTCTGAGGCCGCACAGAACGATTCATCCCTAGGCGCCGTGGCTACAGGTTTCACGGCAAACGGCAGTGATGTTTCGACAGTTAATGTCGGAAAGACTGCACGCGATGGAGCGAGCTACGGGAAACATAAGCTGTCTTCCAAAGACGGTAGTATGATTAATTTCCTGCGCTCTGAGCAAGGGCAGCCCTTTTACAACCATTTTCAAGGTACGCAGCCGGGCAGCCCCGAGTTCAACGAAAAATACACGGAGCTTACAAAAGACCCTCAGCAGGCCAAGGCTTTGGCGACTGCTCAGCAACAGTTCGTAGCCACCACTCATTACAAGCCTCTTGCAGAATGGTTTGGTAAGCAATACGACGTGGATGTTGAAGGGCGTAGCCGTGCACTGCGAGAAATGCTTTTCAGCGTAGCAACGCAATACAGCGCTAAGGACAGTAAGCAACTGATCGCAGATGTTTTAGGCAATCGGGATGTTGATAAAATGGATGATAAGGAAATCATCAACCGCATCCAGTCTCGCCGTACGACAGAAACAAAAACCGGTTTCTTTTCTATGGCAGAGGGCGCAGAGCTGGCGCGCAGGGCGGCAGACGAGCATGCCGTCTACATGAAAATGCTAGAAAACGAAGGTGCGTCGGTTGCTAAAAATGTCGGCGATACGACAACAGCGGCCGAAGTTGCGGCACCTGCAAATCCGGCAAAACCAGAAGCTTCGGCAGCTCCTGAAGTTGCACAGAAAAAGAATGACGTTGCTGCGGCCCCGGAATTGCCGGCGGTAAACCCAACCGAGACACTCCCACCGAAGCCGCCTGAAAAAGAAAAAGTTAAAGAGAAGGCGGAAGACGTAGCCGTGCCCGCCCCAACAAGCAAACCGAGCGCCAAAGAGAAGGAACCTGAACCTGTAATCCGTACAGTACAGTTGGATGTTTCGAAACAGGAAACGGCACCAAAGCTCGGGGAAAACGGAATTACTACGCGCGATTTGGCACGGTGGAAAGCTACAAAACGCTCTGAGGTTGCACGGCAGTACGCACAGCCGGGCGAAATTATGGTTGCGTCTAAGATGAACCCGGATGGCACTATATCTGAGGTTCAGTTCCAGCGCGTCCCTGAAAAGAAAAAACCGGTGGAAACTAAACCTGTTGTGCCGGAAGCGAAGCCCGTTAAAACAGAACCTGCCAAAGCGGAGCCTGTTAAAGCGCCTGCACCAAAAGCAGAGACTGTTAAGCCGGCCTCGCCTAAAGCGCCCGAAGTCGTAAAGCCTGCTGTTGAAGTTAAGCAGAATGGCGCTCAGGTCGAGAAGCAAGCAGCTGTAACCAAACCCGAAGCCAAAGATGCTGTTGTGGCACCCAAAGCAACAACTGAAGTCGTGAAACCTGTTGCGCCCGTACAGCCGAAAAAAGCAGAGGTGCATGCAGAGCCGGCCGTCAAACCGAAGGCCCCGGAAGTTAACGTACCCAAACCTGAAAAGGATATTCCGGTTGTTAAACCAGTCACGACGCCAAAAGCGGAACCTGCAAATGTAGCTGTAACGCCAGTTTCTAGTAAAGCCACGGTTGATCGTGTTGACAGTCCGGCTAGTGCTGACTACTACAAGTCAGAACCCGCAATTAATACAGCTCAGAAAGCTAGTGCAAATAGAGTTGTTGTTAATACGGACACAAGCGGCACGTACGCCGAAAAAGTGGAGAGGCAACCGTACGAGTCGGTTAAGCGTGTCATGGCAGTTGATCAGCCTCCTGTTTCTACGGAAACGCCGAAGGTGGCGGCAAATGCAGCCCCCGCCCAACACGCAGGGTCTGGAACTGCTGGCCGTCCGACGCTCGCAGATATTCCGGCTCTGGTTGACGACTATGGCCTATTGTTCTTGAATTCAGGATTTGTTTAATGCCTAAAGCAACCTTGGGGGCAACCGCTCCGATTGTAGTTGGTAACGGGACAAAATCTCAAATCCCACCTATTTATAGTTGCGATTTGAACGTACTGCGGGATGGCGAACCGTACCTCAGTATTTCCACACCGTTGCCTGAAAACTTTCAGGTAAACATTACGTCGCGTTATGGGCGTCCACTAGATGCACCGCTATCCTCTTTGGCCGGCGGTGGTGGGTTAGCAGGCGCAGCTGAGAAGATTGCCGCCGTTTCCACGGGCATGACTTCCCAATCGAAATACATGAGTGTTGCTATTTGGGAAGGTGGTTGCGTACTAACCTTTGATATGCCTTTCGTGTTCTATGCTTTTCAGGATGCGAAAAAGGAAGTGGCGGAACCAATTAAAAAGCTGATGAAGCTGGCAGCTCCCAGCGAGCTTGCTGGCTTGCTGGTTGCTCCGGGGCCACGCGTGTTAAACGCTTCGGCGCTAATGTCTGGCGATATTAGCGAGGCTGCCAGTTTGGGCGGTGACTTTATCACGTTGCACATCGGCAATTTCTTACGTCTTGAGCCGTGCATCATTACCAACGTAGCGCCGACCTTCAGCACGCAATTTGACGCTAATGGTACGCCTATTTCGGCAGACGTGAACGTGCAGATAGAAGCCTACTACACGATTACCAAGGAAGACTTGGATAAACTGTTTGCCCCGTGTTTAGGAGGCTCTTAATGCCTAAGCAGATTGAATACGAAACCATCGATGAATTCGGAATCGACCCGTTACGGAGTGATTTTCACGATTCTGTTCTGGCCGTATCCTCTTTCGTCTGGCATGTAGTTACAAGCGCGGAGCATTTGAACCCAGCTCTGGCTGCACTCAACATGATGCGTAGTAAAGACTGGTGGTCGGCCCTACTGATTTACAACGGTATGAACGACCTTTGGGACTTTACGCAAGGCACACGTATCAAGGTTCCCGATACGAACGAACTAAATAACCTGCTGCTTAAAACAAAATCTAAAAAGCGCGTAGGGTTCACCACAATCTGAGGCTCCTATGAAAGCAGTATTGAACATCGAAGGTTCTGTATTTTGCTCGATTGAAATCGAAGGTGCTGAAATGCCTTCGGCCGCCAACCTTATCGACACCATCATGATTCTTGAGGGTTTCAGCATGGGTCTTCCTGTGCTGAAAATGGAGCTTAATGATTACTCTGGAACCCTCTCTAGTTCGCTGAATCTAGGTACTGGCTCTGTCATCAACATCCAGCTAGGTAAAAACGCGGAAGAGGCTCCCATCCGATCCTTCCGGGTTTTCGGGTGGGGGCGGCCTCGCGGCGGTATTCGAAATAAAATTTCGCTTGTTGCACTTTACAACGCACCTAAATTTTCATCTGGCGCGTTTGCTGAGTCGTACGAAGGACCGACCTCTACGGTTATGGGTGAAATTGCAGCAGCTTCCGGTCTGGAATACGACGGCCCGTCGCGCCCTACCGATGACTTTCAGGTCTGGTTGAATTTCAACACTACGCGAATTTCGTTCACTGAAGACATGGCACTTCACGGAATCTCAGACGATTCTAGTTGTATGGCGCGGGTTGTGACTTCTGATGGTGTTCTACGTTACAAAAACCTGATTGACGTTCTCGCGTCCGATCCTGAATACACGCTTACGTTTAACGCCTCTGGTAAAGACGGTGGTAAGAAAACCTACGCCGTCCGCGACGCAAAAGATATTTCCACAAGTGGTATTTCCAGCCACCTAGGAAACAACGGCATGGAAGCGCACACATTCAAACTCGACGGTGCGCTCGAAACCTTGAGCGAGCTTCAAGTTCCTATCATGGGTGAAGGTCTCCCCGTAAACGAAGCTGTACGGCGCGAAATTCGCGGCGGCGAAAAGGTTCTTTATACGGGTATCGACAGTGGCAACGTTCACGATAAGTACGAGAAAGCTTTTTATCAGAATTCTCGTTTCTTAGGTTTGTTCAGTGAGCGTTTGGTCGCGCTGGTTGACGACTACACTGACATAGAAACCTTCACATGTACATCGTTCCGGCAGCAAGACCCTAATACACAATCGGCTGAAGAGACGAAGGATGCAAACGGGAAATATCTTGTCGGCGGCAAGACGTACATCATCAAAGGCGGATCATATTACAGCGAAGTGTTTTACATGTATCGCATGTTCGTAAACAAAGCGCCGTATACCGATCCGTCTGCAAGCAGTTCTGTCGAATCTGGTGCAGGCGGAAGCACAAGTGGCACGGGTGCTTCCGGTAGAGGGGCAGGCGGTGCTGGGAATTCTGTAAATGGTTTGGCAATGGCAGCAGTACGTGGTGGCAGGAACGCCAATGCCTCAGATTGTGAATTGAATGGCGCGTGTTATGATTGAGATTTACTTGGACAACGGCGGCAATCCATTTGACGTTGAGCAGGCGGCATACGCCTATACTGTAAAGCATGTCGAGATTGAGCATGCTGAAGAAGTAACGTGCGTCAAATGCAACGATGTTGGAATGATTGGCGCATTGTCCGCTTTTGAGCTTTTGACGGTTCGCACCGTTTGAATACAGCCGGGTTCAGTCGCAAGATTGGCCCGGCTTTTTCGTTTCTGTAAAGGCACATCGTTTAGGGAAGGAGACTTTATATGTCCGGCATTACGAAGGTCGAAGTTGATAGGTTGGTTCGCACTAAGGAACGCCTCAGCCATGGGAGCTGCTTTTATAAGGCAGGCTCAGCTTTCGTTTTGAAAGCTCTCTATGAGCGCAGTGACGAAAACGGTAAAGTCGAAATCGTGCTGTGCCACGGCCACCCGTTCGGTTATGACGGATTGCTCTGGAACATCAGGATAGAGCAAGTCGAAGACCTGCACATCATCCCTTCCCCCATCTTTAACTTGGCTGTTGAACATGGTTACAAAGGGTGCCCGGATTATTTCGAAAACGGCCGCAACGCGCACCTTGAAAGGCGCTACGCTGAAATTGGTGGGCTTTCTTTGTCGGATGACATGGATTACCTTATGAACAGCTATGTTGGGTGGGATGACGCTGCCAAAAAAGGCGATAACACGGCTGCGCGGATGGCGGAACTTTACCGCCAGCGCTGTGTTTTTCTCGAACAGTTGCAGGACACCATTAAGAAATACCACGCGGAGCAGGGCTTGTGAAAGAGCAACCTCCGAAAAACGACAGCCATACCTTAGCCTACATAGAAAAGTCTGTGAGTCTATACCACGGAACATCGGCATCATTTAATTCCTTTAGTCTAGAATTCGCCGTTAGTTCGGAACATGCTGCTAATGGGCATCTAGGCATTTGGCTGGCCGTCGAAAAATCAGTAGCATGCAGATTCGGTACGAAGTGTCTTGAATGTGAAGTGGAATTTAAAAACATTTTCAGTATTACAGTCACCGAGTTGTACGATATAAACCAAAAGTGCCGAAAATTGATACAATCAGGAGAGAATCCTGAACCTGAAAATATCCGGGCGGTAGAAACTAAATTTTATGCTGAAATCCGGTCTGCACTTTTGGAACAGGGCTACGACGGTATAGCCGTACTGGAGTTCGACGGCCGTATAGATATGTATATCGCACTCTATCCAGAACAGGTTTTCATTAAAAGTGTTCTGTGACCTTACCTTGATTTTATTTCTGTGAAGGTTATCCAGAAAGAGTGGAGCTTAAAGTGGAACTAACTCAAAAGATAGACAACTATATCCTTGCCTATATTGAAGGCGAGGAATTGTCGGAAGTCTCTATAGATTTTATGCTGGAAAATCTACCTGCCCTAGAGCGGAGAAAAGTTTTCCGAACTGTAGCGTTCGATCCTGCGTTTTCTTCAGTAACGCTCCATGACGTAGTGTCGTCACTGGATGCTCCTAACACCCGGCGTATTGTAAGTGCCTCTGCGTGCATTCCGGCTTCACAGCACGCTGCTATCAGTTATTACCACGATATGGAAAGGCATAAGCATAAAGGCTACCCCGACTTTATTACGTATTGCGTAGAAGGGTCCGTGATAGCTACGCCGGAAATGATTTCTGACGCTGTGGTGCGCGGGCATAAAGGCATGTGGCGGCAAAACGTCTTAGCTCGTGTGAGACGTGAGCAGGAATACATCATTCTACGGGAGCATCAGTTGGTTGGTAGCGTTGTTGCCACGCTTTCCGGGGCAGTGCTTTCCGACCGCAACAATTGGCCGTATCCGGCAGAACTGTAAACCATAACCGTGTATAACCAAACGAGGTATCCAGCATGAATAAAGTGGAAGAGTTTCTGATTGGCGAAGGCGTCGGCTACGCTGAAGGCAACGCCATCAATGCCATTATCGATTGGAACAACACGCGTTCCATTGATGATCTGAAGCGCGCACACGCGCTTATCGGGGCGCTTGTGAAAAAGCATGTGCCTGTAACACGGACCCAAGTTGCGCGAATGAAAGCAGGGGGTAACAGCAGTGACAATTAAGAGCGACCGCTGGATTCTTTCGCAGTGTATGCGTCCGAACCCGATGATAGAACCGTTCATCGGGGGCCTTGTTCGCCAAAGTAGCGAAGGGCCTCGAATCAGCTACGGACTTTCCAGTTACGGTTATGACGTGCGCTGTGCCGATGAGTTCAAAGTATTCACTAACATCAACAATGCAATCGTTGACCCGAAAGAGTTTAGCGAGCACTGCTTTGTCGATGTTAAGGGGCCTGTTTGCATCATCCCTCCCAACTCTTTTGCGCTGGCACGTACCGTCGAATACTTCCGCATCCCTCGCGACGTTTTGACCATTTGTTTGGGCAAGAGCACGTATGCGCGTTGTGGCATTATTGTCAACGTGACACCGCTGGAACCTGAGTGGGAAGGGCACGTAGTTCTGGAGTTTTCCAATACTACTCCGCTGCCCGCGAAGATTTACGCAAACGAGGGCGTTGCGCAATTCTTATTCATGCAATCGGATGAGGCTTGCGAAGTTTCGTACGCAGATCGTGGCGGGAAATACATGGGCCAAACGGGCGTAACCTTGCCGCGTGTTTGATGTTGAAAGTGGTCGCCTTTGCGGCCACTTTTCTTTTCATATTGAGGAAAATAACATGAATGTCCGAAAGCCTGTTTTTACACGCCCTTACCGTAGTGTCGCGAAGCGCCTGCGTGCGGATGAGCGTATCAGCCTTAGCGTTTCTCCTATGGATGATATTCCGGCGAACGCCAATCCTTTTCTTTTCGATCCTATCAGCATGGGAACCGATATCAGCAGGGCTTGGACATTCATGATGCAATGCGGCGCGGACGGACAGCTACGTTTGGCGTACATGGTGAACACGAAAACAGGCCAACGTTTTCGGCTGAACGTAGAAGCTGAAGACGTGAAGTTCGACGATGAAATTTACGTCTCCCCTGACGATTGGTTTTACGTCGGCGAACAGTACACGCTTGAGCGTAATGGGGATACCGTGAACTTTTTCAACTACGATCCGCAACTGGATCGCGAATCTAAGAACGTATACATCGCAACTCTGGAAGATCGCGAGCCTGTGCTTGTAACTACTCGGATGCGCGTACATGCGTGACGTTATCGTTGTCGTGGCAGGTGTACGGGTAAGGAGCTTTTAATATGCCTAGGAAGAAAAAGCATTATTTTGGTAAGAACAAGCTGCGCGGTCGATTTGGCAAGGTGGGCGGTAAGTGGATTGTTCCGCGTTTTGTCCGCGAGACTGTCTACAAGAAAGCACTCGCCGAATTTGTCAACAGTATCATCGACAGCCTAAATCAGCTTAGCAGCCAAGGCGAAGCTTACGTAAAACTTCCCGATGAAGACTGTCTGTTTTGGGAGCGTAAAACTATGCAGAGCCGCGACAGTGTTAGGGTGTCTGTCCTCCGTGAACGGAACTCCGAACACAGTGCTTTACGTATGACGTTTGAAGACCCTCACGGCAAAGAGGTTTGAAAATGGCCTTATTCCAATGCTCCGCGTGCGGCTGCTTAGACCTAACCACTAACACGCATGACTTTGCACTTTTTGCGCACAATTTCGACTGGAGATACGCACCTTGGCGAAAAGGTAAGCTTCTTTGTCACGGGTGTGCCCCTCACAGTAGAGTCGACGGTAATAAAACGTCTTTCGGAAAATGGCGGGGTGCTGCGAAAGTAATTCTCCCTTTCGGGGAGTTTGCTACCGATCTAGAGGGACGTATATTCCGTGTAAGCAAGCCGTCTGAAATTGTCAGCCTTGATGACATTCGGATTCCTTTCCCTGACCACGTTACTGTCGGTTCTCCGTGGAAGCATCGCAACGGCCTTGCGTATCTTATTCAAGGGATCGCAAACGAGAAAGCAGACAAAGAACGAGCCCTCGAATATCCAGTCACGGTATTTTATGCCGGAGCTAACGGCAACCTGTGGGCAAAACCAATCGACAACTTCCTCAGCAGTATGGTTCCGCTGGCCGTAGAAAGGTGATGCTATGAAGAGTGTAAAAGTAATTCGTCGAAAGCTAGGTGTTTGTCACGTGCCGCGTCACGTGGCGGCAACCGCAGTTCCCGGACAGAACATAATCAGCATTGAGTATGACGCAGACGAGCGGCCCGTATTTGCCGAAGGCGTAAACGTCTTCCCTGTGACTGGGCTGGAATCTCAGTTATTCCGTGTTTCGCCTGCACTCATTCAGGGGCTGGACGACTGGATTAAGAAATGTAACGGCGGCAATATTGTCGTGCACTGTGAAATGGGAATTTCCCGGTCGCGTGCTATGGCCTTTTGGATTAAGGCGCAATACGGTTACGTCCTCACGAGCTTTGACACACTGGTCGAGGTTCACGAACATCTTGAAATCCTGTAGGTGACTTATGGACATTAAATCACATGCCTCTCTGCTTACCGCGCTATCCATTCTCGGTAGTATGTCGCGTTTTAGCTCAGATGGCGCTGTTTTTATTGCTGACCTTTTGGTTGGTTTTGGTGACATGCCTGATTACATGCGCCTTATCGGATTCTACCGCACACATGGGCGCCTCCCGGAAAATCTGGAAGAGTTACAGGCTTGCGAAAAGAGTAACAAGTTCCTCGAAAATACTCGCAATTTCTTCCGAACGGCTTTGCAAAACGCCGCCAGTGACGCAGCCTCTATGCTTGCACGTGAAGCTGAAGAACAGAGGTGTAAAACCCACGTACAGTTTCTCAACCTAAACAAACCTGCACCTGAAGGTACGGTGGCTGAATTGGCTGAACGCTACGGCAAATCCAAAAGCGAGATTCGCCGTCTAAAAGCAGCAGGGCTTCTGCACACACTCAGCTCGTAAAGGAGGGTTACGAAAATGCTACCGTTTGCCTTCACGTACGCGCGGATGCGCAATCGTATGGGAAATAACATGCAGCCTGCGACGCTGTGGCGCCCTTTCTAGAAACAGCAGAGGCCGTACGTCTCAACTATGCCAATCTTGAAGAGAAGGCTAGAGGAGAAGTGCGCGCCGAAATAGCCAAGCTTGTCGGCATGGCTTTTGTGTGAGGTTTATATGGAAGCTTTACTCGAAATCCTAGCAACGTTCTGGTTTGCTGTGGTTGCGGCTTTGATTTTTTCGCTGCTGTTCTACACTGCGGTTTTCTTCAAACTGTGTGCGTGTCTATATGCCCCTCAACGAGTGCGCGTGTGGGCCGTCGGTGCTGCAATTCAGGTATTACTTATTGTGGCGGTTATTTTGGCCGGCGGTAGCGGTGGACTCGACACGCAACTGCTAAACGGAACCGTCACTGCTAAATATCGAGAAAAGGTTTCGTGCGAACATTCCTACCAAGTCTGCTCAGGTTCCGGCAATAACCAGACGTGCACAACGTTCTATGACCACCCGTACGATTTCGATTGGGTTGTTGAATCCGAAGTTGGTTCTACAAGGATAGAACGCGTCGACCGACAGGGGAAAACCGAACCGTTGCGATGGTCGCGAGTGCAGATCGGGGAACCTTTTACAGCGGAAGAGCTTTACTACAACTTCAGTAAAGCATCTTCGACTACACTGTTCGGTAAAAAGGCCGATACAGAATTTGACTACCCTGAAGTTTTTGACTACTACAGGGTAAACCGTGTTGTGAAGTATTCGGGCAACTATAACCCTGAACCCGCCCTCAACGAAGCTTTGAATAAATACAACGCCGCGTTAGGTCCGACAAAACGCGTAAACATAGTGGTCGTATTCTACGGTGGCGATTCTTCCGTAGCCCATCGCATACAGCGAGCTATGCTGGGAGGCAAAATAAATGACGTTACTGTCGCGGTAAACGCACAGCACGACGGAACTGTAAACCACGTACACGTTTACTCATGGTCGCAAGACCCCCTTGTAAACGTGGCAATCCGGGACTCTATACTTGATCTAGGTATAATAGAGTCCGAAAAGATGGCCGCCTTAATAGCAGATAACGTACGCAAACACTACGTGCACAGGCCGATTGCGGAATTCGAATATTTGCGAGAGGACGCCGATCTTCCTTGGTGGGCTCTTGTCCTTCTATTCGTGGTCGGTCTAACGTGGCCCGTGGCTTGGGTATTTATAACCTACAGAAGAGGATACTGAAATGAAAACTTCCACACTGCTGCTGCTTGTTCTTGGCGCAATCTTCGGGCTGGCTTTCAGCATAGCAGCTGTTCTCGGTTTGACCTACGTTCGCTACAACAACCTTGGTGTTTCCTACGAAACCAACATCAAGTCTGTTTACGAAAACAGTCAGGTTGTACTGAATTCGTATTCAACTAAGGTTGTCGAAACCGCGCAAGTTCCGGCCATGATGCGTGACGATGTTTCCAGCATTGTCCGTGAGACTTTCCGGGGCCGCTACGGTGAAAACGGCAGCGCTGCTGTGTTCCAAGCAATCAGTGAAAACAACATTCAGCTGGACCCGCTGCTTTACCGGCAGGTGCAGCAGGTTATTGAAGCGGGCCGTGACGAATTTAAAATGAGTCAGACGCTCGTAATCGATTCTGTCAAAGCCTATGAAGCGCAACTTGGTTATTTCTGGTCCGGCATGTGGCTCAGTATCGCCGGCTTCCCGAAAATCAATCTGGCGGATTACAAAATCATCGTGACTGACGACGTTGGTGAGAAATTCCGCACAGGCAAAGATTCTGCAATCCAACTCCGCTGAGGTTTGTATGGAATGGGTCATGCTAGTGCCGCCTATTTTGAGTGCGTTTGTTTTCTTGCTTTCTCTGCTTCTCTTTAGAAAATACGTTCTCCGTGGGCAGCCCGGCCCTTGCGGCCCGATGGGGTGTGTAGGGCGCGACGGAGGCGGGGCGCGGGTAGACTACAAAGTCTCTGACGACCCCGCTGTTGGGCGCTACCGTTTGCTTTCTGACGCGGGCGAGACGTTCGAAGTCTGCGGGACATATCGACAAACTAAACGCGTGGATGGTGTCACGGTCAATTTCGAGTACATCGGCGAAAACCGCAAACGCCCAATTATCGAAATAAATTGGATGGATGAAGACGGGGACTTCCATAAAGACACGACTTACTACGCCCGCCCTTCGCGTGAATTCTACGAAGGCGGTCAAGGTGCGTTCGTTGTGGAGTGTCCTCATTACAGGCTCTATTGGATTTTTGCTTGGCGCGTAAGCTTCATCGATGAGTCGCCAGAAGACACGACCGTCTAAAACGTTTAGTACCGCACGCCATGGATGGCATTAAAGGAGTTTTTGTTATGGCAGTTTACCTCTGTGCTGACCTGCATCTTCGTCATCGCAACATTCACAGATACAGACCTTTCGAATCTGCGGAAGCGCACGACGCACACGTCAAAAAGAAGTGGTTTGAAACCGTAAAACCGCGCGACACGGTATACGTATTGGGCGACGTTGCATTCGATGAAGAAGGGTGGAAAGAATTCGCTTCGTGGCCGGGCAACAAGCACGTCATTCTCGGCAACCACTGCACCGAGCGAACTGACATTACAAAAATTCCCGGCATAAAGTTTCACGGTCTCTTGCGGTATAAAGAATTCTGGCTTTCGCATGCCCCTGTACATCCTGATTCTTTGCGAGGTTTGCGCAATATCCACGGGCATCTTCACAGTCAGGTTCTTAAAGACCCACGTTATCTCAACGTGTCCTTGGAGAATAACGGTGATTTTGGATTGGTTAGCTTGGGCCGCGCTCGTTGGATTTTTGGTCGGCGCAGTCAGTCATTTTATAGCGTAATGCAAGAATTCGGTTTCCTTGCGGCGCTGCGCCACGCTACATTTAAAAGGAGTAGGCATGCGTAACCCTAGTGAAATTCTGAAATTGGCGGTCGGCGGCGGCCACTACTACAGACCGTCCAAACCAGACCAACCATTAACGCCACAAAGCTTCATGTGCATCGCCCTTGATAGTATGTTCCATAGCGGCGTTATTACAGCTGAAGAATTTGAGCAAACCGCTGCTGCTGTGGTTGGTTATGTTAGAGAGTTGTCTGACGGCCAAGCTGCTGCTTTGAGTGTAGCTTTGTACGTGGCGATTAAGGGAGGAAGGCTGCCGGCGATAACAGTCACCATGGACGCACTCATGACTAAAATCTACTACGACTGGGATAATCGTCCTATACCGACACAAGGGACTTCCTCATGAAGATCGAAATCGAAGTACCTGATAATCTAATGCAACGTTGTATTGAGATTCAGGAATGGCGCCGCGTAGGTGTCATTAAAGGCAAGGTGCTTCGCAGTTACGCTAAAGAGCATTTTCCCGACGATCCGCACCCCGTTCATAGGGCTGAACGTGCCACGGAAAAAGAATTGATGGAACTTGTGCTAGCAGCAAAATTCGGAAATAGTCGGTAATTTCTAATTAAGGCTAGTATAATCTCGCCGACTTGATTGGAGAATGCAAATGAGTGTAATTGAACATGGCGGTGCACTAAAGCTGGTTACGGATGCAATCGCACAGGCTGCTGGAAATCCTGAAGGTATTGCGCGTGTCTATTTGACTAGCGCCGAAATGAAGGAAATCAAAGAAAGCGGTGCGTTCCGTGATACGGTTTCCAAGTATTACGGCGATTCGCAAACCATGATCATGGACAAGATCGTCACGGATAGCGATGGAAATTTCCTATCCTTTTACATGGGCGGGGTGCTGTTCTCACAACAGCCTGAACTGCCGCCGTACGCTGTAGACTTGATTTACCCTGCGTTGTCTCTTTCGAACTCGGCGGCCGTTCCAAGTGTAAATTCGAAACTTTTGGATGGCGTTACTCCTAGCACAGGCTACGTCACAGGCACCAGCGCAATTCTTCAGCTTGGGCTTGCCGTGTTTGCCGGTGAATCCACCAAAAATTTGAATGTTGGCGGTCTCTTCACGGCGAGTATTACCAATATTGAGACTTGGAACATCGCAACATCTGTAGCTGCGAACAGGAATGGCGTCAAACCTACTGATCTTTACGATATTTACCTTGACTTGAAAGACGAAGACGACGAGAATATTGTCTCGTGGAATCTGCGATATTCTAAGCAGAAGGGCTTCGTATGGGGTTTGGTAGCGAAGACCGTTTTCGGCGACGTTTTCAGTAGCGCCGACGAAGATAAGGTTATTGTGCAGTCTGTAATTCCTGCCAACAGTTTTGACATTCGCACTTACGTGGCCGACACCGAGCTTAATACTGCCGGTAGCCCAATCGGTTTGTTCGCGGTAGTGCTGCGCGCCGTGCCGCGTTTCGGCGACAACGCACCTGTTCAAATCGAAGCCCGTGTGAATGTTGTAAAAAAGCCCTAACGCCAGCTGTAACTGTAGGTCCGCTATACAGTACAGTTGGCGATAACGCCGGTCTATACGTAATGGAATCCGGCAGATTTATCCGCGTAACCGATCCGGTAAATGCGGTGGCTTACGGCAACGAAACGTACGTAGCTGTTTCGCAAGGTAAGGTTTCCTACTCCGAAGACAAAATTGTCTGGCGTACTTTCCCGGTTTTGCAAGACCTGAAATTTGTGACATTCGCTCTCGATTCTTTCTACGCGGCGGACACAACAAAAATCTATAGACTTGGCAATGCAGGCGAAATGGAACCTGTATTCACTTCCATGCAACCGTTCGTTGCGGCCGAAGGTGTACGCTTCCTTACGGAAACCACGGTCGTTACGCTGGAGCCGAGTAACATTCGTGTCGAAGCGGCTGATGCTGTTGAATTGGTGCGTGGTAGCGGGGGCGATTACTTCACTAAACGCGACGATCTGCTTATTTACGTAGAAGGTTCTGACGACACTGAAACGGTATTTGCGGAACTCGAAGGCGAAGATGCAGAATTTGTTAGCGCGGCCTCCCACAACGGAGCTGTGCTAAGTCTGCGTGTGAATGACGGTTACGCTGTAGTTCGTGAAACGGCAGGTGGTTGGGATTTTGTCGTTACAGATGAACCCATCCTAACCGTGTACGGACAGTACGTTGTTTCCGGTAGCGAGCTTTATGAGACGGTTGACTTCGTTTCTATGCGCAAGGTAGCGGATATGCACGAACCAAATTTCTTCGCTGTACTGTAACGAAAAAGCCCTGTAGGCACTGTGCTTACGGGGCTTTTCATTTACTGTAAACATATAGCATATACAGCGGAGTAACTATATGTACAGCTGCCATGAAATCAACACGGACGACATACGGAACTATTGCATAGCTTTGAATGGACACACTGACGAGTATTATTTGTCACCTGACGATGCGAGTACCAGTGCTCACTTTCTGCTTACTGCACCTGATTTTGAAAATAGCCGAGCCGTAGGTGCTTTCTTTGGAATTAAGCTTGTCGGGTACTGTATCGTCCACCGAGTGTATGACAGCGTGATACTAGATTTAATCCACGTCCATCCTGATTTCCGAGGTAAAAAGGTTGGCAGCCTGCTTGTCGATCACGTAAAGCCAACGGAAGTCTGTGTAGTTGCCAAAAACAACGTGGCGCTTTCGCTTTACCGTAAGTACGGCCTGACAATTGAATTCACATAAACGAGGAAACAAAAAATGAACGAAACCAACGCCCATCCGACCCCTAGCGCTCTTCAAGGTCATGCGCCGCGCACTGTTGTCCTTACGAGTGGTGTTGATGCCAAATTTCAAACTATGCTTGAAATTCAAGACGGTTTGAACGCGGCTATGGGTGACGCTTGGAGTGAAGCCACCTTCGAGAACCCCGGCTGTTTCGATTTGGTTGCTGCTATTGCCGTCGAGTGCGGTGAGGCAATCGACCACTTGAAATACAAGTGGTGGAACAATGGCGCCGAGCCTGACCACAAGCAATTCCAGATGGAAATCATCGATATTGCGCATTTTCTGCTGGGCATTACGATTCTGCGTAATCGCATCGCCGGTGCTGACGTTTTGCCTCTTCTGATGGAAGCCCTCGATAACTCTTATGTCCTGCATGAATCGTACGCCGAAACGGACAAAACTCACTGCATTAGCTACGTGAAGCGCATTCTCTACGAAAGCCTGAAACTGGAATATAACCAGCGCCTCGACACGCCTTACAATGCTACGTTGAAGCTCGCGTGGCGCTGGGTTTTCCGTGCATACTTCGCAAGCTTGCAGCGTGCAGACTTCGATCATTTCTTCAATGCCTACATTGGCAAAGCGGTTTTGAACAAATTCCGCAACGATCACGGTGCGAAGAAATACGGTGTTGTTCGCGATCACGTAGCTTTCGTTGATCACGTTTCTGCAAACGGGGACGATCCTTACCTGAAAATTTGGTTTGGGCGCGAAGACAACGAAATTCTGCAAGCGGCAATCAAGAAGCTCAGCGACGAATCCAATCTGACTCGCGAAAGCATTAACGGCATTCTCGAAACCGCTTACAGTGACGCAATCGCTTGGAAGGAACCCAAGCATCCCGACCTTGCATTCCTGAAACCGTTCCTGTAACGCACGTGGCCGCTTCCTTTTTGGTTGCGGCCTTTTTTTTTGCGCGTGCCTGTCATGTAGGCGTTTGCCACGATCTGTCGGCCTAAACTTTGGTTCCTGCCTGCAACTTTCTTTTGCCCCGCACCTATAGAAGCCTCGCCGCTGGGCCGCTTTCCTGTGCCCTAAGTGCTTGATCTGTAAGGCTTTCCGCTTGGCTTAGCCTTTGCCTATAAGGAAGGCCCGGCTTCGAAACTTTTTTGCTTTGGGGTGTTGACTTGGGTTCTAGGCATGCCCATAATGGCACCCATCGACGGCAACAACGCGCCTCGAACTAACCCGCTCACACTATAAAGGAAGTTTCAACATGACCAGCATCACCATCACCATTTCCAAGGAAACCGCAGCTACCCTGATCGCCGCCGCTGATAAAGTCATTAAGGTGGCTGAGCTGTTCGGCAGCAACGGCAACGCCCCTGAAAAGAAGGCGCTGGCCGAAATGAAAGGCGTGCTCAGTGGCAAGGCTGTTTCCGCTGAAGGCTTCGAACAAGAAACCGCAGCCGACGAAAAGCCGGAACTGAAGGCTACCGAAGTTCGCGGTTTCGATCTGAAGATTGGCCGCAAAACCGAAACCATCGTTAAGGTGGTTCGCGATAAG